>Ga0247811_1000103_pt1 | contig 28539 bp, 24 predicted proteins | sample UWRJL134311R1_FD_189018 | JGI IMG/M metagenome (GOLD analysis project Ga0247811, IMG submission 189018) | Plant litter microbial communities from Arlington Agricultural Research Station in Wisconsin, United States - UWRJ-L134-311R-1 | ecosystem: Environmental > Terrestrial > Plant litter >...
CGACGCCGCTCTGTGCCTCGCCGATGCGGTCGATCTGGCCCGAGGCGAGGGTCTCTTCGCCGTCGGACTCGATCAGCTGGTACTTGAGCGACGACGAGCCGCTGTTGATGATGAGGGCGAGGCTCATGCGGATGCCCCCTCGGCCTGGATGGCCGTGATGGCCACGGTGTTGACGATGTCGCGCACGAGTGCTCCTCGGGAAAGGTCGTTGATCGGCTTGTTGAGTCCCTGCAGCACGGGGCCGACGGCGACGGCTCCCGCGCTCCGCTGCACGGCCTTGTAGGTGTTGTTGCCCGTGTTCAGGTCGGGGAAGATGAAGACCGTCGCGCGCCCGGCCACCTGCGAACCGGGCATCTTCGACTTGCCGACCGCGGCATCCGCTGCTGCGTCGTATTGGATCGGGCCGTCGACGAACAGGTCGGGGCGGCGCTCGCGCACCAGCTCGGTCGCGGCACGCACCTTCTCGACGTCGGCGCCGGCTCCCGACGAGCCGGTCGAGTACGACAGCATCGCCACGCGCGGGTCGATGCCGAACTGGTCGGCGGTACCGGCGCTCGAGATCGCGATGTCGGCGAGCTGCTCGGAGGTCGGATCGGGCACGACGGCGCAGTCGCCGTAGACGAGCACGCGGTCGCTGAGCGCCATGAAGAACACGCTCGAGACGACCGAGACGCCCTTCATGGTCTTGATGATCTCGAACCCGGGCTTGATCGTGTGCGCGGTCGTGTGCGCGGCGCCCGAGACCATGCCGTCGGCGAGGCCGAGGTGCACCATCATCGTTCCGAAGTACGACACGTCGGTCACGATATCGCGCGCGGTCTCGACCGTCATGCCCTTGTGGGCGCGTAGACGGGCGTATTCCTCGGCGAACCGCTCGCGCAGTTCTTCGTCGAGGGGGTTCAGGATGCTGGCTGCCGAGATGTCGACGCCGAGACCGGCCGCACGCGCCCGGATCTCGCCGGCGTCGCCGAGGATCGTGAGCCGCGCGACGCCGCGGCTGAGCAGCGTTCCGGCCGCGCGCAGGATGCGGTCGTCGTTGCCCTCGGGCAGCACGATGTGCTTGTCGGCGGTGCGGGCGCGTTCGATCAGCCCGTACTCGAACATGAGCGGTGTGACGGCGCCCGAGTTGCCGACGCTGAGGGCGTCGAACAGCACGCGCGAGTCGACATACTTCTCGAACAGCGCGAGGGCGATGTCGCGCTTGCGCTCGGAGTCGGCGGCGAGGCGGCCACGGGTCTGGGTGATGCGCTGCGCGGTCGGGTAGGTGCCGAGCTCGGTGGTGATGATCGGCAGCGACGCGTCGAGGCCGGCGATGAGCCGCTTTATCACGGGCGCGAGTTCGAAGCCGCCGTTGAGCACGACCGCGGCGAGCGACGGGAACGTGTCGGAGGCGTGTGCGGTGAGCGCGGCCAGCACCATCTCGCTGCGGTCTCCGGGGATCACCACGATGCCGCCCTCGATGAGGCGCGGCAGCACGTTCTCCATCGACATGGCGGCGATCACGACGCCCATCGCCTCGCGGGGCAGCAGCGCGGAATCGCCCTGCAACAGGGTGCCGTCGACGGCCTCCATGATGCCCTGCACGGTGGGGGCGACGAGGAACGGGTCTTCGGGGATCGCCCAGGCGGGGATCGGCGCGGCATCCGCGTCGGCGAGGCCGGCCTCGGCGACCGAGGTCGTGGCGACCGCGGAGATGGTCGCCGAAATCTCGTCGAGGTGGTCTTCGTCGGCGCGGTTGGCGACGACGGCGAGGATGCTGGCGTGCGCGGCGGCGAGCTCGGGAATCGTCAGTTCGGCGATCTGGCGCATCTCGTCGGCGGAGCGCCCGCGCGACTCGTCGACCGAGCGGCCGGTGAGCACGAGCAGCACGGGTGCGCCGAGGTTCGCGGCGATGCGCGCGTTGAAGCTCAGTTCGGTGGGGCTGCCGACATCGGTGTAGTCGCTGCCGACGATGACGACGGCGCCGCATTTGGCTTCGACGGCCTTGTACCTCTCCACGATGCGGCTGAGGGCCGCATCCGGATCGTCATGGACTTCGTCGTAGGTGACGCCGAGGCATTCGTCGTAGTCGAGGTCGACGCCGTCGTGCGCGAGCAACAGGTCGAGCACGTAGTCGCGCTCGGTGATCGAACGCGCGATCGGGCGGAACACCCCTACGTTCTCGATCTCGCGACTGAGGGTGTCGAGCACTCCGAGTGCTATCGACGACTTGCCGGAATGTCCCTCGGCGGAGGTGATGTAGATGCTTCGAGCCACACAGGACACCCTAACCGGGCGACCTGAACGCGGCACAGGGGCGAAGGTCCCGGGTGTTAAAAGTGAATGACCCCCCGCGCACCCGCCAGAGCCCGGTTACCCTTGCTACGTTTCCGTCCTGGGGGAGTTGGCCTGGATGGCGCCACGCGGGGAGCCGGGGTTAAATATACAGGTATGATTCTTGAGGTTGTTCACATCGCCCCGGAATCGGGTCGCAGAATGACCGGCCAGGAGAATTCGCCTAGTGGCCTATGGCGCCAGCTTGGAAAGTTGGTTGGGTGCAAGCCCTCGGGGGTTCGAATCCCCCATTCTCCGCCAAACAAAGCCAATCAGCCCGCGCAATCTGCCGGGCTGATTCGCTTTAATCGCGCAGCTTCGCCACGCTGCGCACCAGGTTGTGCAGGATCTCGTCGATCGTGAACTCGTCCCCCCACGGGGTGGGCTGGTCGCGGCCGACGATGGTCGACAGCCCGTGCACGCCGGCCCAGAGCGTGGAGGCGTCGCGGGCGGCGTGCGTGCTCGCCGAACTGCCCTCGTCGATCGCGGCCTGCAGGGCGGCGACGAGCAGCGGGAACGCCTGCGGCCGCACTCCCCCGGTGGCCGGCCGTCGCGACATGAGGGCGTAGCGGGCCGGGTGTTTGCGTCCGAAATCCAGGTAGGCGCCGCATCCGCGGTACAGGATCTCGGGTGCCGTGGTCGCCTTCGCGGTCGCGGTGGCGAATTGTGTGGCGAGGTTTCCGTAGCTGGTGTTGACGACCTCGTCGTAGATCGCCGACACGTCGGCGAAATGCGCGTAGATCGCGGGTGCCGTGACGCCGACCTGGCGTGCCACGCTGCGCAGGGTGAGCTCGGCGGGATCCGGCGATGCGTCGATGAGGGTTATGGCGGCGGTCACGATTTCGAGCCGCAGCTTGGTGCCTTTGCCCCGCGCATTTCTCGCGCGCTCCGTGCCATCCATATCCAGACTTTACGCGCGTTTATCTCAGGTGTCGCGTATCCCCCGCAAACGTTGAGGTCTAGCGTGGTGCCATGAGACCTCGCGACGACGACTGGGAAGACCGGCTCGCGGCCCTGTGGCTGACGCTCGACGACCACACGAGCGACGAGTTCGTCGCCGAGCTCGAGACGCTGCTGGCCCAGCTTCCGCCGAACAGCGCGGTCGCCGCCTTCGAGCGGGGCGCCGCGCAGGACTCGACCGGTCACTCCGACCGTGCCGTGCCGCTCTACCGCGAGGCGCTCGCCCTCGGCCTCACCGGAATCCGTCGTCGGCGCGCCGCCATCCAACTCGCCAGTTCGTTGCGCAACCTGGGCCGGCCCGACGAGAGCATCGCCCTGTTGCGCCACGAGATCGACCAGGATTCGGACGAACTGGATGACGCGGTGCGCGCGTTCCTCGCGCTGGCACTGCACGACGTGGGACAGCACGACGAGGCGCTCGCCCTGTCGCTCGGCGCACTCGCCGCGCACCTGCCGCGCTACCAACGCTCGCTCGCGAACTACGCCGCGATCATCGGCCGGTCGGCGCGGTAGGGCTCAACGCAGGTCGAAGCGAACGATGCCCTCGGGCGCCGACCGGCCGAGCAGGTCGACGAACTCGGCATACTCGGGGAAGACCGGCTTCGTCGCCTGGGCGCCCGCGCCGAGCTGGTAGCTGGTTCGGGTGCCGATCTTCTCGACCAGGGTCAGCACGCGGCGGTTGCCGCTGTAGCCGGGCGGGGTGACTTCGACGCTCGCGAGCTGGCCCCAGTACAACGTCTGGTCGTCGACCTGCAGCGTCGATCCCGTGACGGTGATCGACTTCGGGATGCGCTTCGCCCGACGGCGCCCCGAGATGGCGACGATCGACACGACGAGAAACACGAACAGAGCGACCGCGGCGATGAAGTACAGAGCCTCGGGGTCGGACGTGGGATCGGTGACGATGACGGCGCCGAAAAATGCGAGCGATACGAAGAAGAGCACGAGCAGCACCGTAACGACCACGCGCACCGGTCCGCGCAGGCGGGCGGCGTCGGCGTCGAGGGCGAACGTGCGCGAGCGGCCCGCGGCCACGACGGGCGCCTCCGCGGCGTCGCTGAGCGCGCTCACGGGCGACAGGTCGGCCATGAGGTCGTTGAACGAGCGGGCGCTGAACCAGCGGGCCGGCACCTCGACGCGTTCGTTCGCGGTGGTGGCGAACACCTTGCGCAGTGAGCCGCTCGGGATGCCGTTGGTGGTCTGGCGCGTGACGAGCGAGCCGAAGACGGTGGCGGCGCGCTGCCATTCGTTGGTCACCCGCAGACCCTTGCGCAGCCGCACGCTCTGGGCATCCGTCTCGAATCTGATCGGCCCGGTCACGAACACGTGCACGAGAACCCAGATGCCGCCGACGATCATGATGCCGACGCTGACGGCGATCAGGATCTTCGAGTCCCTGACGCCGATGATCTCTTTCAGCACGATCAGCGGCACGCCGATCGCGACGAGCGGCACGGCGATCAGGCCGACCACGAGGGCGCCGATGCGGCCGCCGAGGCCGCTCGCGTAGACGCGCTGCACGGCTAGCGTGCCGCGCCGGCGAGGGTTCCGGTGGTCGGCACGGTGTCGAATGCCACGCAGATGACTTCGCGGTCGCCGGTCGACCAGGTCTCGGCGGTCGGGTAGATCGGGTAGTAGTCGAGCACCGACGACTCGTAGTCGATCCCGATGAAGGCGACGAACGGGTCGTAGCAGCCGGCGTCGGCCTGGTCGGGGGTATCGACCGGGTATTCGTCGCCGGCGAGGTCGAACAGGTAGTAGATCTCGTTGTCGTGCGGCTCGGCGCAGGGCACGGCGGGAACGTCGGAGACCTCGTCGCTCGTGGTCTCTTCGTCGTTGAAGCAGTCGCCGACGGCTACGTCGAACACGTCCTGCTGGCCGGCCTCGGCGATTTCCTGGGTTTCCGCATCCCGTTCGGCCTGGGCCGGGAAGATGTTCTCCAAGACCGAGCACCCGGTGAGGGCGGCGAGCGCGAGCGCGGAGACGGAGGCGGTCAGGGCGATGCGGGCGGAAATTCGCAGGGCGGTCATCAGTCGTCTTTCTGTGTTCGGCGTGCACCCTCGGCCGGGGGGACAAATCGATCCTAGCGATACTGAGTACGACTCCGGTTGGTCGATTTTCCACGCGCGTCCTACGTCGTCTGCCGACGTCGGGCAGTAAAGTGAAAGAGTCTTGGGATTGCCGCTCCGGCGCCCGTGGGGAGAGACGAACGGCATGGCGGCAGGGAAAAGGGAACGGCGAGACTCGGGGAGGGTCGCGCCATGCAGGTGACCCGTTTTGGCCGCGCGCCGGCGGGATACCGCACGCTGCGCCCGCACCCCTGGCTGTTCCGGCAGGGATTTATCGCCACTCTCGCCTTCCTCACCCCGGTGTTCGCGGCCCTGTACTTTCTCACCATCCCCGACGGTCCGTGGCTCGTCGTGGTGATCACCCAGGCTGTCGCGAGCCTCGTCTTCGCTCTCGCCTGCGGCTCGTACTTCGCCGTCGCAATCTGGGTCGACAAGCGCGGCATCGTCGAGCGCGGCTTCTTCGGCGGCATGATCACGATGCCGGCGTCCGACATCGGCTCGGTCGTGCTCGTGCAGACCTACCAAGGCGGCAGCGCCGACACCGTGCCCCAGCTGTTCATCTGCGACCACGACGGGGCGCAGGTGATCCGCCTGCGCGGACAGTTCTGGTCGCTCGCCGACATGCGCTCCATATGCGAAGAGCTGGATGTCACGGTCACCGAGCTCAGCGAATCGGTGACGCCGCGCGAGCTGCTCGAGCAGTACCCGGGGCTGCTCTACTGGTTCGAGCGGCGCCCGGTTCTCGCCGCGGGCCTGTTCAGCGCGTGTGTGGTGCTCGGCGGAAGCCTGCTGTACCTCGGCCTCGCGGCGCTCGGCGTCACCTAGACACTGCGGTCAGGTGAGCGTGATCGGCGGACGCAGCGCCCACTGCCCGAGCAGCTCTTCGCGCACGGTCACACCACTGCCCGCACCGGTCGGCACCGCCAACTGCCCGTCGACGAGCACGAACGGCTCGGTGAGGTCTTCGGCGAAGTAGCGGCTCGAGCCCGAGGTGTCTCCGGGCAGGGTGAAGTTCGCCATCGCGGCGAGCGCCACGTTGGCCGCCCGGCCGACACCGGTCTCGAGCATGCCGCCGCACCACACCGGCACGCCCAGCTCGGCGCAGACGTCGTGCACCCGCACCGCCTCGAGGTAGCCGCCCACACGACCGGCCTTGATGTTGACGATGCTCGTGGCACCGCGCTCGATCGCGTCGACGGCGACCTCGGCGCTGACGATCGACTCGTCGAGGCACACCGGGGTCGCGATGGCCCGGGCGAGGGCGATGTGGGTGAGGATGTCCTCCTCGACGAAGGGCTGTTCGACGAGCAGCAGGTCGAACTCGTCGAGCCGGCCCAGGTGTTCGATGTCGGCGCGCGTGTAGGCGGTGTTCGCGTCCACCTGCAACGCCGTCTCGCCGATGAGCTCGCGCACAGCGCGCACCGGCTCGAGGTCCCAGCCGGGCTTGATCTTCAGCTTGATGCGGCGGTAGCCCTCGTCCACATACCCGTCGACCTCGTCGAGCAGCTCGTCGATGCTCGTGGCGATACCGACCGAGACGCCGCAGTCGACGGCGTCGCGGTCGGCGCCGAAGTATTCGCCGAAACTCATCCCCTCGGCGCGCGTCTGGGCGTCGAGCACCGCCGTCTCGACGGCGGCTTTCGCCATGCGGTGGCCGATGACGAAGCCGAGGATGCCGGCCACGGCCTCGGCCGTCACGTACTCGGCGGCGAGCAGCGCGGGCGCCAGGTACCCGCGGATGACCGCTTCGCAGCCGTCGACGTACTCGCTCGAGTAGACCGGGTCGGCCATGGCGACACATTCGCCCCACCCGTCGCCCAGGTCGGAACGTACCCGCACCAACAGCACGTCGCGCGCGTGCTGCCTGCCGAACGAGGTCTCGAACGGGCGCACGAGCGGCATCGCCACCCGGTAGAGCTCGATCGCGAGGATTTTCATGCGCTACTTCACGCCGCTCACGGCGTCGATCATGGTCTCCCACATAACGTCGAGGTCGACCTCGGGTGGGAAACGTCCGACGATCTCGAGCACGAGGATGCCGTGCCCCCACGCCCAGAAGCTCATGCCGGCGGTGAGTGTCGGAAAAAGCGCGCCGTAGTCGATCGTGGTGGCCTCGCCGACCGCGCGGATGAGCTGCACACCGAGGAACGGGCGCTCGTTCATCAGCCGGAAAAGCTGCGGGTGTTCGCGGCCGAGCGAGCGGTAGGCGTAGGCGAGTGCCGAGATGTGGTCGCGCCGGGTCGCGGACGCGGGGAGGGCGGCGGATGCTGCGGCGAGCTGTTTCGCCCAGAGCCGGAATCCGAGGTCGGCGAGCTGCTGCTCGATGTCGGCTTTGCTCGTGAACTGTTTGTACAGCGACGGCGGCTTGATGCCGGCGCGGCGGGAGATCGTGCCGACGCCGAGGTTCTCGAGGCCCTCGTCTTCGAGCACCTCGAGCGCTATGGCGAGCAGTTCGTTGACGCGGGGCTCGCTCATTGCGACACCAGCCGGTCTTGCATCCCCCAGGCCTGTCCGTAGCCGCCGTCGTCGATCGGGCGGGCCATCAGCTCGAGGAACGGCTGGGCGTCGAACGCCTCGGGTCCGAGCACCCCGCGGCCGGTCCACACCCCGCCGGCCAGCAGCTCGAGTGCGATCACCGGGTTGAGCGCGGTCTGCCAGACGACGCACTGGCTCTCGTACTCCGCCATCGTCCACTCGTTGTCGGCCACGTGGTACAGGTACACCTCGCGCGGCTGTCCGTCGGTGCCGGTTCCGGTCACCCAGACGCCGGCGCACGTCTTGCCCGTCATGCGCGGGCCGATCGACGCGGGATCGGGCAGTGCGGCGGCGACGACGTCGCGCGGGGCGACCTGCGCGGGGCCGTTCGGGCTGCGCACGGTGAGCGGTTCGGTCTTGTCGAGTCCCAGCTGGTGCAGCGTCTTGAGGATCGCGATGAACTCGTTGCCCAGCCCGTATTTGAAGGTCACCCGTTTGGCGTCGATCCAGCGCGGCATCAGCAGCACTTCCTCGTGCTCGACGTTGACGCACTCCACCGGGCCGATGCCGTCGGGGAAGTCGAAGACCTCGGGCTCGCTGAACGGTTCGGTGGTGAACCAGCCACGGTCTTTTTCCCAGACGACGGGCGGGTTGAGGCATTCCTCGATGGTGGTCCAGATCGAGAACGACGGCGCGAAGATCTCGTTGCCCGCTTCGTCGCGCACCACGAGGTTGGCGCCGTCGCGGGTGCCGAGCTCGTCGATCTCGCCGAACAGGTGGTCGGCGGCGTACCGCGCGAACACGTCGCTCAGCCCGGGTTCGACGCCCATGCCGACGAGGGCGAGCCGGCCGGCGGTCTCCCAGTCGGGCGCCTGCGCGAACTGGTCGTCGCCGAGCTTCACGCCGGTCTCGGAGTGCGGGTAGGTGTGGTGCGGTTCCGACAGGCTCATGGCCATGTCGAGGTAGTCGGCGTCGGCGGCGAGGGCGCCCGCGAAGATGGTGGGGACGAACTTCGGTTCGACGGCGTTCATCACGTGGGTGATGCCGTGCTCGCGGGCGAGCGCGGCGACGTTGTCGGGATCGGACGCGTCGATTGTCGCCGCCGAGAATCTGGATGCCACGTCGGCACCGTGCTTCACCGAGATCCACGCGACCGTGCTCTGCGCCTTTGCCAGATCGAAGTCGCTGACGACGAGCAGTTCGAAAAACGAGCGTCGGGCGGCGATCTTGGCGATCGCGTTTCCAACTCCTCCGGCACCGACGACAAGAATCCTCATGAGACGACGGTACCCTCTCGGCGCTCGGATTCTATGCGGAGTTTGTGCGCCAGCGGCGCCCACACGATGAGTGCTACGGCAACGCCGACCAGCAGTCCGCCGACCGTGTCGCTCACCCAGTGCGCGCCGAGGTAGGTGCGGCTGAGCATCATGAGGATGACGTAGGCGGCACCCGCCGCCCACACCCAGACCCGGCGCAGGATGATGCCGAGGCACACCACGAGCGTCGCAGCGTTGGCGCTGTGCCCCGACGGGAACGAGCCGAAGTCGGCGGTTACGAGCATGTCTTCGGGCCGGGGACGGCCGATGAGCCCCTTGAGCAGCTGCACCAGCAGTGCGCTGAGAACGCTGGTGATCCCGAGGAAGAGCGCACTCCAGAAGCGGCGGCGCACACACAGCACAACGACGATCATGGCGGGCAGGGCGAAGGCGAACCAGCCGCCGCCGAGGAAGTCCATCAGCAGCGACGGCACTTCCCAGAGCGGATTGCGGTGCTCGAGGATCTCCTCCATCCACTCGGCGTCGGCCTCGAACGGCAGGTTTCCGCGGATCGCGATGATGACGCCGAGCAGCACCGCGACCACGACGGCGATGACACCGCTCACGAGAGGCCATCGCCGGCTGACCTGGTCGGATAGCGGCTGCTCGGATACCGGCTGGTCGTCGCTCATAGGTCGGTGCTCATCTCGTGGTGTCGTCGTCGGCATTGGGGTCGAAGGTCAGGGTGATCGACAGCGTGTCGTCGTGGCCGATGTTCCACGCGACGGTTCCGAACACGCTGCGGCCGACGGCGATGTAGGGCGCGAGCTGCACCCGCGGGTTCTGGGCCGCGCGGCACGGCACGACGATGGTGCACGTCGCCTCCCACTCGCTGCCGTGCAGCATGAGGCGCATCCGCTCGTCGTCGAAGGCGGCACTGTTGCGCAGGTGCGAGACGATGGCGCGCAGGTACCCGCGCTGCGCCTCCCCCATGCGTTCGGCGAAACGGTGGCGGTCGTCGACGTCGCGCACGATGCGCGAGAGCCAGCTGCGTTCCGCGTCGAGCACGAGCAGCGTACGCAGTTCGCGGGCGAGAACGCGCGCCCGCTCGCCGTCGGCGGCGGTGAGCTCGGACTCGTGCGCCACGCGTTCGAGGAAGGGGTAGACGTGCTCGTCGAGGTGCACGAGGTGGCTGGCCTTCGCCCGCGCGGGCTGGTTCTCGCCCTCGGGGGCGGATGCCCCGGCCTGCGGCGCTCCGGAACGCCAAGCGAGCAGGCTGTCGACGAGGCTGCGGGAGAACGCGCTCGCGGCGAACCCGGTCGCGAGCAGCGGCGTCGCGGGCAGCACCGCGAAGACGACAGCGGGAACGTCGGCGGCGAAGGTATCGGCCTGCGCGAACGCGAGTGCGCCGATCACGAGCGCGCAGACGACGGTGCAAACGAAGATCTCCCAGCCGGGGCGCCACGACCCGAACGTGAGAGTGAGGATGGCGAGCGCGATCGGGCCCCAGTCGTCGCGCACGACCGTGTTGGTGCCCCACTGCGCCGCCGAGTCGAGCACGACGGCAAGAAGAGCCAGCAGGCAGACGACGGCGTGCGCGCTGCGCGGGAACGGCGCGCGGAAGGGGCTCACCGCGCGGATGTAGAAGGCGCCGGAGGCGGTAATGGCGGCGAGCGCGGCGATCTCGAGCGCCACGTTGTTGGTCTGCTCCGCGGTGATGACGCTCATCGAGAAGGCGACGACGAGCGCGACCGCGACGGCCCCGATCGCGAAGAGGCGCGCGGTGATGCCGCCGAGCGGGTCGAGTTCTTGCGCGGTGTCGTTTCTCACTGGCGGGGCACCAGCATCGACACTGCCGTGCCGGCTCCGGGAGAGGTCCAGACCTGCACGCTGCCGCCGATCGCGTCGATGCGTCCGCGCACCGACTGGCGCAGGCCGAGCCGGTCGCCGTCCATCTCCGACTCGACGAAACCGACGCCGGAGTCGATCACCATCACACACACCTCGTCGTCGGTCGCCACGACCGTCAGTTCGGCCGAGTTCGTTCCGGCGTGCGCGGCGACGTTGGTGAGGCACTGCAGCACGGCGAGGCTCAGCGCGACCGAGGCGCGCGGGTGCAGCGACTCGACCGCCGAGACTTCGCCCGCTACCGACACCTCGAGGCCGAGCGCCCTGGCCTGGTCGACGGCGGCCGCGAGGTCGCCGCCGAGAACGACGTCGGCCGTGGCATCCGCGGTTCTGGCATGTCCCGCGCGGCGCACCGCGAGGCTGCGGAGGATCTGGCTCTTCGCCCCGTCGGAGAGCACGCCGGGGGCGACGGTACCGACGACGGCGAGCTCGTTGAGGATGGTGTCGTGCACCATGGCCGACGAGACATGCTCGGCTCGGGCGACCTCGGCGGCCACGCGGTCTTCGCGGCCGGCGAGGCTCATCAGCGGTTCGGTGGCCCGGGTGCGCACCCGGCTGACCTTGAGCGTGGGGATGATCACCGCGAGGGCGGCGAAACAGCTGTACGCGGGCACGTCGAACGCGTAGCCGTGACCCACCACGAGGGAGACGACGACCACGGGCACCTCGGCGATGAGCGCGGCGACGACGACGGCCGCGATTCCCGTGGACTGGCGGGCCACGATGACGCCGAAGACAATGATCGCGATCTTCGGAAGCGAGAGGAAGACCGCGTCGCTCGAATCGATGTCGCGCAGCCGAGGCAGCACCGCGGCCGCGTAGAACGTGATGGTGACCAGCGTGACGACGGCGGCGACGGCGATCGCGCTCGCGCGCTGCCCGGACTTCGACGCTACGAGAACGCCCATGCTCGCCAGCACGGCGAGGGCCGCCATCGCGGGCAGCGCGTGCACGGTCTCACGGTCGATCTGGATGGCCGTCAGGCTCACGAAGACCGCGCCCAGACAGACCATTCCGAACCAGAATGACCCCTTCGCCAAGGCGAGACTGGTCGTTTTTCCCGCCAGTGCATTGGGGAAAACGAGGGACATGGCCACAGACTACTACCGGTCACTCACCCCGGACTCTGCGACTAGACGACGCCCGTGGAGGTTCGCTAAGCGTCGCCGAGTCAGTGCGCGAGAGCGGGCACTGACCGCGGACGCACCAGCAACACCATCACGACGAGCGAAACGGCGGCGGTGATCGCCATCACTCCGCCCATCGGGATCGCGTTGTGGATGCCGAAGAGGCCGACGATCGGAGAGATGATGCCGGCGAGACCGAAGTTGACCGCACCGAGCACCGACGCGGCGGTCGCCGCTTCGCCACCGTGGTTCGCGAGCGCCAGCACCTGCTGGCACGGGAACGCGAAACCGCACGACGTGATGAAGAAGAACAGCGGCACGAGAATACCGACGAGGCCCGCGTTCGCCATGTCGAGCACGACGATCGTGAGCGCGCTCACGATCATGCCGAGCACGGCGCCGCTCAGAATCCACTGCGGTCCGACGAACTTCGCGAGCCGCGAGCTCACCTGCACGCCGACCACGATTCCGAGCGAATTGATCGCGAACAGCAGGCCGTACTGCTGGGCGTTGAGGCCGTAGATGTCCTGGAAGAGGAACGACGATGACGACAGGTAGGCGAAGAGGCCGGAGAAAGTCATGCCGCTGATGATCACGACGCCGACGAACACGCGGTCGGTGAAGAGCGCCTTGTAGCGCTCGCCCACCGAGCTGTGCCCGCGGTCGGCGCGGCGGGCCGCGGGCAAGGTCTCGACGAGGAAGAAGATCGCGGCGAGGATGGCGAGCACGCCGTACGCGGCGAGGAACCAGAAGATGCCGCGCCAGTCGAGCACGAGCAGCAGCTGCGAGCCGATGAGCGGCGCGAGCACGGGGGCGAGGCCGCTGACCAGCGCGAGACGCGAGAGCATACGCACGAGCGGCAGACCGCCGAACAGGTCGCGCACCATGGCCATGGCGACGACACCGCCGCCGGCGGCGCCGATTCCCTGCAGCACCCGGAAGATGCCGACCCACATCACGTCGGGCGCGTAGGCCACGCCGATGCTCGCCGCGATGTGCACGGCGGTGGCGATGATGAGCGGCAGTCGGCGGCCGACCTTGTCGCTCCAGGGGCCGACGAGCACCTGGCCGAGCGCGAACCCGATGGTGGTCGCGGTCAGCGTGAGCTGGATGGCGGCCGCCGAGACACCGAGTTCGGCCGAGACGGCCGGGAACGCCGGCAGGTACAGGTCGATCGTGAACGGGCCGAGCGCCGTGAGTGCGCCGAGTACGACCACGTACACGAGCTTCTGGCGAGGGGTGAGGGAGTCTCCGGGATGTACGACAGTGGTCAAGAGGGGAAGGTCCTAGCAACGAAAGCGAGCGAGGCAGAGCGCTCATAACCGCACCCGGGTCGGCGCGCGGCAAACGGAAGGCACCCAGCGCCGCGAACCCCCACGACAAGCCTATAACCCGGCGTCGGGAGAGCGCATTCCCGGATGCGCGGTCAGCCGCGCGGCGCAGCGCTCGACGCGCGCACGACGAGGGCGGGCGAACTCGCCTCGTGCGGCGACACCAGTGTTTCGTCGATGAGGCGCAGCAGCCGCTCGACCAGCTCACGACCCTGTTGCGCGTAGTCGACGCGCACCGTGGTGAGCGGGGGCCGGTAGAACGCCGCTTCGGGGATGTCGTCGAAGCCGGTGACGCTCAGGTCGCCCGGCACAGACACCCCGCGCTGCTCGAAGGCGAGCAGCGCCCCCAACGCCATCTGGTCGTTCGCCGCGACGACGGCGGTGACGCCGAGGTCGAGCGGCATCCGCGACGCCGCCGCGTGGCCGGACGCGGCGCTCCAGTCGCCCGCGATACTGCCGAGCGATGCCAGCCCGTGCCGCGCGAGCGCGTCGTGGTAGGCGGTGATGCGGTTGCGCGCCGCCACCCAGTCGGCGGGGCCGGCGAAGTGGAAGAAGCGGCGGTGACCGAGAGCCACGAGGTGGTCGACGAGCAGGTCGAGCCCGGGCCGGTTGATGCCGTCGGGCGCCGCGTCGTGGGCGTCTTCGCGCTCGGCCTCGGTGATCACGGGAACGTTGAACGGCACACCGGCGATCTTCTCGGCGATGAGGTCGACGGGGGCGAACGCGAGCACACCGGCGAGATCCTGCTGGCCGAGCTGGCCGAGGGCGCCGTCGATCGCGTTCTCGTCGCTCGGGTCGAGGTTGATGATGTCGAGCAGGTAGCCGGCGGCCCGGGCCCGCTCGCTCGCGCCCTGGATCGTTTTGCTCGGCCCGACCTCGGTCAGTTCGTAGACGAGCGCGCCGATGCGGTGCGAGCGGCTGGTGGCGAGCGACTTCGCGGCGAGGTTCGGGCGGTAGTTGAGTTCGGCGAGCGCGGTCTCGACGCGCTGCCGGGTGACGTCGCGGAAGCCCTGGTGGCCGCGCAGGTAGAGCGACACGGTCTGGTGCGAGACGCCGGCGAGCTTCGCGACGTCGTAGATCGTGGCCGGTCGGGCGGAGGCGGGGACGCCGCTCAAAACGCCGCCGGGTCGTCGAGCACGACCTCGAACGCGAGCTCGGCCGCGCCGATCATCAGCAGGTTCGAGCCGAGCGCGGCGCGGCCGATCGTGACGCCCTCGCGCGAGGCACGCAGCGGCTGGTGTGCCACGAGCGCGTTGAGGTGGGCGGGGGCGACGGCGTAGAGCGCGCCGAGAAATCCGCCGAGCAGGATCGTCTGCGGGTTGAGCGTGTTGATCGCGTTGCGCAGAGCCACGGCGAGAAAGTCGAGCTGGCGGTGCACCTCGGCCCGCACCCGCACCGACTCGTCGGCCAGCAGCGCGTTCTCGAGTTCGTCGGCATCGGCGTCGTCGAGGTCCACGAGGGCGAGCAACGCCGAGCGGGTGACCTCGGTCTCGAGGCATCCGACCCCGCCGCAGTGGCAGACGATTCCCTGCGAGTTGACGAGGGTGTGGCCGAATTCGCCCGCGTACCCGGCCGCGCCGGTGAGGGCCTCGCGGCCGGCGATCACTCCCCCGCCGATGCCGCTCGCGCCGCCGTTGAGGTAGATGAAGTCGCTCAGGTCGCGGCCGGCGCCGAACGTGCTCTCGGCGAGTGTGCCGAGCCGGGCGTCGTTGCCCGCGACGACCGTGTAGCCGGTGGCTTCGGCGAGCATTTCGGCGACGGGTTCGTCGACCCAGCCGAGATGCGGGGCGAGGCGCACGACGCCGTCGAGCGAGCGCACGAGACCGGGCACGGCGAGGCCGATGCCGACGACGCGGTGGCTCGCCTCGAGTTCACCGCGCAGCCCCTCGATCACGGCGGCGCAGATGTTGACGGCCTCGCGCGCGGTCGGCTCGTGGTCGGTGGCGTAGCGGATGCGCTTGATCACGTTGCCGCCGAGACCGACGACGGCGATCGTGATGGCGTCGATCTCGGGGTTGATCGCGATGGCGACGGCGAGCGGACCCGGCTTGACGATCGGGCTGGGCCGGCCGACCTGCCCCTGCACGTCGGCGTCGACCTCGAGCACGAGTCGCCGTTCCACGAGTTCGCCGACGAGCGCCGCGACGGTCGACCGGTTGAGGCCGGTGACGCGGGTGAGCTGCGAGCGCGACACCCCCTGCGAGCGGTGCACGAGCGTGAGCACGGTGGCGAGGTTGTGTCGGCGCACGTGGTCGGTACTGTTGCCCCGCCCGGCCGCCTGCCCTTCCGCCTGACTCACGTTCGCCACCTATCCCCTAGCCGACACGTGTTATGCCAGACCGCTTGGTGAAACAATATCCCCTCACCGGGACAGGCCGACCGAGCCGTTTGTCGTGGCCGTCGTCTTGTCACCCACGACCACGCTCCACTCGGCGAGGCCGTCGGAGGTCACGGTGACCCTGTCGCCGGCGCGTTCGACAGTGAAGACCGCGGATGCGCCAGAAGTGGGGCTGGTCACGAGCACCTCGCGCGTGCCGTCACCCGTCGCGCCGAACACGCGCAGCGTGAGCGCGTCGAGGTAGTCGTAGTCCGGCCGGTCGTCGCGGCCACCGAGGGGCAGCACCGCGCCGTCGCGCACGTACAGCGGCAGCGAGTCGAACCCGTGGGTCTCGGTGCGCCACGCTCCGCCTTGCACGGTCTCGCCGGTGAAGTAGTTCGTCCAGAGGCCAGCCGGCAGGTAGAACTGCACCTCGCCCGACGCGCTGAACACGGGGGCGACGAGCAGGTCGGCGCCGAGCATGTACTGGCGGTCGAGGTACCCGACGGCGGGGTCGTCGGGAAACTCGAGCTGCATCGGGCGCAGCACCGGAACACCCGACCGGGTCGCTTCGAGTCCGGCGGCGTAGAGATAGGGCATCAGCCGCAGCTTGAGTTTGGTGAAGAGGCGGGTGACGGCGACGGCGCTCTGCGGGTCTTCAGCCCCGTCGACGAGCTCGGGGTCGGCGGGGTCGAACACCCACGGCACGCGGTACGAGCTGCTGCCGTGGAAGCGGCTGTGGCTCGACAGCAGGCCGAAAGCTGTCCAGCGTTTGAAGACTCCTGCATCCGGAGTCCCCTCGAAACCGCCGATGTCGTGGCTCCAGAATGCGAACCCGCTGAGCGCGAGCGACAGGCCGCCGCGCAGCGTCTCGGCCATCGACTCGTAGCTCGACGTGGAGTCGCCGCCCCAGTGCACCGGCATGGACTGGCCGCCGACGGTGGCGGAGCGCGCGAACAGCACGGCCTCGCCCTCGCCACGCTCTTCCACCAGCAGGTCGAACACGGCCTGGTTGTAGAGCTGGGTGTACCAGTTGTGCATCCGTTCGGGGTTCGAGCCGTCGAAGTAGTCGACGCCGAGCGGGATGCGCTCGCCGAAGTCGGTCTTGAACGCGTCGACCCCCTGGCCGAGCAACACCCGCAGTTTGTCCTGGTACCACCGCGTGGCATCCGGGTTGGTGAAGTCGACGAGGGCCATGCCCGCCTGCCAGAGGTCCCACTGCCAGACGTCGCCGTCCGGCTTCTTCACGAGGTAGCCGAGCCCGGCCGCCTCGGCGAACAGCGGCGAGCGCTGGCCGATGTAGGGGTTGATCCAGACGCAGATCTTGAGCCCCTTGTCGTGCAGGCGCCGCAGCATCCCCTCGGGGTCGGGGAAGACCCGGGTGTCCCATTCGAAGTCGCTCCAGTTGAACTCGCGCATCCAGAAGCAGTCGAAGTGGAAGACGCTGAGCGGCAGGTCGCGCTCGGCCATGCCGTCGATGAAGCTCGTGACGGTGGCCTCGTCGTAGTCGGTGGTGAAGCTGGTCGACAGCCAGAGCCCGTACGACCAGGCCGGCACGGGCGCCGGGCGGCCGGTGAGCCGCGTGTAGCGGTCGAGGATCTGTTTGGGGTTGTCGCCGGCGATCACGAAGTACTCGAGGCTCTCGCCCGCGACCGAGAACTGCACGCGCTCGACCGCCTCGGAGCCGACTTCGAACGAGACGTGTCCGGGGTCGTTGACGAGCACGCCGTAGCCGCGGTTGGTCAGGTAGAACGGCACGCTCTTGTAGGCCTGCTCGCTCGACGTTCCGCCGTCGGCGTTCCAGATGTCGACGCTCTGGCCGTTCTTGACGAGCGGCCCGAACCGCTCGCCGAGACCGTAGACGAGCTCGCCCACCCCGAGGGCGAGCTGCTCGTGCACGTAGCTCGAGCCGCGTGCGGCCCCCACCGGGCCGGCGTCCAGCTCCGCGTCATCCGTCACTGTCGTGTATCCCACCGAACGGTGCCCGCTCGAGGTGAGCACCCGGCCGCCCGACTCGAAACTGAGATTCCACGGGGCGCCCTGGCCGACGCGCACGGTGAGGTCGCCGCTGGTGAGAGCCCCGCCGTCGTCGCCGACCTCGGCCACGCCGTGTCCTTCTTGCGCGCCGACCAGGTCGAACCCGCCGCGTCCCGCCGTGCCCTGGAAATGCTCGATCCTGACTCCGACGATGCCGGGCAGCGGCGAGCTCAGGGTCACGGTGAGGGTCGGGCGGTTGAGCGTGACGCCGCGGCCGGTGATCACGGCGGTCGGCGCCGTGACAATGAGCTCGCCCGGCCCGGCGACGATGTCGTAGGCCTCCTGGGCGTAGAGCGCGGTCACTCCCGGGCGCATCTGCCAGAAACCGTCGGTGAATTTCATTACTTGACTGCTCCTGCGGTGATGCCCCGGGTGAGGGTGCGTTGGAAAATCAGGAAGAAGACGAGCGTCGGGATGAGACCGAGCAGCGCCGAAGCGCTCGTGGTCGTGACGTCCATCAACCGGTCTCCCTGCAGCACCGCGATCGATACGGGCACCGTCTGGTTGGCGTTGCTGACGAGGAAGGTGAGCGGGATGAGGAACTCGTTCCAGGTCCAGATGAAGAAGAAGATCACCAATACCGCGAGGGTGGGCCGGCTGATCGGCACGATGACGCGCCAGAGGATCTGCCAGCGGCTCGCGCCGTCGAGGCTCGCGGCCTCGAGGATCTCCTTGGGGAACGTGCCGTAGACGCTCGACAGCAGGTAGGTGCCGAAGGCGCTCTGGATGACGGTGAAGATGATGATCACGCTCCAGACGTTGTCGTACAGGCCGACCTGCTTGAACATGTAGTACAGCGGGTACAGCAGCGCCTCCTGCGGCAGCATGTTGGCGAGCAGGAACAGGATGATGATCCAGGTGCGGCCCTTCACCCGGCCGATGCCGATCGCGAAGGCGTTGAAGACCGAGATCAGCACGGCGAGGATCGCGACCATGCCGCTGATGAAGAAGCTGTTCCAGAGCTTCTCGGGAAAGTTCACCCGCTGCCAGAAGTTCGCGATGCCGTCGAAATAGAGGTTGCTGGGCAGGGTCAGGGGGCCGGATGTGGCGTAGTCGGCCGGGCTCTTGAACGAGTTGATCAGGATGATGACGAACGGCGCGGCGATGACGATGCCGAAGACGACCGCGGCGGCGAGGATCAGCCAGTCGCCGATCGTGCGGCGGGTCTTGCGCCGCCGCAGCTTGAGCGGGTGCTCGGGCTGTGCGACGGTCAGCTCGGGGGCGATGGTGGCGGTCATCAGCGTGTCCCTTCCGATCGTTCTGCCCGGTTCTGGGCCTTGATGAAGACGATGGTGAGCAGCACGATCACGACGGTGAGTGCCGTGGCGATGGTGGCGCCGTAGCCCACCTGCTGGTTCTGGAAGAACTCGCTGTACGAGTAGTAGCTCGGCACGATCGTGCTGGTGCCGGGTCCGCCACGGGTGAGCGTGTAGATCGGGCCGAAGACCTTGAGCGCGGCGATCGTGCAGGTCAGGGTGACGACGAAGATCTCGGGGCGGATGATGCTGACGGTGATCCAGCGGAATCGCTGGATCCAGTTCGCTCCGTCGAGCTCGGCGGCCTCGTACAGTTCGGGGTCGACGCGCTGCAGAGCGGCCATAAAGATGACGACGGGATAGCCGAGCTGCACCCAGACCATCACGAACATGATGCTGAGCAGGGCCGTGTCGGGGCTGCCGAGCCAGTTGTGCTGCAGGCCGCCCAGCCCGACCGCTTCGAGGATCGTGTTGAGCGCGCCGTTCTCGGGCCGCAGGATCCAGCCGATCACGATCGCGGCGACCGCCACCGGCAGAATCTGCGGCAGGTAGTAGGTGGCGCGCAGGAAGCTGGCGACGCGGCCGCCGAACTTCTTGCCGACGAGGTCGAACAGCATGGCCGCGAGCAGCAGGCCGAGCAGCGTGGGCACGATCACCATCGCCACGATCATCGCGATGCTGTTGCCGAACGAGGTCCAGAACTTGGCGTCCTGGCTCAGTTCGATCCAGTTGTCGAGGCCGATGAACTCGGGCGGCTTGATGCCCCGCCATTCGGTGAAGCTCAAGAAGATGTTCCACACCAGCGGGATGAGGATCACCACGGTGAAGAGCACGAAGCCGGGGATCAGGTAGAGCCAGAAGCCCGCGCGACCGCCCTTGCCGCTGTTCGGCAGCATTGATTGTTCGTCGGTGGATTCGGCCGCGCGCGTTTTGCCGCGCGCGACCACTGGTGCGATTGTCATTCGAGACCTTCCCGTGGGAGCGGGGCCGCGCGCTGTGGCACGCGGCCCCGTCCGTGGTTACTTGATGTCGTCGACGCCGGACTGGTACTCGTCACCGAGTTCGGTGAGCACGTCCTCCGGCGACTTCGTGCCGTTCACGAGCTCCTGCAGACCGGCGTTCAGCTCGTCGTAGAAGGTCGGGGTGGGCCAGTCGGGGTAGAACGCCAGTCCGTCCTGGTCGGTGAGCGTGTTGAAGTTGGCGATCAGCTCCTGGCTCTTCGGGTCGGTGATGTCGGCGGCGTCCGCGGCGACGGGGATGCCGCCGTTGTTGCCGATCAGCGCCTGGATCTCGGGGCTCATCGTGATGTCGATGAACTTGTAGGCGAGGTCCTTCTGCTTGGAGTTCTCGGGGACGACCCAGAGGTTTCCGCTCGAGCCGGGCGCCATAGTGGCGCCGGGGAACAGGAAGGTCCCCCAGTCGAAGGTCGTGACATCCGTCACCATGCGGCCGTACCACCAGCTGCCCGAGTAGAAGATCGGGTTGGTGCCGCTGATGAACGCGGTGCCCGCGTCCTCGGCCTTGAGACCGGTGGAGTCCTTCGAGATGTAGCCCTTGTCGACCCAGTCGGCGATCGTGTCGGCGGCGAAGGTGAAGTTGTCGTCCTGCCAGTCGACGGTGCCGGTGTAGAGCTGGTAGTCGTTCACCCACTCGCGCGTCGCGTCGTAGAGCGCGAGCTGGTAGAACAGCTGGCCGAGCGGGTACTCGGCGACCGACTCGGCGAGCGGCGTGATGCCGTTGTCCTTGAAGGTGGCGAGCGCCGCCTCGAACTCGTCGAACGTCGTGGGCACCTCGATGCCGTACTTCGCGAACTCGTCTTTGTTGTAGTACACCTCGACGAACTCGCCGTAGTTCGGGATGCCGTAGTAGTCGCCCGAACCCATAACGCCGTCGTCGTCGTATCGGGCCGTGGTCTGCAGCGACTCGGCGAGCTTGTCGTCCCAGCCGTAGGCCTCGACGGCGGGGGTCAGGTCGGTGAGCAGGCCCTGGCTGGCGAGCAGGCCGGCGGTGGCGTTGCCCTTGTTGTACTCGAGGATGTCGGGGCTCGCGTCGGAGTTGAGCACCTGGCTCGCCGTGGAACGGATCTGCTCGAAGCTCTTCGCCTCGAACTCGACCTTCGCGCCGGTCTCTTCTTCGAACTTCTCGATGGCCGCGTTCCAGGCCACTCCCATCGCGCTCGTGTCGCTCTCGTAGTGCCAGAGAGTCAGTGTTTTGCCGGCGCCGTCGGGGTCGACGGTGACGTCGGCGCTCTCGGCCGTGCCTCCCGTGCAGCCCGCGAGCAGCAGCGACGCCGTCACGAAGATGGCCCCTGCCGCAATGTGTCTCTTGCGCATCTCATACCTCCTTGTAGAAGGAGCGCCGCCCGGTGCAGGCTGGCAGCCACTCCGATGCCAAATGTTGTAAGGCACAACATACACAGAGGTTTACCGGTAAAGCTAGTGTCGGTTTTTCGAGGTAGCGCTTTTTCCGGATGCTGCGATATGTTGTGTCCCTAAACAATTCACCGACTGGAGTCTCCCCATGGCAACGACGCCTACCCCCGCTGACAAGTTCTCGTTCGGACTGTGGACGATCGGCTACAACGGGGCCGACCCGTTCGGCGGTCCGACCCGCGCGCCGCTCGACGTGGTGCACGGAGTCGAGAAGCTCGCCGAGATCGGCGCCTACGGTCTCACCTTCCACGACGACGACCTCTTCCCGTTCGAGTCGACCGACGCCGAGCGTCAGAAGCAGATCGACCGCCTCAAGCAGGCCCTCGCCGACACCGGCATCGTGGTGCCGATGATCACCACCAACCTGTTCAGCGCACCCGTCTTCAAGGACGGCGGCTTCACGTCGAACGACCGCGCCGTGCGCCGGTTCGCGATCCGCAAGGTACTGCGCAACCTCGACCTCGCCGCCGAGCTCGGCGCCAAGACCTTCGTGATGTGGGGCGGCCGCGAGGGCGCCGAGTACGACGCCGCGAAAGACATCCGCGGCGCGCTCGAGCGCTACCGCGAGGCCGTCAACCTGCTCGGCGACTACGTCACCGACAAGGGCTACGACATCAAATTCGCGATCGAGCCCAAGCCGAACGAGCCGCGCGGCGACATCCTGCTGCCCACGCTCGGCCACGCGCTCGCGTTCATCGAGACGCTCGAGCGTCCCGAGCTCGTCGGCGTGAACCCCGAGGTCGGCCACGAGCAGATGGCGGGCCTCAACTTCACCGCCGGAATCGCCCAGGCGCTCTACCAGGGCAAGCTCTTCCACATCGACCTCAACGGCCAGCGCGGAATCAAGTACGACCAGGACCTGGTGTTCGGCCACGGCGACCTGCAGAACGCGTTCTCGCTCGTCGACCTGCTCGAGAACGGCGGCCCGGACGGCACGCCCGCCTACGACGGCCCCCGCCACTTCGACTACAAGCCCAGCCGCACCGAAGACGAGAGCGGCGTCTGGGATTCGGCCAAGGCCAACATGCGTATGTACCTGCTGCTCAAGGAGCGCGCGGCGGCCTTCCGCGCCGACCCCGAGGTGCAGGAAGCGCTCGTCGCCTCGCAGGTGGAGCAGATCAACGTGCCGACCCTGAACGCGGGCGAGAGCTACGACGACCTGCTCGCCGACCGCGCCTCGTACGAGGAGTTCGACACCGGCGCCTACTTCAACGGCAAGGGATTCGGCTTCGTGCGCCTGCAGCAGCTCGCGCTCGAGCACCTGCTGGGCGCGCGCTGAACTGAGCGCGCCGTAACTCGTTCTTGAGCCAACCAGAAAGGTCACCGATGACCCTCGTCGCCGGCGTCGACTCGTCCACCCAGAGCTGCAAGGTCGTCGTGCGCGACCTCGAGACCGGCGCGACCGTGCGCACCGGGCGGGCGGATCACCCCGATGGCACGGAGGTCGACCCCGAGGCGTGGTGGCGCGCGCTGATCGAGGCGGTCGCCGACGCGGGCGGGCTTTCGGATGTCGCGGCGATCGCCATTGCCGGACAGCAGCACGGCATGGTCGTGTTGGACGACGGTGGCCGTGTCATCCGGCCGGCCCTGCTCTGGAACGACACCCGCTCGGCCCCCGCCGCCCGCGCCCTGATCGAGGAGATCGGCGCGGCCGAGCTCGCGCGGCGCACCGGCTCGGTGCCGGTCGCGAGCTTCACGCTCACCAAGCTGCGCTGGCTGCACGACGCCGAGCCGGCCAACGCGGCGCGGGTCGCCGCGGTCGCCCTTCCGCACGACTGGCTGACCTGGCGGCTGCGCGGCTACGGCCCCGAGGGCGAGAGCCCGCTCGGCCCCGACCTCGCCGCCCTCACGACCGACCGCTCCGACGCGAGCGGCACAAGCTATTTCGACGCCACGACCGGCGAGTACGACCGCCCACTGCTCGACGCGGCTTTCGGAAACTCAGGAATCGGCGCGCGGATGACCCTGCCCACCGTGATCGCCCCGGGGGCCAGCGCCGGCACGGTGACCGCGTCTCCTGAGTTTCCGAATGCGGGCGAGGGCAGCGGCGGCAGCATCGTGGTCGGGGCGGGCGCCGGCGACAATGCGGGCGCGGCGCTCGGGCTGGGCGCGGCCGCGGGCGACGTCGTGGTGTCGATCGGCACGAGCGGCACCGTGTTCGCGGTGACCGAGCGCCCGGTCACCGACCCGAGCGGCACCGTCGCGGGATTCGCCGACGCCACCGGCAACTTCTTGCCGCTCGTCGCCACGCTCAACGCCGCGCGCGTGCTCGACGCCGTGGCCGGGCTACTGGGCGTGACCCACGACGAACTCGGCGAGCTGGCCCTCACGGCCGAGCCCGGCGCACGCGGCCTCGTGCTGCAGCCCTACTTCGAGGGCGAACGCACGCCCAATCTTCCGGATGCCACGGCCACCCTCTTCGGCCTGACCCTGGCCGGCACCACCCGCCCGAACCTCGCGCGCGCCGCGATCGAGGGCATGCTCAGCGCGCTCGCCGACGGTCTCGGCGCCGTGACTGCCCTGGGCGTCGAGGCGCGGCGCATCCTGTTGATCGGCGGGGCGGCGCAGAACTCCGCCGTGCAGCAGATCGCCGCGCAGGTGTTCGGGCTGCCGGTCGACGTTCCGCTGCCGGGCGAATACGTGGCGGCGGGTGCGGCGCGGCAGGCCGGCTGGGCGCTCACCGGCGCACTGCCCGCCTGGTCGACCGAGATCGCGACGAGCCTGCCGGCGGCCACCGAGCCGGTGATCGCCGAGCAGTACGCGGCCCGCCGTGTCTAACCCGATCCTGCCGGGCTGTTACCCCGACCCGAGCGTGGTGCGGGTGGGCGACGACTACTTCGTCGTCACCTCGACCTTCGAGTATTTCCCGGGGCTGCCGGTCTTCCACAGCACCGACCTCGAGCACTGGATCCAGCTCGGCCACGCCGTCGACCGCCACGACCAGCTCGACCTCTCGACGGTGCCGTCGTCGGGCGGGCTGTTCGCGCCGACGATCCGGCAGCACGACGGCGTCTACTTCATCACCTGCACGCTGGTCGGTGGCGCGGGCAAAACCGGCCACTTCGTGCTCACCGCGACCGATCCCGCCGGGCCGTGGAGCGATCCGACCTGGCTCGACGGCGCCGAGGGCATCGACCCCTCGCTGTTCTTCGACGACGACGATGGCCGGGCCTGGTTCACCGCGACCAGACCCGCGCACGACCCGCAGTGGCACGACCAGACCGAGGTCTGGCTGCGCGAGTTCGACCCGGTGACCAACAGCCTGGTCGGCGACGAGCACGTGCTCTGGACCGGCGCGCTGATCGGCGCCGTCTGGGCCGAGGGCCCGCACCTCTACGCGCGCGGCGGCTGGTACTACCTGCTCGCATCGGAGGGCGGCACCGAGGCGAACCATGCCGTGAGCGTCGCGCGCAGCCGTGCCGTCACCGGCCCGTACGAGGGAAACTCCGCGAACCCGGTGCTCACCCACCGCAACCTCGGCCCGCGTCATCCGGTCACGAATGTCGGCCACGCCGACCTCGTCGAGGCACCGGGCGGCGGCTGGGCGGCCGTGCTGCTCGCCTCCCGCGGGCTCGATTCCCCACTCGGACGCGAGTCGTTTCTCGTGCCGGTCGACTGGCACGACGACTGGCCGGTCTTCGCCCCCGGCGTCGGGCGGGTCGTGCTCGGCGAACCGGCGTCGCCCGTGCGCGCGATGCCGGGCCCGCTCGAGTGGACCCGCGTGCGCACCGGACCGCTCGCCGCGATCGCCGGCGACACGGTCACGCTCACCGGCGATGCGTTCGCGGGGGTACGCCAGCGGCATCCGTCGTTCGCCTTCGGCGCCCGGATCACGACACGACAGAACGGGCCGGATGCCACGGGGCTGATGATCCGGCAGTCGGACGACGACCACGTGCGCGTGACGACCAGCGTTGCCGGCGTCGTCGCGACGCGCACCGAGCACGGCAGCACCGAGGTGCTGGCGACCGGCGCCCCGGCCGACAGGCTCGAGATCCGCGGCCGCGACGGCCGCTACGAGCTCTGGGCCGACGACCGGATGCTCGCGGCCCTCGACGGCGCGTTCCTCGGCTCGGCGCGGGCGGGCGGTTTCGTCGGCGTGTGGCTCGGCCTCGTCGCCGACGCGGGCGGCGAGTTCGCCGAGGTGTTCTACGCCGGCTGAGCGGTCGCGGGCGGGCTAGGCCTGCGCCGGGTATGCCGCGGTGCTCTCGCGCACCACGAGCCGGGTGGCGAGGTCGACGCGCGGCACCTGGTCGAGTTCGCTCTCGCTCATCCGGATGATCAGCCGCGCGGCCTCCTCGGCCATGCGCGTGAGCGGCTGGTGCACCGTGGTGAGTGCGGGGCTCGACCACTGGGCGAGCTGCAGGTCGTCGTAGCCCACGACCGAGAGCTGCGCCGGAACCTGGATGCCGAGCGAGCGCGCGGCATCGAGCACGCCGAGCGCCTGCAGGTCGCTGCCGGCGAAGATCGCGGTCGGCCGGTCGTCGCGGTCGAGCATCGCGCGCGCGTTGTCGCGGCCGCCGTCGACGTGGAAGTTGCCGAACGCGACGAGGCTCTCGTCGACGGGCAGCTTGGCGGTGTTCATCGCCGATCGGAAGCCGTCGAGCCGGGCGTGCGAACACATCATGTCGTCGGGCCCCGTGATGGCGGCGATACGCGAGTGCCCGAGTTCGATCAGGTGGCGGGTGGCCATAAGCCCGCCCGCCCAGTTGGCCGAGCCGACCGACGGCACGTCGGGGGTCGGGTCGCCCGCCGGGTCGACGATCACGAAGGGGATCGCCCGCGAGCGCAACTGCGCTTTGGCGTCGTCGGCGAGGTCGGAGAAGACCAGCACCACGCCGACCGGGCGCCGGCGCAGCACGCCGCTGATCCAGTCGGGCGAGGGCGAGTGCCGGTTGCCCGACTCGGTGACCACGACGCTGAGGCCGTTGGCCTTCGCGACGTTCTCGACGCCGCGGATGAGCTCCATCGCCCAGACGGTGTCGAGGTCGGGGAAGACCAGCTCGATCAGGGTGTTGCGGCCGGGCAGACCGGCTCGGCGCTGATACCCGTGCGCGTCGAGAATGCCCTCCACCCGCTGCCGGGTGGCCGCGGCGACATCGCTGCGGCCGTTGAGCACCTTCGACACGGTCGACAATGAAACGTTGGCCTGATCGGCTATTTCATTGAGCTTTGCACGTGAGCCCGTGGCATCCGTCTCGCTCATCGATTCTCCGGTTCCCTAATTTGTTGTTCAAAACAACTTGTGCCCGGAGCGCGACGGCTCGTAGACTCCAGCCATCCTAATCACTTTCGACGTAGATGTCGAAACTTTCGAGAGGCGTTCAACGATGAACACACGCAGCATAAGAAAGTACGTGGCGGTGGGTGCGGTCGCAGTGATGTCGGTCGGCGCTCTCGCGGCGTGCGCGGGCGACGGATCCGATTCCGGCGACGGCACGACCACCCTCACCTTCTGGCACAACGGCACGGCCGACCCCATCCTCAGCATCTGGCAGGACGCGGTCGACGAGTACGAGAAAGCCAACCCGGACATCACGATCGACGTCGTGCCGATCCAGAACGAAGACTTCGCCACCAAGATCCCGCTCGCTCTCTCCTCTGACAGCCCGCCCGACATCTACTTCAACCAGGGCGGCGGACTGCTCGCCACCCAGGTGCAGTCCGGCCAGGTGGCAGACATCACCGACCTCACCAGCGACTGGATCGGCGACCTCGGTGCCGCCGCCGGCAACTGGGCCGTCGACGGCGTGCAGTACGGCGTGCCCTACGCCTCGCAGGTCGTGGGCTTCTGGTACCGCACCGACCTCTTCGACCAGGCCGGAATCACGGCGACGCCCACCACTCTCGACGAGCTCGACGCCGCGGTCGACACGCTGAAGGCGGCCGGCATCGCGCCCATCGCCGTGGGCGGCAAAGACCGCTGGCCCGACGCGTTCTACTACAACACCTTCGCCGTGCGCGAGTGCGGCGAAGACGCGCTGAAGAAGGGCCTCGCCGACGCCGACCTCTCCGACGACTGCTTCACCAAGGCCGGTCAAGACGTGATCGACTTCATCGCGACCGAGCCGTTCCAGGACGGCTTCAACGGCACGCCCGCCCAGCAGGGCGCGGGCAGCTCGGCCGGTCTCGTCGCCAACGGCGGCGCCGCAATGGAGCTGCAGGGCACCTGGGACAAGTCGGTTATGCAGGGACTCACCGACACCGACCTCGACCCGCTGCTCGGCTGGTTCCCGTTCCCGGCGGTCGAGGGCGGCGACGGCGACCCGAGCGCGACGCTCGGCGGCGGCGACGGCTTCTCCTGCACCCAGAAGCACGCCAAAGAGTGCGCCGACTTCCTGGAGTTCCTCTCCAGCGACGACATCCAGACCCAGCTGGTCGAGAGCGAGGTCGTCGCGATCCCCGTCAAGGAGGCCGCATCGGCAGCCATCTCCGACTCGGTGATCAAGAGCGTCTACGACTTCAATTCGGATGCGGCGTACGTGCAGACCTACTTCGACATCGCCCTGCCCACCGGGGTCGGCTCCGCACTGAACGACGCCGTGGCCAACCTGTTCTCCGGCCAGGGCACCGCCGAATCGGTCGCCGAGGCAGTCAAGGCGGCCAAATAACAATGAGCACAACCACCGCCGTCGTGACGCCTGACGTCACGACGGCGGCGGGCTCGCCTTCCCCGCAAGGCCCGACCCGCCGCCGGCGTTCCCACCTGCGCAAGAGACTCGAACTGCTGCTGCTGCTCGCACCGGCCAGCGTGCTCTTCGTCGCCTTCGTCTTCTTCCCGCTCGTCGCGGCCTCGTACTACAGCCTCTTCGACTGGAACGGCTTCGGCCCGCTCACCCAGTTCGTCGGCTTCGACAACTACGCCAAGGCACTCGGCGATCCGCTGTTCCAGGGCGCGATCGGCCACAACCTGTTCATCGTCATCGCCTCGCTCGTGGTGCAGCTGCCGTTGAGCATCGCGCTCGCGCTGCTGTTGAACGGCAAGATCCGCGGCCGCACCGGGCTGCGCCTGCTCGTCTTCACCCCGTACGTGCTCTCCGAGGCGGTCACCGCGGTGA
>Ga0247811_1000104_pt1 | contig 28465 bp, 26 predicted proteins | sample UWRJL134311R1_FD_189018 | JGI IMG/M metagenome (GOLD analysis project Ga0247811, IMG submission 189018) | Plant litter microbial communities from Arlington Agricultural Research Station in Wisconsin, United States - UWRJ-L134-311R-1 | ecosystem: Environmental > Terrestrial > Plant litter >...
CGACGCTACTATGCAATTTTACAGAGATTTGGCTATAGGAAAACTGAAAGCACCTAAAAATACGGTTCTCGTTTGTATTCCGGTTTACAATATTGGCGGGGCATTAAACCGAAATTCTACAACCCGAGCCAATCAGGACGGACCGGAAATCTATGGTTTTAGAGGAAATGCCAGAAATTATGATTTGAATCGTGATCTGATGAAATCGGATACCCGAAATACAAAAAGTTTTGTCGAAATTTTTCAAAAAATAAACGCCGATGTTTTTATTGACAATCACGTGAGCAACGGATCTGACTACCAATACAAACTGACTTATATTATGACGCAGCATAATAAATTAGGAACTGTTTTGGGCGATTTCATGAATACCGAAATGATGCCATCACTGGTAAAAGATCTTCAGAAAAAGAAAATTGAAACAACGCCTTATGTCGATTCTTTTAAAGATACTCCGGATAAAGGTTTTGGCCAGTTTGTTGATAGTCCGCGATATACAACAGGTTATACATCTTTGTTTAATACGATTGGTTTTGTAGTAGAAACGCATATGCTGAAAAAATATGCCGAACGTGTAAAAGTCACTTACGAATACATGAAATCGACTTTGGATTTTACCGATGCTAATTATCAAAAGATAAAAGATTTAAAAGCAAAGAATTTAGAACAATATCAGCCTAAGAAATCGTATACTTTAAAATGGGAATTAGACAGTACAAAAGCGACTACTTTTTCATTTTTGGGTTACGAAGCTGGTTATAAAAAAAGTGAAGCCACAACGGGAAATCGTTTGTATTACGACCGAAACAAACCGTATAAAAAAGACGTCCCGTATATTAAAGAATTCAAATCGGCTAAGGAAGTGGTGATTCCTACGGCTTATATTATTCCGAAAGGATATTGGAATATTATAGAACTGCTGAAAAACAATGGTATTTTATATTCGCAGCTTAAAAATGATACGATTATTGAAGTGGAAAGTTATAAGATTGCCGGTTTTAAGACGGTTCCGAATGCCTACGAAGGTCATTATTTGCATTATAATACAGCTGTAACTCCTAAAGTTGTAAAAATGGCTTTTGCCAAAGGTGATTACTTAATCCCGACAAATCAAAAAGGGGTGAAATATGTAGTTGAAGCTTTTGAACCGGAAGGTGTGGATTCGTTTTTTAACTGGAATTTCTTCGATCCCATTTTACAGCAAAAAGAACATTATTCTGAATATATTTTTGAAGATACGGCTGCAAAACTGCTAAAAGAAAACCCAGCCTTAAAAGCGGAATTAGAATCTAAAAAGAAAACTGATTCTGAATTCTCGAAAAATCCGGAAGCGCAGTTGGATTGGATTTACAAACATTCTGTTTATTATGAGAAGTCGCATTTGCAGTATCCTGTATATCGGGTTTTGTAGTTTTTTTACCGCAAAGTACGCTGAGATTTTTTTTGTTTTTGAATGGTTTCTAAAATGTTAAGGTCGTAAAGCTGTGTGTCTAGAACTTTGTCAAAGTTTTTGCATAAAGTTTGTCATTTCGACAAAGGAGAAGTGACAAAATATTCTATAAATTTTAAACCTTTAAAAATGTCATACAAACTCTTTCTCGACGATATTCGAGATGTAAAAATGGTTTACAAAGACCTATCTGATGATGATTTTGTAATCGTTAGAAATTTTCATGATTTTAAAAAGGTAATTCTCGAAAATGGTCTTCCCAAATTTATTAGTTTTGATAATGATTTAGGGCTTGACGAAAACGATCTTATTGCCGAAGATGGGTACGCTTGTGTAAAATGGCTGGTTTACGATTCTGAAATAAATTTAAAAGATTTAAAATTTTACGTACATTCTGCAAATCCTGTGGCACGCCAGCAAATACAAAGTCTGCTTGATAATTATATTAAACATTTAAAAAATCAAGAGTAACTATCTTAAAAATCCAATTATGAAAATTTTAAAAATCCTTGTTTTATTTTCGCTTGTAATCTTTACAAACAATACTTCATTTGCTCAAAAGAAAGAGAAACAAATAATAGAAGCTGTTTCATTTGAAACCAATAAAATTATCTTAAACAAAAAGCCAGCATACAATTACATTAAAGATGGAAATAATTTTACGATTTCTAATTTAGATAATCAAGAAATAATTAAAGGACAAATTAATTCAATAGGAAACGGAAAATTTTCAAGCATAATTACTTTTTTAACAAGTGGAAAAAAGTTTTCTAACGAAAAAATTATTGGAAGAAATGACTTAATTTTTGCTTTATGTGAGTCAAATGTAATTAAAGAAAATTTTGAGATTGATGAATCTAGACTTAATTCGTTTATTGAAAAATATAATCAGTTAGAATAATTGGTTTTCATTTTAATCGGAAATAAGCAATACTTCAAAACTAAAACCTGAAACAAATGGCCTCAAAGTGCAGCTCCGCGTGAAGGATAAAAGTAAGCTGCCGAAGCAGCGCGGATAGCCTGACAGCATTTAAGAAATGGCCCAATGAACGCAAAGTTTGTTGGGCCATTTTTTAAATGGTGGCACGCCCTGATAGGTATTCTTACATTTTTTTTATTTTTGCACGCAACCTTTTGCCATATATTTTACTAATAAAATATAACTTAAAAGCAATGGTATGAAAAACTTAAAAAAAAATTACATTTTCACTTTAATTACAATCGTTATAAGTATAATAATTTCTTCATGCTCAAACGATTACTTTATTGAGAGTGCTTCTAAAAATACTGTTCAACCTCTATACCTCAAATGCAGCAGCAGTATTGAAGATGGAAATCCCAGAATCATTACGTTAACTGAATATACAAGAAAAAATCCCTGTCTTCCTAATTCACTAGCTATTGTAAGCAAAAAATCGAGTACTTACACACTTTACATTAGGGGACTGCCCACACCTGGTACCTGGACTGTATTTTCGGGAACTGGTATAACTTTCGAAAATGGCTCTTTAACTGCTTCTGGTACAACGGTTACAGTACATTTTGAATCCAATTTCAGAAATGGCTCAATTCAGGCCTATGGTTCTACATTAGCGGGTGAAAGATATGGACCTATTTTAAATTTTGTCAAAAAATAATTTTGAAAATGAAAAAATAAGCACTCTGATTACAGGAATTTTGGTAATTTTCCGCTTCACGAAGTGCTTGTAATTGCTGTATAAAGTCTCCGATTTCGCACAGCAATCAGAAAGTGTGGAATTAGCAAAATAAAGATTTTTAGAGCAATTGAACGCGAGCGCTGGCAAAAAACCTAAAGCTAGGTGCTCAGATCAGTGCACTTATCTTTACGAACGAGATGGTACCTCTAATAATTGGAAAGCAATTTTGAGTTGGTATTGCGGATCTTCTTAAAATATAAAATATTTTTAAATTCCAACCCCGAGAAGTTTTAAATGTAAAAACGTTTAAAATTGGAAGTTGTAATTTAAAAATATTAGAATTTCTTTATTAAAACTGAATTTTATTTTCCTCAAAAAGCAATTTAATATTTTCGTAAGAGTTTTTTAGCGCTTCTTTGATTTGTTCAGGGTTGAGCCAGGCCACTTTTTCTATTCCTTCTTCGATTTGTCCTATTGGAGTTCCCTCAAAATCAGACTGCATTTCGAACCAGTGCGTAATTTTGAGTTTATATTTTCCGTTTCGTTTGAAGATGTGATAGGTTTTTTCGAGTTTATTGGTAATTCTGAGTTTTCCAACGCCGGTTTCTTCTTCAACTTCGCGCATGGCGGTGTCCTCGATCTCCTCGCCTTTCTCGATGCCTCCTTTTGGAAGATCCCATTTTCCGTTTCTAAAAATAAATAAAACTTCCCCTTTTTTATTATAAACCAATCCTCCGCCCGCTTTATTTACAGGGATTTTGGCCTTTAAAGTCTTCATAATTTCCTTTTCGTCAGGATGATAGAGATATGCTTTTTGAATTTTATTTTGAAATATTTTCACTATAAGCTGTTCAATATCAATACTCTCTAACAAGAATAATTGGAAATTAGTCTCTTTGGAGATTTCATTTGTCAAAAAAAGTGGTTTGTCGTTCACAAAAACTTTATACATTTGTATTATGATTTTTAATAAAGATACTGCCGAAAAAACAGCCGAATTGCTTTTGCAAATAAATGCAATTAAATTGAATCCAGAAAATCCTTTTACATGGGCTTCTGGCTGGAAATCTCCTATTTATTGTGATAATAGGTTAATTCTTTCATTTCCGATCATCCGAAATTACGTTCGTGATGAGTTTGCGAAAAATATAGAGAAACAATTTGGGAAACCAGATGTAATCGCCGGTGTTGCCACTGGAGCCATTGGAATTGGAATTCTTGTTGCAGAAAGCCTTGGATTACCTTTTGTATATGTGCGTCCTGAAGCCAAAAAACACGGAAGACAAAACCAAGTGGAAGGTTTTTTACAAAAAGGCCAGAATGTGGTGGTGGTTGAAGATTTAATTAGTACAGGAAACAGCAGTTTGCTTGCTGTAGAAGCTTTACGTAACGAAGGTGCCAACATAAAAGGAATGGCCGCAATTTTTACTTACGGTTTTAATGTAGCTCAGGAAAATTTTAAAAGTGCTAATATCGATTTGTTTACACTAAGCAATTATGAGAATTTATTAGATTTAGCGGTTCAAAAACAGTACATTACCGAAGACCAGCAGTCTACTTTGCTTGAATGGAATGAAAGTCCATCAACTTGGGGACAAGAAGAGGAGGAATAATTTTAGATTTTAGTCCCGAAACCTCGGGATAGATTTTAGATTTTTAAAAAATCGCTTCGCTCTTTTTGGAATTGGGATTTAAGAAATGGAATTTACAATTTGATAAAGCTTTGTGAACTTAAAATTTATAATACTGAAAGCCAACTTATAAAAAACCTTGCGTTCTTTGCGGTTACAAATGAACCCTGCGATTAAAAAAAAATAAACAAACAAAATATGAACTTAGAAAGTCCAAAAGTTACTGTTCAGAAATCAGCTCAAGATTTATTTGATTTATTGTCTGATGTTAAGAATTTTGAAAAATTAATGCCGGATAACATCGCTAAATTCGAAGTAATTGGCGAAGATGCTTTTATTTTTGGATTAAAGGGCATGCCTGAAATAAAACTAAAAATGAAAGATAAAACAGCACCAAGCAAAATTGTTTTGGGAGCTGCAAGCGATAAGCTTCCTTTTACTTTAGTCTCTGATATTGAAAGTATTTCAGATACTGAAAGTGCTGTTCAATTGAAATTCGACGGAGAATTCAACGCCATGATGGCAATGATGATCAAAGGTCCGATTAGCAAATTTATTGAAACACTGGCTTCAAATATGACGAAGCTTTAATTTCTAATTATCAATTGTGAATTGCTAATTCTTGAAATTTATAAAAAAGGCCTGATTTTGCGATCAGGCCTTTTTTGTTCTTACTGCAAGCCTTGCAGATGTTATTATTTATTTTCCTGAATGTGCAAAACCTTTGAACCTCAAAAAAAAGCAATTCATCATCAAAAAACAACAATTCAGAATTATAAATTATTCCATGCTAAATTATTAATCGAAGTTTGATTCATAAATTAAAACCAGCCAAATGGAACAAACTATTACGATTTTAATTTACATTCACGCTTTTTTTGGCGGCATTGGACTGATTACAGGAATTGGCAGTGTCATGGTCAAAAAAGGGGGCATATTACACAAGAGAATGGGTAAACTATTTTCTATTGGAATGATTATTAGTTCTCTTATTTCTATCCCGATTTGCTGGATGTCAAAACATCAGAATATTTTTTTATTTTTTTAATTGGGTTATTTACGATTTACCTTGTAATATCAGGAAATAGAGCATTAAATTTCAAAAATAAATTAAAAGCCGATTTCACAGATAAATTAATCTCCGGAACTATGTTCTTCTTTTCTGTAATAATGATTGCTATTGGATTGTACTGCCAATTTAATACGATCGAAAATGGGATTTTATTTACTTTCTTCGGAGGATTTGGGTTTTATATGACTTTTAAAGATTTTATTTTCTTTAAAAACTTATCGGAAACCAATAAAAACTGGCTCTCTAAACATATTGGCAAAATGATTGGAGCCTTAATCGCATCGATAACTGCCTTTATAGTGGCCGGAATTGGACTCGGAAATGCCATTGCATGGATGACGCCATCAATTCTGGGAACAATGTACATCATTTACTGGAACCGAAAAATACAGCCAAAAACAAAACTAATAAAACTATAACCCCAGGATTTCGCTTATGGCGCATCTGTACTGCTTTTCTCTGGAGAGGTTGAAACAGGCAAAGATTAAGTGGAAATTAAACTTTGCACCTTTGTGTTTAGCGGCAATAACAAAACCTGAAAGCCTTTGCACCTCTGAACCTCTGATCCTTCTTAATAAAGCATCTGAATTTCTTTGATATCGAATTCTGAAACTGAATCATCTTCTAATAAAATTTGAATTTTTCCAATGGGAGAAACTCCCTGGATAATTCCCATAAAATTTTGCGCAGCAGTATCTGAATTAAGATTTTTAAAAGGCATTGGAACTCCTTTTCGAAATAAATAATTGAAATATTTTTTCCAGAAAACAGCTGAATTCGTTTCCCAAAGCTCTATTTTCTGTTTCATTTTTTCAACAATAAGTTCCGGCAGAATATCTTTATCAAATTCTCTATTGCAAATTACAGACAAAGAGGAGGCATGCTTTAATTCATCAAAATTAGTCTGGTTAACATTCAATCCCAATCCGACTACTGACACGATCCTGCCATCGCTTTTTATGGTATTTTCGATTAATATGCCACCAATCTTTTTATTGTATGACATTATGTCGTTAGGCCATTTGATACTTAATTCCGGAATATTGAATTTTTTTAACGTTTCAATTACGGCAAGTGCTATGATAATGCTAAGGTCAAACACGCGTTCATTATCATATAGAAAATCCTTTACCAAGGCACTCATAATTAAGTTTTTACCTGATTCAGATTCCCATTTAGCGCCCATTTGCCCCTTGCCTTTTGTCTGATTTTCAGCCGTTACCACGGTAAAATTATCAAGCTCCTTACTGCTTGCTAATGATTTAAGAAAATCATTTGTAGAATCTATGGCATCGAGTTTGATTAGTTTCATTAAAAGAATTTAATTAACTTAATTTAATATTTTGTTAAGGTTCAAAAATAATCACAAAATTTGGTAACTTTACAAAATCATATAAAATAATTCATGGCGAAAAAGACTATTAATAATGATGTTCTACTGGCGAACATAATCAAAGGGATTGAAGAAGTAAAAGGAAATGATATCGATATACTTGACTTAAGAGAAATAGACACGGCTGTTTGTGACTATTTTGTCATTTGCAACGGAAGCTCCAATACCCAAGTTAACGCCATTGTAAACTCAATTCAAAAAACAGTTTCCAAAGATTTAAAAGACAAGCCTTGGCACGTAGAAGGAACCGATAATGCAGAATGGGTTCTGATGGATTATGTGCACATTGTTGTACATGTTTTCCAGAAACACATTCGTGAATACTATAATATCGAGAGCCTTTGGGGTGACGCCAAAATAACTACAATCGAAAACAAATACTAAAGAAAATTTCTTCTAATGGCTAAAGATAATAATCCAAATCCGAGTAAATTTAAAATAAGTCCTTGGTTAATATATACCGCAATACTTTTAGTTTTTTTATTTATAAGTTTTGCAACAGGAGGATCTAACTTAAGCGAACCTGCTCAATTAACTTCTTCTAAATTCAATGTTTTATTAGAAAAAGGACAAATTGAAAAAGTTATCGTTTATAATAAAGCTGAAGCTGAAGTATACTTAACTGCTGCAGCGCTTAAAGATGCTGCTAATAAAAAAGTAGCTAAAGATATTTTTGAGAGAGCCAACAAAGGTCCTCATTATACTTTAGAAATTGGTAACGATCAGATTTTTCAAACGAAACTAGAAAAAGCAGTTGGCGAAGGCAAACTGAAAGATTTTAATTTCCTTCAGAAAAACAATTGGAGCGATATCTTAATCAGCTTGCTTCCCATCATCATTATTATTGGTGTATGGATTTTCATTATGCGTAAAATGTCAGGCGGCGCCGGTGGCGGCGGCGGGCAGATTTTCAACATTGGAAAATCGAAAGCTAAACTTTTTGATGAGAAAACAGATATTAAAACTACGTTTAAAGATGTTGCCGGTTTAGAAGGAGCTAAAGAAGAAATACAAGAAATTGTAGAATTTCTGAAAAACCCTGAAAAATATACCAATTTAGGAGGTAAAATCCCAAAAGGAGCATTACTTGTAGGACCTCCTGGAACAGGTAAAACTTTATTAGCCAAAGCTGTTGCCGGCGAAGCGCAGGTTCCTTTCTTCTCTTTATCAGGTTCTGATTTCGTAGAAATGTTCGTTGGAGTTGGAGCTTCACGTGTACGTGATTTATTCAAACAGGCAAAAGAAAAATCTCCAGCTATCATTTTCATCGATGAGATTGATGCTGTAGGTAGAGCAAGAGGAAAAAGTAATATGTCAGGCGGTAATGACGAAAGAGAAAATACGCTGAACCAATTATTGACAGAGATGGATGGTTTTGGTACCAACTCAAACGTAATTGTTTTGGCTGCAACCAATAGAGCCGATGTTTTAGACAAAGCTTTAATGCGTGCAGGTCGTTTTGACAGACAAATTTTTGTTGACTTACCAGATATTCGTGAAAGAGCTGAAATCTTTAAAGTGCACTTGGCTCCTATCAAAAAAATCGAAGGTCTTGACTTAGATTTCTTAGCGAAACAAACTCCGGGTTTCTCTGGTGCTGATATTGCTAACGTTTGTAACGAAGCTGCCTTAATTGCTGCCCGTAACAATAAAACTGCCGTTGACAGACAGGATTTCCTTGACGCCGTTGACAGAATCATTGGTGGTTTAGAAAAGAAAAATAAAATTATCACTCCTGAAGAAAAAAGAGCTATTGCAATTCACGAAGCTGGCCACGCAACTGTAAGCTGGATGTTAGAGCATGCCGCGCCGCTTATTAAAGTAACTATTGTTCCCCGCGGACAAAGTTTAGGAGCTGCCTGGTATCTTCCGGAAGAGAGACAAATCGTTAGAACAGATCAAATGTTAGACGAAATGTGTGCTACAATGGGCGGAAGAGCTGCTGAAAAAGTAACTTTTGACAGAATTTCGACTGGTGCCTTGAGCGATTTGGAAAAAGTAACACGTCAGGCTCGTGCTATGGTAACGATTTACGGATTGAATGATAAAATCGGAAACGTTACATATTACGATTCAAGCGGACAAAGCGAATACAATTTCTCAAAACCATATTCAGATGAAACTGCCAAGGTTATTGACAAAGAAATTTCAGAATTAATTGAAGGTCAATACCAAAGAGCAATTCAAATCTTAGAAGAAAACAAAGACAAGTTGAATCAGCTTGCTAATATCTTAATTGAAAAAGAAGTTATTTTTAAAGATGACTTAGAGACAATTTTCGGAAAACGTACTTTTGATAAAAATTTAGAAGAAGTGGTTTCGTAAAATTATTCAGAAATACGTAATATTTTTTAAAATCTTAATTCAAAACACCCTTTTGAATTAAGATTTTTTTATCTTTGAACGTTTTCAATTAACATGTAAAGTATTTCATATAAAATGAATTTTTTCAAAAAAATATTTGGTTCTGGCGACGCCGCATCTGATGACGAGAATGAAAGCGAATATGGAGGCAATTCTATTCAAAACAGTCATCTTTCATTAGATGAGCAGTTCATTTTTAATTTTAAGAAAAATGGCGGTAAATTTTTGTATTGTGAAAACAAACAGGAAGTGGCAGAGCAGTTTGAAAACATTCTGGAAGAAAATGATTGGTTCGAAAGTGAAGTTTTATGTTACGAACCGGGTCTTTTTCATTTATTAGAAGAAAATAAATTAATTTATACAAGACCAGCAAGACCTAAATTTTTATTGGCCAGCTGCGAAAATCTTATTGCTGATGAAGGTTCTATCTTATTTTCATCTAAACAAATCAGGCAGGATAAACCAAATGAATTGCCTGCGAACATTGTAATCATAGCTACAACAAGTCAGATACTGCCTTTTAAAAGTGATGGACTTAGCGCTATTAAACGCAAATACGAAAGAGACTATCCAACTAACATTACTACAATAAAATATTTCGAAAAAGCAAAAGAGGAAGATTTCACCCAATACGGAAGCGTTGCCAAAAATCTTTATTTACTGCTTTTAGAAGATCTTTAAGATGAATGAAACACTCAAGAGAACCATTTCTGGTGCTGTTTATATCGCTTTACTTTTAACTTCTATTCTGTTTTCTACTGAAAGCTTTATCATTCTTTTTGGCATTTTTCTAATTATTACGATTTATGAATTTTCCAATTTAGTACAGCTTAATAAAATCTTTTCGATCTTATTTGGCACTTTATTATATACCGCAATTGTACTGGTCAGCCATTATAATAAACAAACGACAACTTACTTAAATAGTTTATTTAATTCAAGGTTTAACTTAGAAACTAACATTCAGGAGTTAGACGTTGTACTTCTTGCCGTTACAATCGTAATATCTATCAAATGTATTTTATTTTTATTTTACGACTCCGTTCAAAAAATAAGCATCTCATCTAAATATTTATACCTCTTAGGATATATTACATTGCCATTTGTTTTTATTGTAAAAATTTCTTTCGGTACAAATGATTACAATCCAAAAATTATTATCGGATTATTTATTCTGATTTGGACAAATGATACCTTTGCCTATCTGGTTGGAAAATCTATAGGAAAACACAAATTATTTGAGCGTGTTTCTCCTAAAAAAACCATAGAAGGCTTTTTAGGAGGCGTCGTTTTTGCTGCGTTTGCAGGATTTTTAATCTCTAAATTTTACATTCAGCCAAATCCGGCTTTTAGCAGTAAATCTATTTTAATATGGACAATCATTGCTTTAATTGTAAGTGTCTTCGGGACGATTGGTGATTTGATCGAATCAAAATTCAAACGAATTGCAGGTGTTAAAGACAGCGGTTCGATTATGCCGGGACACGGAGGTATCTTAGATCGACTAGATAGTGTTATATTTGTAGCACCAATTATATTTTTATTTTATCAAATTTTATATTATGTTTCATAAAGAAGGAGCCCCATCCATTTTATTAGGTACTGTTTTTGCAGTTGCTGTACTTTTAATTGCTGACAAATTCATCGATATTACCTGGCTTAGAATGCTGGTACAAATTGCCGGCGTTGTAATTTTGATAATTATTCTGCAATTTTTCAGAAACCCAAAAAGAATTGCGATCAATAACAGTGATCACATACTTGCTCCGGTCGACGGGAAAGTAGTGGTAATTGAAGAAGTTTACGAAGGTGAATTTTTTAAAGATAAACGTTTACAGGTTTCTATCTTTATGTCGCCTATTAATGTTCACGTAACGCGCTACGCGATGGACGGAATTATAAAATTTAGCAAATACCACCCTGGTAAATTTTTAGTTGCATGGCATCCGAAAGCAAGTGAAGAAAACGAAAGAACAACTGTTGTAATTGAAAATGAAACTTTCGGACAAATATTATACAGGCAAATTGCAGGTGCATTAGCGCGCAGAATTGTAAATTATGCTCAAGAAGGAATGCAGGTTGTTCAAGGTACTGATGCAGGTTTTATAAAATTTGGTTCAAGAGTAGATTTATTTTTACCTTTAGGTACTCCAATTAATGTAGTATTGAACCAAAAAGCAATTGGAGGAAAAACAATTATCGCTACAAAAGCTTAAATGAGCAAAAAAGATTTAGATACTCGTTTTTCTGAGGCTGTAGAAATCGCTTTAAAAATGACGCAAGCCTCGTTGCCGCAAGATGTGCAGTTAAGGCTTTACGCCTATTATAAACAGGCTACCTTTGGAACTGCCGTCTACAATCAATCTGAGAATTTTGATTTGCGGGATGCGTTTAAAACAAATGCCTGGATGCAGATTAGTCATATATCAATCGATGAAGCTAAAGAATGCTATATTGAAATCATAAATTCACTAACAATAAAATAAATTATATCATGAAGAATACCATTATTCGTTTCGGCATTTTAACCGCATTCTTCGTATTATTTTCTTGTAATGACAATAAACTAACTGAAGTTGTAGAAGTTCCTCTGCCTACTAAAGAAGAAAAAATAACAATAGGTTCGCCTGATGAAGTTAAGGCCGATCCAGGTTCTTTTGGACTTACAAAGCTGCCATTTGCCTATGATGCACTGGCTCCGGACATAAGATCGCTGACTTTAGAAACCCATTATTCGAAGCACTATTTAACGTATACAAATAATTTGAATAAAGAAATTCTTTCGACAGAATTTGAAAATATGTCGATCGAAGATATTCTTAAAAAATTAGACCTTAATAATGCTAAACTTCGTCAGAATGCTGGCGGTTATTACAATCACACACTTTATTTTAATGTTCTAACTCCAAAACAGCAGACTCCAAAAGATACGCTGGCAAGTACAATTGATAAAGAATTTGGCTCTTTTAACAATCTTACCAATCAATTTAAAGGTCAGGCTGAAAAGCAGTTTGGTTCAGGATGGGTTTGGCTGATAGTAGATAAAGTTGGAAAACTTCAGGTGACTACAACAGATAATCAGGATAATCCTTTGATGAAAAATGCCTTGATTCCCGGAACACCAATTTTAGGAATTGATTTATGGGAACATGCTTATTATCTGGATTACCAAAACAGAAAAGGAAGTTATATCGATGCTTTTTATCAACATATTAATTGGGAAAAAGTAAACGAGAACTTTATTGAAGCTTTAAAGAAAGTCAAAAAAGTATAAAAAAAGCTGTTGCAAATCATGTAACAGCTTTTTTTTATTTCAAATGTTATGTTTAGTTAAACCTGACAGATTTGCTTTGAACTTCGCTCAAACTAGTGTTTATTATTTCAATTCGTAAATAAATGACTCTGATGGCAAAATTCTAATTTTTGACACTCCTTCTCCATTTTGCACTTTTAACGACACTGAATTCTTCTGATACAATTGATCTGTCAATTGGTAGTCTCCGTCTTTTAGATTCCATTTTGAAATAACATCAGACGGTATTTTTAAATCAAATTCGCTGGTTTTATCTGAAGAAAAATTCACTACTACAAGCAACTTTTGACTTTCCGACCAACGCACATACGAATAAATTGATTCATCATAACCTGCATTGTTTTGACGATTTACAGATTGAATTTCCTGAAAACTGCCCATTAAGGCAGGACTTTTAATTGAAAAATTCAATAACCTTTTGTAAAAATCGCGGAGATTCTTTTCTGATTCTGAAAGTTTTCCACCGTCAAATTTTCCTTCGTTCATCCATCGCTGATGATTTGGAACTCCTATATAATCAAAAATGGAAGTTCTGGAATGTGTGCCAAAACCCGCATTTTCATTACCGGCCTCTCCTACTTCTTGTCCAAAATAAACCATTGTAGGCGAAGTGCTGATTGTGGTTGAAACTACCATTAATGGTTTTCCGCGTTCAGGACTTCCTGCAAATTCAGGGCTGGCCAATCGCTGCTCATCATGATTGTCTAAAAAATGAAGCATATGGTGTTCAATATCCGCCATTCCTTTTTGAATATCTGACAATCCATCAGGCGTAGATTTTCCTCTTATAATATCTTTTAATTTATCATAGGTTTCTACTTTATCATACAAATAATCCATTTTCCCTAAACGGATATAATTGCGATATTCATTCGGATTATACACTTCTGCCAATAGAAAAGCATTCGCATTTTTCATTTTAATGGCTGAATTCATATAACTCCAGAATTCGTAAGGCACCATTTCGGCCATATCGTAGCGAAAACCATCTACACCTTTATCAGTCCAGTACATGGCAATCGATTTGAATTTTTTCCACGAATCCGGCACCTCTTTATCCTGCCAAAAAGCAAAATGTTCCTGATATGATTTCTGATCAAATCCAGCCGGAAGTTCAGGAAAATCTTTCGAGCCGTCAGGACGAATGCCGTAATTTACTTTTACGGTCTCGTACCAGTCATTTTGATCCGGTTTTACTTTACGCGAACCATTCCCTGTCCATTTTGCGGGATTTTCATCAAAAAAACCATCAATCATAGGATTTTTTTCTCCGTTTAACGGAATATCTCCATCCGGAATTTCAAAATGAACTTTCGGAATATAATAGAAGTTGTTATTCTTGCTATACTCTACATTGACATCGTCCTCGGCACCAAAATCTTTTACTCCTTCAGGATTGGATTTTCCTTCGTATTTTCGGGCAATATGGTTCGGAACAATATCGATCAATACTTTTAAATTGGCTTTATGAGTTCGTGCTATTAACTCTTCAAACTCCTGAAGTCGATGGGCAGGATTTTCGGCCAAATCAGGATTTACATTATAATAATCCTTAACAGCGTAAGGAGATCCTGCGCGGCCTTTTACAACTTCCGGATCATCATTTGAAATTCCGTAAGCCGTGTAATCCCTTACCAACGCATGATGCGGTACGCCGGTATACCAAATATAGGTTACACCCAAATCTTTAATTTCATGCAGTGCTTTATCTGTAAAATCATTAAATTTCCCGACCCCATTTTCTTCAATTGTTCCCCAAGGTTTGTTAGTTGTATTTTTATTTCCGAATAAACGTGTAAAAACCTGATATACTACAATTTTTTTCTCCGTTGAAATGTCATTTTGGGCTGTATTCATTCTTAAATCTTTTGTTTTGCATGCTGTAAACAGCAGTGTTACAGCCATTCCTGCAACTATACTTTTTTTATTTATCATCTTTATTTTGTACATCTGAATTTCAGGATTAAATGAATAATTAGAAACCATTTATTAAATTTAGACTAATTTTTAAAATTCGAAAGAAACTCAAATGATTTGTTTTAATGCAATTAAAAAAAGCATAAACTACAACGAGAGAGTTTCCTATTTTGTTGATAACTTTGATTAAGGTTGAAGGTTTAAAACAGCAAAATAAAACTACCGCATTTTAGATAGTAAACAATTTAAAAAACCTTTAAACATTTAGTATCTCACGCTTTTGAATATTAAACAAACAATTATAAATTAATCCTAATTACCTAATAAGGTTGTAACTTTTTCATAAATTTGACAAAAATTTAATCAATTGAAGAAATCACTCTTTTTCATATCATATTGTCTGCTGCTCTTAAATGTACAATTCATTTTTGCGCAGGCTCCAAAAAAAATTAACATCGAACATTCTGATTTTTTGGATGTTGATCAGGTTGCCGCTCCAGATGCCATTTTACTGACCGGAAACGTAAAAGTAAATCATGATGGTGTTGTACTGACTTGTAATAAAGCCTATTTTTTTCAGAAAGAAAACTATCTCAAAGCCTTTGGAAATGTACAATTAGTGCAAGGTGATACGCTGTTTTTAAACAGTAAATATGCTGAGTATAATGGCAATATGAAAAAAGCTTTTGCAACAGGAGATGCCGTTATGAGTTCTCCAGATGCAACTTTGCAGACGGATACCATTAATTTTGACCGAAATGTGCAACAGGTTTTTTATAATACAAAAGGAACAATTGTAAACAAAGACAATACATTAGTGAGTAAATCCGGAAGGTATTTTGTCGAAGAGAAAAAGTTTCAGTTTTTAACGGAAGTTACCATTACGAATCCAAAATATGTCATAAAATCAAATCATTTAGATTATTATAGTAATTCAGGACATACCTATCTGCTTGGACCATCAACCATTACTAGTAAAGCGAATTATATTTATACGGAAAAAGGTTTTTATGATACGAAGAAAAATCTCGCCCATTTTTTACGAAAATCCTATATAAAATATGATGACAGGCGGATCGAAGGTGATAGTTTGTATTATAATCGAAATACTGAATTTGCATCGGCAACCCGAAACGTGAAAATTACGGACTCCATTAATCGTGGTATTGTAAAAGGTCATTATGCTGAAATTTTCAAGCTGAAAGATTCGATGTTTGTAACCAAAAGGGCAGTCGCTATTAACTTAGTCGAGAAAGATTCTGTTTATATTCATGGACAAAAATTAATGGTTACCGGAAAAGAAGGCGAAAGAATTTTGAGAGCTTATAAAAATGTACGTTTTTTTAAAATAGACATGAGTGGTAAATGCGATTCTATACATTCAAATTCTAAAACGGCTTTAACAAAACTCATCGGAAATCCTATTTTATGGAATGGTGAAAACCAAATTACCGGAGATATTATGCATTTAATTGGTGATAACACTACCCGAAAACTTGATTCATTAAAGGTGCTCAATAATACATTTCTCGTCTCACGGGATACGCTTGGAACAGGATTTAATCAGGTCAAAGGGCTCAATTTGTTTGGAAAGTTTAGGGAAGGTAAATTGCATGATGTAGATGTCGTAAAAAATACGGAAGTTATTTATTATATGCGGAATGACGAAAATGAACTTATCGGAATTAATAAAAACGTGAGCAGTAAAATCACGCTTGTTTTAGGCAATAATAATGATTTAGAAACCATTCAGTTCTTTAACAAAGTTGACGGCGATCTTTTTCCCGAAGCCGAGTTACCTGAAAATGCACGTAAATTAAGAGGTTTAGTCTGGCGAGGCGATGAAAGAATAAAATCAAAAGATGATATTTTTAGCGCTGAAGACAATGAATTAAATGACAAATTAGTAAAAGAAGGAAAAGACGCAGCAGAAAAGGACAAAAATGTTCCGATGAAAGTCAGGAATGAAACTCGGGATTACGACAAAAAGAAACCAGCCGTAAAGACAAAAGCAAAACCTAATAAAAAATAATTTTCAACCTCAGTTAAAACACTTTACGAAGATGCATACGCCCCGTGAAAACTTAACCTAAGCCTAAAATTAAAACCTCAGAACCTTAGTACCTTTGCCACTTTGAACCTTAAAAGAAAATGAATCCAGATTTTATAAAATACCAGGCACAAACTTCTCCATATCCTTTAGGCATGGAAGTTTCACATGCTGTAGGTTCCTATATTTACGACACCAGCGATAAAAAATATTTAGATTTTGTTGCCGGAGTTTCGGCTTGCACACTGGGACATCAGCATCCACGCGTTAATCAGGCCATAAAAGACCAATTAGACAAATACTCGCACGTAATGGTTTATGGCGAATATTCGCAAAGTCCAGCAGTTCAGTATTGCAAATTATTAGCTTCACTCCTGCCGGAATCTTTAAATAAGACCTATTTAGTCAATTCAGGCACAGAAGCTATCGAAGGCGCGCTCAAATTGGCAAAAAGAACCACAGGGCGCAGTCAGTTAATTTCTTGCCATAATGCTTATCATGGAAACACAATGGGCTCGATGAGCGTTATGGGATTTGAAGAACGCAAACGCGCTTTTCGTCCTTTGCTCCCTGATGTTGATTTTATTACTTTTAATAACGAAGAAGATTTACAAAAAATAACTACCAAAACCGCTGCAATTTTATTAGAAACAATTCAGGGCGGCGCCGGATTTATTCAGCCTCAGGATAATTACCTGCAAAAAGTCCGTAAACGTTGCGACGAAGTTGGCGCGATGATGATTGTCGATGAAATTCAGCCGGGGTTTGGACGAACTGGCAAACTTTTCGGTTTTCAAAATTACGATGTCATTCCGGATATTGTGGTAATGGGGAAAGGAATGGGCGGTGGCATGCCGGTTGGCGCTTTTACTGCTGCTGCTGCAAAAATGGATCTTTTAACAGAGAATCCAAAGTTAGGACATATCACTACTTTTGGGGGTCATCCTGTCATTGCGTCAGCTTGTCTGGCTACTTTGCAGGAATTAACTGAAACTAATTTAATGCAGGAAACTTTAGAGAAAGAAAAACTCTTTAGATCGCTTTTGGTACACCCTTTGATAAAAGAAGTTAGAGGAAAAGGATTAATGCTTGCCGCGATGACTGAGACTGCCGAAATAACCAATCAGGTTATTTTAAACTGTCAGGACAAAGGACTTATTTTATTCTGGCTGCTTTTTGAAGGATGCGCCATAAGAATAACACCGCCATTAACCATTTCTGATGAAGAAATAAAAGAAGGCTGTGCCATAATCCTAAACGTTATGGATGAAATCGTGAAAACGCAGCAAGAAGCTTAATTTAGGAATTACTGCCTTAGAAGTCTCTTATTTAAAAACAAACTCTAAACTAATCTTCTGAAAAACAAAAGGTTAGCACATAATAAAGAATAAAAAACATATCCATATTGTTAATTAAATTGTTCACAACAATTAATTTTCTTTCCTCACAACAAGAATATGGTTGCCTAAATTTATAACAGGCTAATTTCAAATAAACAAAGTATGCAATTAAGCAACGAAGAAGAAGATTATAACCTATCCTTATCCAAATTTGAGTCTATGTTAAAAACTAACAAAGTACTCTTTTTTGATTCTGAAGAATTTGAAGAAATTATTCTTCATTATTTAGATATAGGCAAGGCTAATTTAGCAAAAAAGGCCTTGAAACTTGCATTAGACCAACATCCAAAATCTACAGGCTTAAAATTAGTACAAGTAGAAATGCTGGTTTACGACGACAAATTGGAAATCGCCGAAAAACTCTTAAATGAGTTATATGCAATCGAACCTAACAACGAGGAAATTTACATTCAAAAAGCAAATATTTGTTCTAAAAGAGATCAACACGAGAAAGCAGTAGAATTACTTAAAATTGCCCTGCAATATACTGACGATTATGCTGACGTGTACAACTTGATTGGAATGGAATATCTTTTTATGGATAATCTCGAGATGGCAAAAGACAGTTTTATCAAATGTCTTGAAGAAGATTTAGAAGATCAGTCTGCTTTGTATAATGTGGTATATTGTTTTGAATTTTTAGATCAAAATCAGGAAGCTATTTTATATTTAAACGATTATATTAATAAAAATCCATATAGTGAAATTGCATGGCATCAGCTGGGCCGTTTGCATTATGGAGTAAAAGAGTATGAAAATGCTATTCGTGCATTTGATTACGCCACACTTATTGATGATGAATTTTTAGGTGCATTTATGGAAAAAGCCAAATCATATGAACGTCTTAAAAAGTACGCTGAAGCCATTGAAAGCTATAACCGTACGATAGAACTGGATGACGCAACTTCTTATGCTTTGCTACGAATTGGAAAATGCTATGAAAAATTAGGAAATGCAGTAAAAGCGCTTCAATATTACAATCAGACCGTACATGAAGATCCTTTGTTGGACAAAGGATGGATTGCAATTACTGATTTTCATGTTCGTCAAAAAAACTTCCAAAAAGCCTTATTTTTTGTGAACAAAGCATTAGCAATCGACAATCAAAATCGTTTGTACTGGAAGCGTTACGCGACCATAAATAAACAAATGAACTTTTTTGAAGAAGCTGAATTTGGATATCGAAAAGCTGTGGAATTTGGCGATTATGCTTTAGATACCTGGTTGTACTGGGTTGACATTCTTCAATTTTTAGGCGAATTCGAAAGTGCTATTCAAACCCTATTACAAGCTTCTGAGTACTTTCCGGAAGAAAACGAAATCGAATATCGTTTGGCTGGTTTATACTTTATGATTCAGGACAATACGAAAGCAAAATTTCATTTAAGCAATGCATTACGTTTAAACTTCGATAATTATATTTTAATCGAAGATTTGTTTCCGGTTGTTTGGTCAAAAAAAATGGTAAAAAATTATATCGAAAAACATAGAAAATAATAATGATAGGTATTCTAAAAAGACGTTTTGGCTTATTGGGCCGTAATATTAGCTACTCATTTTCAAAAGGGTATTTTACAGAAAAATTTAGTGATGAAGTTTTTGCCGGCAACAGCTACGAAAATTTCGACATTTCAGAAATCGATCACCTGACTGGATTAATTAAAAACAATCCGGATTTGAAAGGCTTAAATGTTACAATTCCATACAAAGAACAAGTCATTCCGTATTTAGATAAACTGTCAAGAAAAGCAGCCTTAATTGGTGCGGTAAATACCATTAAATTCACCAAGAACGGAAAATTAAAAGGTTATAATACTGACTATTATGGTTTCAAAAAATCATTAAAACCATTATTAGAACCACACCATAAAAAAGCCCTGATTCTCGGAACTGGCGGTGCATCAAAAGGTGTCGCGTTTGCTCTTGATGAACTTGGTATTCTTTACACTTTTGTTTCAAGAGAAGCCAAAGAAAATATTATTGATTATAATTTGATCAACGCTACGACTTTCGATAACTTTCAAATAATTATCAATTGCACTCCTGTTGGTACAAGTCCAAATATTGAGGCTTGTCCTGATCTTCCTTATGAGTTTTTTACAGATAAACACATTGCTTACGATTTAATTTACAATCCTGCAGCAACGCAATTTTTAAAAAATGCGAAAGAAAGAGGAGCTGTAATAAAAAATGGTTATGATATGCTTATATTTCAGGCAGAAAAAGCATGGAAAATATGGAATAAATAAAAAAAGCGCAGCAAATAAAAATGTCAATGTAATTTTTGTAAATTAGACTACTCATTTATAGGTAGTTATGAAAAAATTACAACTATTTTTCTGTCTATGTTTTTTTATTTCTTTTTTATCAAAAGCCCAAGATACAATTCAACAGGCAAAAAATCCATATACAGAAGCGCGTTATCATTATTATCTCAAGACAATTTTGCTTTTTAATGAGTATCTGGACACGGACTCTGGTTCTTATAATACTACGCAGCTCCGTTTTTTGCATCCTATTGCTAATAAAGCGTGGAATTTAAGAGTCGATCTTCCATTAGTTTCCACTAATACTTCATCCATTAACAAAACCGGAATCGGAGATATTGGCTTGGGCATTAGCTACATTCCTTATTTAGATCGCAGCAAAGGAATTGCGTTTAGAGCTAAAGTCGTTTCCAATTCTGCCACAGATCCTGCATTAGGAACCGGAAAATGGGTTTTCTCACCCGCAGTTTTTTACGGTAAATACATCAGCAAAAAAAAGATGCTCTGGATTGCTTCCTTAGAAAATCAAATTAGTTTTGCCGGTTCTGGCAATCGCAGTGATGTCAATACAACTACATTCGAAAATTATTATATGTTTATTATCGGGAAAAATTGGCTCGCTGCCGATGTTGCTTTTCGATACAACGCGACAAACAAAGGTTTCCCTAATAATGCTTTTATTGAGTTTGGCCGAAAAATTACTTCAAACGATATGGCATATATTCATCCAAGTATTGGATTTGGCGGTCATCAATCCTATAATTACGGTATCGAAGTTGGTATGTTGATTTTGTTTTAATTTCTCATAATAAAAGTTTATCGGCTAATTATGGCATGATAATTAAAATTTGCACGTTATTGACACAAAAATAGAATATCAGGGTATTTTCTTTCAAATAAAATTTAATTTAAATTTGAATTAACTTTAAAAAAATGACTAAAAAATTACCTTGATATTTATAAAATAAGACAAAAAATAAGAATTTCATGGTGAAATCGAGCATAAATAAAGGAATTATTTTGTATTTAGAAACTCCTTTACTATCTTTCGCTCTGTTTAAAATAAAAACCTTATACATTTAAAAATGTTAGAAGAAAAGAATGATAACCTGCAGGATGCAGATGGAAAATTAGAAATCGAAACTAACGATTCTACAGAAAATGATGCAAATGAAGCAGTAGTTTCCGAAGCAGCTCCAAACCCAGTTACAGCTATTGAAACTGAAACGGAAGAGCAGGCTTCAGACGAAACCAGTCATCAAACAGCATTAGACGCCATAACAAATTCGAATGCCGAAGAAAGTGAAGATGAAACGCTGAAAGAGCGACATGATATTCCTATGCAGGATTACGATACTTTTTCATTAGATGCCCTGGTAGATGAATTGAAAAAGCTGGTTCAGACAGATAAAGTAATGTCTGTAAAGGATCATATTGAAGAAATTAAAAAATCGTTTTTATTACAATACAATCATCTTATAGAAGAGAAAAAAGAAGAATTTAATGCCTCAAAACAAGATCCTAATGAAGAATTTGAATATCATTCTCCGTTAAAATCTAAATTTGATGAGTACTATAATATTTTTAGAGAGAAAAGAAATGTGCATTTTAAGCATCTACAATCTAATTTAAAAACAAATTTAGAAACCAGACTTGCTATAGTTGAGGAATTAAAAGAACTGATCAATCCGCAGGAAAACATCAAAGACACGCTTAAACATTTTAATGATTTAAGAGAAAGATGGAAAAATGCAGGTTCAATTCCAAAAGACAAATACAATCACGTTTGGAATAATTACCATTTCCATGTTGAGAATTTTTACGATTATCTGCATTTAGACCGTGAAGCCAGAGATCTTGATTTTAAATACAATTTAGATCAGAAGCAAAAAATAATTGCTCGTGTTGAAGAATTGGCAAATGAAACTGATATTAGCAAAGCTTTTCGCGAATTACAAGATCTACACAGAATCTGGAAAGAAGATATCGGACCTGTTTCTAAAGAACATCGTGATGTAATCTGGAACAAGTTTAGCGAATTGACTAAAAAAATCCATGATAAAAGAGAAGTTTTATTCGAAAGCCAAAGAGCGAATGAACTACAAAATCTTGAAGTCAAAAAAGGAATTATTAAAACGATTGAGGTTTTAGGCACTGAAAAAGTAGGTTCTCACTCGCAATGGTTAGTACAAATTCAAAAAGTAGAAGCATTAAGAAACGAGTTTTTTGCTGCCGGAAAAGTACCATCAGAAGTAAATGAAGAGACTTGGGCTGCATTTAAAACTGCGGTTAGAAACTTCAACTCTTTTAAAAATTCTTTTTACAAGGACATTAAAAAAGACCAAAACGATAATTTGAATAAAAAAATGGCTCTTGTTGCAAAGGCCAAAGAACTACAGGAAAGTACTGATTTTGGAGCTACAACACCAGTCATGAAGCAAATCCAGGAAGAATGGAAGCAGATTGGACATGTGCCGAAAAAATACTCAGATAAAATCTGGAAAGAATTCAAAGATGCCTGTAATCATTATTTTGATAAATTAAAAGAACACAAATCAGAAGAAAATGTTGATGAAGTTGCTGCTTTTGATAACAAAAAAACGTATTTGGATACCTTGAGAGCTTTTCAGTTAACTGGTGATCACAAAACTGATCTTGACGCTATAAAACTGCATATTGAAACGTGGAAGGGATTTGGAAAAGTTCCGTTTTCAAGACGTCATATAGAAGGAAAATTCAATAAAATCCTCGATGCCCTTTTTGAAAAATTAAGTTTAAGCAAAAAAGAGACTGAAATGATGCGTTTTTCTAATCGTATTGATTCTTTATCAGGAAGCAATGATACTCGCAAATTAGACAACGAAAAGATCTTCCTGATGCGTAAAATTGAAGAAGTACAAAATGAAATTTTTCAATTAGAGAACAATATTCAGTTTTTCACGAATACTAAAAATGCTAAAAAAGAAAATTCAATTGTTCTTGAAGTCCGAAAAAACATTGCTATCCACAAAGAAAGCCTTGAAGTTTGGAAAGACAAATTGAAACAATTAAGAAATTTAAATCAGGAATAGATTTAAGTTAAATAAATTATGAAAAGGTATAATGGAAAGAATTTCATTATACCTTTTTTTTTGTGGCATTTTTTTACCGTTTTAAACCCGAAGTTCGCTAAAATTAAGCAGCATTATTCAGTATTAAATTCAAAACTTAACATTCTCATTAAACATCATAAAACATTTTTGCAAAATATTGAGTATATTTGATAACCTCATTATCTATTGATTTCCAATAAAATATACAAATTCAAATATTAATTTTAATAACGACAGAAAATGAAATTTACAAGAAAAGCAAATGCCAACTGGAAAGGAACTGGCATGGAGGGAAAAGGAACCATAAGCACTCAAAGCACCACATTAGACAATGCGCAATTATCATTTAAAACGAGATTTGCAGACGGGGTTGGAACAAATCCGGAAGAACTTGTTGCAGCAGCTCATTCTGGATGTTTTACGATGCAGTTAAGCTTTTTATTGAATGAGGGAGGATTTACTGCTGATGATCTGGCTACAGAAGCTACAGTAACTTTTGAAGACGGTTCTATCACACTGATTCATTTAGATTTAAAAGGAAAAGTGCCTTCAATATCAGCAGAGGAATTTGAAGCGACGGCAGCGAAGGCAAAAGAAATTTGCCCAATTTCTAAGCTTCTTAATACCACAATTACATTATCTGCTGTATTAGTAAGTTAAACGTAATTTTTAAGCATAAAAAAATCCCACTTGTAGTGGGATTTTTTTTTAGTTAAATTGATGTCTGATTACATTTTAGCTTTTAATGCTTTGTATTCAGCTGTCATTTCTAAAGCACTATAAACACCTAATAATGTTTTGTTTACATCTTCGTTTTTAGGCTCTAATTCGTTTGCTTTTTTAAGGAAAGGGATTACGCCTTTGAATACGTTTTCTCTTTTCAATTTTAATTCGTCATAACGCTTCATATCTTTTGCAGAAGTTCCTAATTTATTCATTTCATCAATGATAGGTTTTTCAGCTTCTAATTTTAACGCTGCCAAATTAATATAGGCATTCACATAATTAGGATTAATTTCGATTGCTTTTGCATAATATTTCTCAGCATCAGCATTGTTTTTTGCGTTTGCACTAATTACGCCTAAATTAAAAATTAAATCAGCATTGTTTGGTTCTTTTTGCAAAGCTTCACCAACTAATCTTTTGTATGAATCATAATCTTTAGACTCAAGATATAAATTTGCTTCTGTCAGGATCAAAGACGAATCTTCTGGATTTGTTTTTCTAGCATCAGCAATTGCTTTTTTAGCTTCTTCAATTTTTCCTTTTTGAACTAAAATTAAAGCCAGGTTTTTATAGATTTCGCCTCTTTTTGAAGGAATAGCTTCTGTTTGAGGTTTTTCGTGCGTTCCTAATTTTACAGCTAAATCTCTTTCGTTTGTAGTACTGAAACCATCTTCGTTTCCGGTAGCTTTATTTAGAGCAGTGTACAAAGTTCCTTTTCCTGAATAATTAATTTTCTTTAATTCTTCATACATTGGCAAAGCAACATCATAATCCTGAGCATTTACAGCTGTTGATGCTGCATAATACAAATTGATTGTATCTTTTTTATCTAACTGATAAGCATCATACAATTTTTTTGCACCTTCAGCGTGTTTGTTCGCTTGCGTATCAGCAATAGCTGAATTAATCAATTTACCTTTAATATCGCCAATTGAAGTAGCAGCCTGAGTAGAATATTTCAATTTTCCAGATGTTTTTTCAACATCAATTAACTTTTTATAGCTTTCAGCTGCAAGAGATAAATTTTTGCTTTCTTCTACTTTTTTGTTCGCAAGCTCTAAATAAGCATTTCCTTTTACAAAATAGAATTGTGCCTGCTCTACATCTTTTGCATTTACCACAAGATTTTCAGCGTCGTTTAATATTGCAATTGCCCCTGGAGCATCACCGCTTTTTAAAGCTTTCTCAGCACTTTTAATCTGATCTTTTTGAGCAAAAGTAGCTACTGAAATCAATAATGCTGACGCAAGTATTACATATTTACTTTTCATAATATTCAATTTGTGTATTTAATTTTAATTATCCCTCGTTAATTTTTTTATTCTTCAGATTCTTCTTCTTCAGTATCATCTTCGTCTTCTTCTACTTCATCAGAGTCGTCATCGTCATCGTCTTCTGCAGTTCCGTCATCTTCAAGAACTTCTAAATCCGGTTTCACTCTTTCAATAACAGATTCTATAACATTACCATCTTCATCAACCACGACTTCTGCCACATCATCTTTCATAACTTTTGTTACAGCAGCAATAGAATCTTTACCTTTAAGATTAATCAATCGAACTCCCTGCGTTGCACGACCCATTACACGTAAATCTTCAATAGCCATTCTAATGGTTAATCCTGATTTGTTGATAATCATTAAATCATCAGCATCTGTTACAGCATTAATCGAAATTAATTTTCCCGTTTTCTCTGTAATATTAAGAGTTTTAACCCCTTTACCTCCACGGTTTGTTATTCTGTAAACATCTTCACCATCATCATCGACTAATTTAGTACGTTTTCCGTATCCATTCTCAGTTACCACTAAAATTTGCGAATCGTTAACATTCTCTTTATCTACAGTAACCATACCAATTACTTCATCAGTATCGTCTTTCAAGGTAATTCCACGAACTCCGGAAGCTGTTCTTCCCATCGGACGTGTTTTAGTTTCCTCAAAACGAACTAATTTACCAGACTTCACAGCTAAGATAATTTGGCTTTCTCCGTTGGTTAATTTTGCTTCAAGTAATTCATCTCCTTCTTTAATTGTAATAGCGGCAACACCATTTACCCTAGGTTTAGAATATTTCTCTAAAGAAGTTTTCTTCACCTGGCCTTTTTTGGTTACCATTACCAGATTATGACTGTTGATATAATCTTTATCTTTTAAGTCCTGCGTACAAATGAAAGCTTTTACTTTATCATCGCTTTCAATATTTACAAGATTCTGGATTGCTCTTCCTTTAGCGGTTTTACTTCCTTCCGGAATTTCGTAAACACGCATCCAGAAACATTTTCCTTTTTGCGTAAAAAACATCATATATTGGTGATTGGTTGCAACGAACATATGCTCAAGGAAATCCTGATCTCTTGTTCCGGCACTTTTTTGTCCAACTCCTCCTCTATTCTGCGTTTTATATTCTGTCAAGTTTGTACGTTTGATATAACCTGCATGCGAAATTGTAATAACTACATTTTCATCGGCAATTAAATCTTCAATACTTACATCGCCGCCAGAATATTCAATTTGAGAACGACGGGCATCTCCGTATTTCTCACGAATTTCTTCTAATTCCTCTTTAATTAAAGCTGTTCTTAAATTTACATCCGCTAATAAAGCTTTTAAGTGCTCGATTAACTTCATCAATTCTTCAAATTCTGCTCTTAATTTATCCTGCTCCAGACCTGTAAGCTGACGCAAACGCATCTCAACAATGGCACGCGCCTGAATATCTGACAAACTGAATCTTTCGATCAATTTCTCACGAGCTTCTTCTGTGTTTTTAGAGCCTCTGATGATCGCAATTACTTCATCAATATTGTCAGAAGCAATAATTAAACCTTCTAAAATATGTGCTCTTTCCTCAGCTTTACGCAACTCAAATTGTGTTCTTCTAACTACAACATCATGACGGTGCTCAATAAAGTAGTGAATCATGTCTTTTAGATTCAACATTTGTGGGCGGCCTTTTACAAGTGCAATATTATTTACACTAAAAGAAGATTGTAATGACGTAAACTTATATAAGGTATTCAATACTACATTTGGCGTAGCATCACGTTTCAGGATATAAACGATACGCATACCGTTTCTGTCTGACTCGTCACGAATATTCGCAATACCTTCAATTTTTTTATCGTTAACTAAATCAGCCGTACGTTTGATCATTTCGGCTTTATTCACCTGATATGGAATCTCTGTAACGATGATACATTCTCTACCGTCAACTTCTTCAAAACCCACTTTGGCACGCATGACAATACGTCCTCTACCGGTTTTAAATGCTTCGCGAACCCCTTCATAACCGTATATTACACCACCTGTTGGAAAATCAGGAGCCTTAATATGCGTGATTAGTTCGTCTATTTCAATATCGTTATTATCAAGGTACGCTAATGTTCCGTTGATCACTTCAGTTAAGTTGTGTGGCGGCATATTGGTTGCCATACCAACCGCAATACCTGTTGCTCCGTTTACTAATAAGGTAGGAACTCTCGTTGGCATTACTTTTGGCTCATATAAAGTATCGTCAAAGTTCAATTGAAAATCAACTGTTTCTTTTTCGATATCTGCCATAATATCTTCTGATATTTTGCGCATTCTGGCCTCAGTATAACGCATTGCTGCAGGACTGTCGCCATCAACAGAACCAAAGTTACCCTGACCATCTACTAATAAATAACGCATGCTCCATTCCTGAGCCATACGAACCATGGCATCATAAACAGAGGTATCTCCGTGTGGGTGATATTTACCTAAAACTTCCCCTACGATTCTTGCAGATTTTTTGTGGGCAGATCTTGAAGTTACACCTAAATCATACATTCCGTAAAGAACTCTTCGATGTACAGGTTTCAAGCCATCTCTAACATCAGGAAGCGCTCTCGATACAATTACTGACATCGAATAATCGATGTAAGCTGATTTCATTTCATCTTCAATGTTAATAGGAATTAACTTTTCTCCGTCAGACATAAGTTGTTATGTTTAAAAAATTATATTAGTTTCAAAGCGTGCCAAGATACGTTTTTTTGGAATTTTTTCAGCTATTTACTTACACTTATTTCAATGATTTATTAACAACTTTGCAGAACCTTTTAGTTAATAAATTAAGCGTTTTTTAACGCTTTTATTGTTATTTTTTTT
>Ga0247811_1000107_pt1 | contig 28088 bp, 13 predicted proteins | sample UWRJL134311R1_FD_189018 | JGI IMG/M metagenome (GOLD analysis project Ga0247811, IMG submission 189018) | Plant litter microbial communities from Arlington Agricultural Research Station in Wisconsin, United States - UWRJ-L134-311R-1 | ecosystem: Environmental > Terrestrial > Plant litter >...
CGTGGTATTTTAATCTGCCTCAAAAAGATAAAGGTTTTGAAAAAGCCTGGGAACAAATTAAGGATGAAAAAGGATTTTCGGCTCCGTTTGGTTTGACAACGGCAGAAAGAAGAAGTCCGCGTTTTAGAACACACGGAACGGGAACTTGCGAGTGGGACGGCGCAATCTGGCCATTTGCAAGTTCGCAAACCTTAACGGCTTTGGCGAATGTACTGAATAATTACAATCAGAATTTCGTTGCTAAAACCGATTATTTCAAACAAATGGATTTGTATGTGCAGTCTCAGTATTACAGAGGGAAACCTTATCTTGGCGAATATCTGGATGAAACTACAGGTTATTGGTTAATGGGCGACAGAGAAAGAAGCCGTTACTATAATCATTCGACTTTTAATGATTTGATGATTACAGGTTTGGTGGGTTTACGTCCGAGAGCAGATGAAAAGATTGAAGTAAATCCGTTGATTCCACAAGAAAAATGGGATTGGTTTTGTTTGGATAATGTTTTGTATCATGGTAATATTATTACGATTCTTTGGGACAAAACAGGAGAAAAATATAAAAAAGGAAAAGGTTTCAGGATCTTTAAAAACGGGAAAGAAATTGCGGTTTCTGAGAGATTGGAGAAGTTGGTTTCTGAATAAAGCTTAAATTATTTCACGCAGATTTAAAGAGATTTATTTCTCATTTTTGTGTATAGTTTGTCATTTCGACAGAGGAGAAATCACACGCGAGAATCGACAAAGATTGACGACATTCTGTGTAGAGTTTATATTGTGATTTCTCCTTCGTCGAAATGACAATACTTTGTCTATAAAAAAAATACAAAATACCTAGCAGGTTTTTAAAACCTGTTAGGAGAAAATATAATACCATGAAAAAGTTTTTTTTACATCTTACAATACTCATTTCACTTTTTACAATTTCGGCGAAAGCCCAAAACAAAATCAGTGTTAGTGAATTGAAATGCGAAATGCTGAGCAATCCGGAAGGAATTGATGTTTTACAGCCGAGATTGAGCTGGAAAATAAAAGCAAACATAAATGATGTAAAACAAACAGCATATCAAATTTTAGCTTCTTCGTCTGTAGAAAAACTCAATGCAGGAAATGGTGATTTGTGGGACAGCGGAAAAGTACAAAGTGACGAATCTGTTAATGTAATATATAACGGAAAAAAGCTAAAAGACCGACAAGATGTTTACTGGAAAGTAATTGTTTCTACAAATAAAGGCGAAGTAAAATCGATAGAAAATGCACATTTCAGCATTGGTATTTTAACGTATGCCGATTGGAAATCGACTCGATGGATTGGCTATGAAAAAGCTTCTCCGGGTGATAGTATTTCACAGTATTCGAGATTGTCAGCCCGATATTTAAGAAAAGAAATTGATCTTAAGAAAAAAGTGAAAAGTGCCAAAGTTTATATTATCGGTATGGGATTGTACGAGTTATACATTAACGGAAATAAAATTGGCGATCAGGTTTTGGCGCCTGTTCCTACAGATTATACCAAGAATATAAAATACAATGTTTTTGATGTGACTGCGCAATTGCAGCAAGGCAAAAACGCGTTGGGAACGATTTTAGGAAACGGACGTTTTTTTACGATGCGCCAGGATTATAAACCGTATAAAATCAAAACTTTTGGTTACCCTAAAATGGCTTTACAATTGTTTGTAGAATATACTGACGGAAGCAAAGAGGTAATTCGCACAGATGACACATGGAAAATTACAACCGATGGTCCAATTTTATCTAACAACGAATACGACGGAGAAGAATACGATGCCCGAAAGGAAATGAAAGGCTGGAATACCACAAATTTTGATGATAAAAAATGGCTTTCGGCAGAATATGTTCAGGAACCGGGTGGATTCTACGAAGGACAGATGTCGGCGAATATGAAAGTAAAAGGCGAAGTAAAACCTATTTCGATCAAACAAACCCCAAAAGGAACTTATATCTTAGATATGGGCCAGAATATGGTGGGCTGGTTACAATTGAAAGTGAAAGGAAATGCGGGCGATAAAATCACGATGAAATTTGCAGAATCATTACAACAAGACGGTTCATTGTACATTGCCAATCTGCGTGATGCCAAAACAACAGATATATATACTTTAAAAGGCGAAGGCGAAGAAGTTTGGGAACCTCGATTTATTTTTCACGGATTTAGATTTGTTGAAATTTCAGGTTTTAAAACAAAACCAACTTTAGAAAATTTTGTTGGAAAAATCGTTTATGATGATATTGCCACAACGGGAACTTTTGATTCTTCGAACCCCATTATGAATCAGATTTTTAAGAATGCGTGGTGGGGAATCAGCGGGAATTATAAAGGAATGCCAATTGATTGTCCGCAAAGAAACGAGCGTCAGCCTTGGTTGGGAGACAGAACAACGGGAGCTTATGGCGAAAGTTTTTTATTTGACAATCAGACTTTGTATGCAAAATGGCTGGATGATATTAAAAATGCACAGACTATTGATGGCGGAATTCCAGATGTGGCACCAGCTTTCTGGCGTTATTACGGTGATAATGTAACCTGGCCGGGTACTTATATTACGGTTGCGGATATGCTGTACCAACAATTTGGGGATAAAAAAGTAGTCGAAAAACAATATCTGTCTATGAAAAAATGGATGGATTATATGGAAGAAAACTATTTGGTTGACGATATTATGACCAAAGATAAATATGGTGATTGGTGCGTTCCGCCAGAATCGTTAGAGTTAATTCGCTCGAAAGATCCGTCTCGTTTAACAGACGGCGAATTGATTTCGAGTGCTTTTTTCTATCAGCTTTTAAATACCATGAAAAAGTTTGCGATAATTGCAAATGCAGATAAAGATATTGGGCATTATGACGAATTGGCTTTAAGAATTAAAAAAGCATTTAATGCAAAATATTTCAATACATCAAAAAATAATTACGCTAATAATACCGTAACAGCCAATTTACTGCCTTTGACTTTCGGAATGGTCCCTGAAGCATTACAGCAAAAAGTGTTTGAAAATTTGGTGCATGAAGTAGAAGTAACCAAAAACGGTCATGTCAGCACAGGCGTTATCGGAACGCAGTTTTTGATGAGAACATTAACCAACTTTGGGCGTGGCGATTTGGCTTTCAAACTGGCATCAAACAAAACCTATCCAAGCTGGGGTTATATGGTCGAAAACGGCGCAACTACGATTTGGGAATTATGGAACGGAAACACCGCAGATCCTGCTATGAATTCGCAAAACCACGTGATGCTTTTGGGTGATTTATTGATTTGGTATTATGAAAATATGGCGGGAATCAAGAGTAATCCGGAAACTCCGGGTTTCAAACAAATCATTATGAAACCAGATTTTAATGCGGGTTTAACCTATGTAAATGCTTCTTATGAATCAATTTACGGCTTGATTAAAAGTGATTGGAAAAAAGATAAAAAAGCTTTGGTTTGGAACATTACCATTCCGGCAAATAGCTCAGCAGTAGTTTATCTTCCCACAACTGATGTTTCTGCTGTTTCAGTTAACAAACAGAAATTAGATAAAACGTCGCATTCTTATACAATAGAAAATAGTAATCTTGCGATTACACTTTCTTCAGGAAACTATATTGTAAACGTTAAATAAACTGCATTTCCGATAATTCGGGACAGTACAGGATACATTGTTAATTTTTTAGTGTGATTTTTACACTTAATAAATATTTTTGCTTAAAATAATAGCAGGAATGCATTAAAATCAAAAATTTTTAATTCAAAATAAATAATAAGAATGAAGATTACAAATATAACCATCGCCTTATTTGGAGTATTGCTTTTAGGAAGCTGTAAAGCTGCACTGGAAAAAAAGACATGGAAAGAAGGAATTTTGGTAGATGAGTTCATTTATGATAAAGCACCCTATCCGTCTTGCCACGCAGTTACCATTGTCGAAGCAACAAATGGTGATTTAGTTTCGTCTTGGTTTGGAGGAACGCACGAAAGACATCCTGATGTTTGTATTTATGTAAGCATCAAACCAAAAGGAAGTGATAAATGGGGAGAAGGCGTTAAAGTTGCCGATGGCGTGATGAAAGAAGGTCCGAGATTGCCAACATGGAATCCGGTTTTATATCAAATTCCGGGTGGCGATTTAATGCTTTTCTACAAAATAGGACCAAAACCATCGGAATGGTGGGGCGTAATCAGAACTTCATCTGATGGCGGAAAAACATGGTCTGAAGCTAAAAAAATGCCAGATGGTTTCTTAGGGCCAATCAAAAATAAACCTGTTTTATTAAGCAACGGAACTTTGTTATGTCCATCAAGTATCGAAGGTGATGGCTGGAGACTTCGTATGGAATCGACCCCTGATTTCGGAAAAACCTGGGTAATGGGCGATACACTTGCAAGAGGAAAACAAAAAATCAATGCCATTCAGCCCAGTATATTATTTCACAAAGACGGCAGTATTCAAGCCATTGGAAGAACAAGAAACAGAGCTATTTTTAGCACATTCTCTAAAGATAACGGAAAAACATGGTCTGATGTAGAATTGATCGGATTGCCAAATAACAACTCGGGAACAGATGCCGTAACACTTAAAGACGGCCGACATTTATTAGTATATAATCACGTTCTTCCTCCGGGAAAAGAAGCAAAAGGACCAAGAACGCCTTTGAATGTTTCGGTTTCTAAAGACGGAATCAATTGGAGTGCGGCTTTGGTTTTAGAAGATTCAAAAATCAGTCAGTATTCGTATCCGTCTATGATTCAGAGTTCTGACGGAATGGTGCATATCGTTTACACCTGGAGAAGAGAAAAACTGAAATATGTAAAAGTGGATCCAAGTAAACTGAAAGCACTTCCTATCAAAAACGGAATCTGGCCAGGTGAGGAAAACAAAGTCGTAACAGCAGTTAAGGCTGAAGAGGAATAACTAAAAGAAGTTTGCCACGAATTACACTAATTTACACTAATTTTTTTTCAATCTTAATTTGTGAAAATTTCTGCAATTTGTGGCTAAAAAAAAAACACAGCAATGAGCAATTTCAATAATAGTTTTATAAAATTCACGGCGATATTTTTTATAGTTATCTTGACCGGAACCTTCAATAGCTGCGCGACCGCCCAGTCATCAAAAAACAAACAGCAATACAAAGTAGCAGTTTGCGACTGGATGATTTTAAAAAGACAAAAATTAGGCGCTTTTGGTCTGGCGGCAGAAATAAAAGCAGACGGAATTGAACTCGACATGGGCGGTTTAGGAAAAAGACCCACTTTTGACAGCAAACTAGGTGACCCAATCGAGAGACAAAAATTCCTGGATAAATCAAAAGAAACCGGAGTTGGAATCAGTTCTATTGCCATGTCAGGTTTTTATGCCCAGTCTTTTGCAAAAAGAGAAACTATCGAACCCATGATTAATGATTGCGTAAAAGCAATGAAAGACATGAAAGTAAAAGTGGCGTATCTTCCATTAGGAACCGAAAGCGATTTGGTTAAAAATCCGGAATTGCGCCCGGTTGTTATCGAAAGATTAAAATGGGCCGGAAAACAAGTGGGTAAAATTGGCGGGGTTATCGCAATTGAAACTTCACTGAATGCTACAGAAGAGAAAAAATTGTTAGAAGAAATTGGTTCAAAACATATCAAAAGTTCTTTCAATTTTGCGAATGCCGTAGATAACGGAAGAGACATTCCATCGGAACTAAAAATATTAGGCAAAAAACATTTGGCACAAATTCATGCGTCAAACACAGATAAAGTTTGGTTAGAAAATGACACGATGATCAACATGCCGGAAATCAAAAAAACGCTGGATGAAATGAAATGGAGCGGCTGGTTAATTGTGGAGCGTTCCAGAGATGTAACACAAGTGCACAATGTAAAAGCCAATTACGGTGCAAACGCAGCCTACCTAAAAAAGATTTTTCAGAATTAATAAGTTTAAAAAAGTGCTGAATATGTAAAAGTTAAACAGTACAAGTTCACACTTTTTAATCTGCGTTTATCTGCTTAAATCTGCCCAATCTGCGTGAAATAATTGCACGTAGATTTACATAGATTTAAGCAGATTTGGCAGATTTAATATTTAAGAATAAATTACAATACCATGAAATACTTCAGTTTATTATTTTTAGCCCTTTATACAACTTTCGCGACAGCGCAAAACATAACAATTGTTAGCGATACCAACTCGCCGAGAGCAAAATTCGGAGCCGAAAAACTATCCGAAACATTAGCTGTTAAAGGTTTCAAAACTACTTCTTCCAATAAAATTACAAAGTCAAAAGATCAGGTAATTGTTATTGGCGAAAAAGGAACTGATTTTTGGAAACAAAATGCAAAAGCTGCCAAAATCGACGATAGTAAATTAATCAAGAAAGAAGGCTTTCAAATTCGCACTCAAAAAAATATCATTTACATTGAAGGAACAGATGCTTCTGGAGCTTTATATGGCGCATTAGAAGTAGCAGACCGTATCAAAGATTCAGGAAAACTTCCGTCAGAAATTAATATTGACGACAGTCCGGAAATGGTCCTAAGAGGAGCCTGTATCGGAATGCAGAAACCCGTTTACCTTCCAGGTCGTGATGTTTATGAATATCCGTATACACCAGAAACTTTTCCTTGGTTTTACGATAAAACTTTATGGGTAAAGTATTTGGATATGCTGGTTGAAAACAGAATGAATTCCTTGTATTTATGGAACGGACATCCTTTTGCTTCTTTAGTAAAATTAAAAGAATATCCGTTTGCTGTAGAAGTAAGCGATGAAGATTTCAAAAAGAACGAAGAAATCTATAAATTCTTAACGGTAGAAGCCAATAAAAGAGGGATTTGGGTCATTCAGATGTTTTATAATATCATTGTTTCCAAACCTTTTGCAGAGCATTACAATATTAAAACACAAGATCGTTCGCGTCCAATTACGCCGTTACTTTCAGATTATACCAGAAAATCTATTGCCGCTTTTATCGAAAAATATCCAAATGTTGGATTAATGGTTTGTTTGGGAGAAGCAATCAATACCGTTGATGACGATGTAGAATGGTTTACCAAAACCATTATTCCGGGCGTTCGCGATGGTTTACAAGCTTTAGGAAAAACAGAAGAACCACCAATTATTCTGCGTTCTCACGATACAGATGGGCCTTTGGTAATGGAAAAATCGCTTCCGTTATATAAAAATTTATATACAGAAAGTAAATATACAGGAGAGTCTTTAACGACTTACACGCCGGGCGGACCTTGGGGAGAAACGCACAAACAGTTAAGCGCTTTAAAATCGATTCATATAGAAAATGTTCATATTTTAGCCAATCTAGAACCTTTCAGATACGGTTCGCCAGATTTCATTCAGAAAACCGTTAAAGCCATGCACAGCGTACACGGAGCCAATGCATTGCATTTATATCCGCAGGCATCGTATTGGGATTGGCCGTACTCGGCAGATAAAACCAAAACAGGCGAGCGTTTATTAGAAATGGATCGTGACTGGATTTGGTATAAGGCTTGGGCAAGATATGCATGGGATAGTAAAAGAGACCGAAACGAAGAAGTTGAATTCTGGAATAAAGATCTCGCTTCTAAATACGGAACAGATCAGGAAGTGGCAAATAATATCCAAAAAGCGTATGATGAAACAGGAGAAATTGCGCCAAAAACATTAAGACGTTTCGGAATTACCGAAGGAAATCGTCAAACCTTATTATTAGGAATGTTCGAAAGCCAGTTGGTAAATCCAGCAAAATGGCGTGTTTACCCAGGTTTCCACGAATCTTGCGGACCTGCGGGAGAATTGCTTTTAGAATATGCTAAAAAGGAATGGAATAAAGAACCGCATTCTGGCGAACTTCCAACACAGATTATTGCAGAAATTACAGAGCACGGAAGATTAGCCGTGGAAGCGATCGACAAAGCCGAAGCAAGTGTAACCAAAGATAAAGAAGAATTTTTACGTCTTAAAAATGATATGCATGCTTATAAAGCTTTTGCCGATTTCTTTTCAGAAAAAGTAAAAGCAGCTTTATTGGTGTTGAGATACAGTTATTCCAACGATATTACCGATTTAGATAAAGCGATGCCACATTTGGAAAAAAGCTTGGAGCATTACGAATTATTGGTCAATCTCACAAAAGATACGTATTATTACGCCAACAGTATGCAGACAGCTCAACGTAGAATTCCAATTGGAGGCGATGACGGAAACAACAAAACTTGGGCAGAATTGCTACCGCATTATGAACGTGAATTGGCTAATTTCAAAAGAAATCTGGACAAATTAAAAGCTTCAAAAGATGGAAAAATTGAAACCAAAGAAGGAAAGCCCTGGAAAACGGCAGAAGTAACTTTTATTGATGAAAAACCCGCAGCTTATTTAGTTAAAACGGGAATAAAAGTTTACGGAACAGACATTTCTGAGTTCACGAAAATAGCTCCGGAACTTCAAAATCTAAAAGGCTTTACGTATGTAGAAAACGATCAAAACGAAAAAGGAACGCATTTGAAGTTTAAAAACACAAAAGCGGTTAAATTAGTGGTCGGTTATTTCAATTCAGATCAGAAAAGATTTTTATTGCCGCCAAGTTTAGAAACAGATGCTGCAGGAAACGCCCACGGTCAGGCCGAAGTTATTCTGGCTAGTGCCATGAATTTAAAAGAGCTTCCGCGCGTAAACATTCACACGTATACGTTTCAGCCGGGCGAAAATAAATTAGATTTAGGAAAAGGAAAAGTATTAATTTTAGGCTTTATAGACGCCGATCAAACCATAACACCACGCGATGTCGGGTATATCGATGCAGGAGAAAAAGCGGCTATAGACTGGTTGTTTTATTAATAAGAATAGGTTGGGCGTGCCCCTCCGGGTCGGGCTGTACGTTCCCGCTTCCCGATGAAAAATCGGGAGAGCTCCACTGCCATCCCTCACGCGAGCAAAACGTTAATTTAGACCTGACAGGTCTGTTTTAAGAATATAAACACAATCTTGTCATCCTGAGGAACGAAGGATCACACAAGAAATTCCATACAGTAATTCGCCAATCTTTGTCGGGTCCCGAGTGTGATTCCTCGTTCCTCGGAATGACAAAAGTGAATGTTTAAAATTATGAAGAAAATAGTTTTTTTTATTTTTTGTTTTTTCTCAAGTATTTGCTTTGTTTGGAGTCAAAGCAATTCGGGTTCACCGAAGTTTCGTAAAGAGATTTCGCTGAATGCATCTTGGGAGACCATTATTTTGGATAATCTTCCTCAAAAGGAAGAGTCATTTGTAGAGAATCCAAAAACTGATACCCAATGGCAGCATGTAAACGTACCGCACAATTGGGATCAGTATTATGGTTTTAGAAGAACAAAACACGGAAATTTACATGGTACCGCCTGGTACAAAAAGGCATTAAAACTAGATAAAAAAGACATTTCAAAACGATTGTTTTTATATTTTGAAGGCGTTAGTTCGTATGCCACAGTTTGGGTAAACGGTAAAAAAGTTGGCGAACACAAAGGAGGCAGAACCACTTTTACAGTAGACATTACAAAAGCAGTTTATTTCGATAAAGAAAATACAATTTTAGTTAAAGCTTCGCATCCTTCCTTGATAGCAGATCTTCCCTGGGTTTGCGGTGGTTGTTCCGGCGAATGGGGATTTTCTGAAGGCTCTCAGCCTATGGGGATTTTCAGACCCGTTTCTTTAGTGGTAACAAATGATGTTCGAATCGAACCTTTTGGCGTTCATATCTGGAATGACAAATCGGTTTCCAAACAAAAAGCGATTCTTCATACTACAACCGAAATCAAAAATTACGGTAATTCTGATCGTAGTTTAACTATCGAAAATATACTTTTTGATGCTTTAGGAAAGAAAGTTGTTAGTACAAAAAGCGACATCAAATACGCTTCTGGAGAAACAAAAGAAATAGCACAAACACTTCCTGAGATTTTAAATCCGCAATTGTGGTCGCCGTCAAATCCGTATTTGTATAAACTGGTAACCTCTGTTTATGAAAACGGAAAAATAATCGACCAATTAACAACATCTTACGGAATCCGCTGGGTAAGCTGGCCGGTAAGCCGTGACGGAAAAGACAATCGTTTTTTTATTAACGACGAACCTTTATTCATCAATGGAACCTGCGAGTACGAACATTTAATCGGAAACAGTCATTCGTTTTCAGACGAAATGATTCATTCCAGAATCGAGCAGATAAAAGCAGGAGGATTTAATGCTTTTAGAGAAGCACATCAGCCTCATAATTTATTGTACCAGGCAGCATTAGACGAAAGTGGAATCCTTTTTTGGAGCCAGTTTTCCGCACATATTTGGTACGATACGCCAGAATTTAAAGAAAATTTCAAAACACTTTTGCGCGAATGGATTAAAGAACGCAGAAACAGCCCGTCGGTTGTGATGTGGGGTTTGCAGAACGAAAGTACAATTCCGGCAGCATTTGCCGAAGAATGCACACAGATCATCCGCGAAATGGATCCACTATCTGCTTCACAAAGAATTGTAACGACTTGTAATGGCGGAGAAGGAACCGATTGGAATGTGGTGCAGAACTGGTCCGGAACCTACGGCGGTGATCCTCTAAAATATCACTTAGAAATGAGCACGCAGTTATTAAACGGCGAATACGGCGCATGGCGTTCAGCCGATTTACATACCGAAGGCGAGTTTGACCAAAAAGGAACATTAAGTGAAAACCGTTTTTCTCAATTAATGGAAATTAAAGTCCGAGAAGCGGAATCGGTTAAAGATAAAATTGCGGGACAGTTTAATTGGCTTTTTGCTTCGCACGAAAATCCGGGAAGAGTTCAAAACGGAGAAGGATTTAGAGATATCGACAAAGTCGGACCTGTAAATTATAAAGGGCTTTTTACGATTTGGGGCGAACCTCTGGATGCATTTTATATGTACCGCGCCAATTACGTTTCGAATAAAACCAATCCGATGGTTTACATTGTTTCGCATACGTGGCCAAGCCGTTGGGATTCGGCAGGAATTAAAAACGGGATAGATGTTTATTCCAATTGTGATGAAGTAGAATTGTTCAACGACGTCAATAAATCGTCTTTAGGAAAACTAAAAAATCCGGGAATTGGCAAGCATTTTCAATTCAATAATGTCAATATTCAGTACAATGTTTTATATGCCGTTGGTTACGTAAATGGTGTGGCGGTTGCTAAAGATTATATTGTTTTGAATACGCTTCCGAAAGCGCCAAATTTAAATGCTTTAATTGCTGATAAAGCCGATATAACAAAAGCTAAAAAAGGATATAATTATATTTATAGAGTAAATTGTGGTGGTTCTGAAATGACAGACAGTTCAGGAAAAACCTGGTTTACCGATACACATAAAAGCGGACCGTATACGTATGGCTCTTTGTCTTGGACGGATAATTTTGAAAAACTTCCTGATTTTTTTGCGAGTCAGAGAATGACTTTCGACCCAATAAACGGCACAAAAGATTCAGAATTGTTTCAGAGTTTTAGATACGGAGTAGATAAATTGCGTTATGAATTTCCTGTGAGCGACGGAGAATATTTGGTAGAATTATATTTTACAGAACCGTGGTATGGAACCGGAGGCGGAATGGACTGCAAAGGCTGGCGTTTGTTTGATGTCGCGATTAACGAAAATGTAGTTTTAAAAGATTTTGATATTTGGGCAGAATCCGGACATGATAAAGCTTTAAAGAAAACATTCAAAGTAAAAAGTAAAAACGGAAAAATTGTAATTTCCTTTCCGAATGTAAAAGCAGGGCAGGCTATAATTTCGGCAATTGCAATTGGAACAAAAGATATTCATGCAAGACCTGCAGAAGAATCTTCACGAAATATTCAGAATGTTGTTTTCGATTCTAAAGATTTTAAAATTGCCTCTTGGTTAGACATTAATTCGAAGCAATATTTAAATTCTGAAGTTCTTTTTACAGAACTGCCTTCAGAAATATTTGGAGCAGATTATTTAAAGTTTTCTAGCAATTCAAAAGTTTCAGGTTCATTCACAGTAAAAGAAGAATCTACTGTTTATGTTTTAGTTGACAATAAAATCAAAACATTAAACGGGCTTTCGGATTATAAAAAAATAGAGGAAAAAGCGAAAAACAGCAACGGAATTTCATTTGATGTTTTCACTAAAAAATTAAAAAAAGGAGAGAAAGTTCTTTTTGATAATTCCCAATCTATAAGTTCGATCGCGGTTGTTCCAACTTACGATATGGGCGAAAAAGACGATTCAAGACCAGTCGTAATCATCGAAGCCGAAAAAACAAAAAGCACTGGAACCGGAATAGAAAAAGGAAATTTCAAAAAAGCAGATTATATTGAGTTTACCCAAAAGACAGCAAACAGTATTCAGTTTGAGGTAAAACCCGGCGTGGCTGGAATATATTTAATGCGTTTTAAATTTATGAACCGAAATGAAACGCCATTAAAAGTCAAATTCAAAATGGAGGATGCCTACGGAATTTTAATGCGAAACGATACCATTGAATTTTTTCCTTCGCCGGAAAAATGGAAGATTTTGAATACGACTTCAGGAGGTTATATTAACGCAGGAACGTATAAAATTACGTTGGAAGGAGATGATTTGAAAGGATTGATGCTGGATAATTTTGAGTTTCAATAGGGCTTTTTTTGAGGTGCAAAGGTTCAAAGGGGCAGAGGGGCAAAGTTTTTTTCTGTAGAGATGCACAGCAGTGCGTCTATGTTCCAATTGTCCATGAAATTTGTCATTTCGACCGAAGGGAGAAATCACACTAGCAACTCTACAAAGATTGGCTACTCACATTGCGGAATTCCGTGTGTGATTTCTCCCTTTGGTCGAAATGACAAAAACGAAGTTAAAGCCCGCGTGAAGTTATTACCACGCCTGGTCTGTCATTTCGACCGAAGACAGAAATTACAATAGAAACTCTACAAAGATTGGCTACTCACATTGCAGAATTCCCTGTGTGATTTCTCCCTTCGGTCGAAATGACAAAGAAGATATTTAGATTAGAATAAAAAACATATTATGATTAAACATAAAAACATATTTCAAAAAATTACAATTGCGTTACTGTTTTCAGTATCAATTTTTGCACAAAAACAAGCCAGAATTGTAGAAGATTTCAATAAAAATTGGAGCTTCAAATTAGGAGATCATCCAACTGCAATTCAATCTAATTTCGATTCTAAAGATTGGAGAACTTTGCAATTACCGCACGATTGGAGTATTGAAGGCGCTTTTGACAAAGACAATAAAACAAAACAAGCGCAAGGATTTTTGCCCGCAGGAAAAGGTTGGTATCGCAAAGTTTTTACGGTTTCAAATAATTGGAAAAACAAAACGGTTTCCGTTGAATTTGACGGTGTTTTTAAAAATAGCGAAGTTTTTATAAATGGTAAATCCTTAGGAATTCGTCCGAATGGCTATATTTCGTTTGGTTATGAATTATCAAAATATTTGAATTTCGGAAAAGAGAATATCATTGCGGTAAAAGTAGATAACGACGCACAGCCGAATTCTAGATGGTATACTGGTTCTGGGATTTATAGAAATGTACGTTTGGTTGCGACGGAAAAATTGCATGTAGGCAAGTGGGGAACTTATGTAACGACACCCGAAGTTTCTGCTGAAAAATCGAAGATTCATGTAGAAGTTACGATTGATAATGATAATACTACTGCAAAAGAATTTAAACTGGTTACTTCTATTTTAAATGCTGAAAATAAAGAAGTAGCAAATTTCACTTCGACAGAAAAAATCGGTGCCAAAACATCAGAAAAAAAGATTCATGATTTGGTTTTAAATCAGCCCAAATTATGGAGTACAGAAAATCCGTATTTGTATAAAGTGGTGACGAAAGTTTATGAGAAATCGAAATTGGCGGATAATTATGAAACACCTTTAGGATTTCGATTTTTTAGTTTTGATTCGGAGAAAGGATTTTCTTTAAATGGAAAACCAACCAAAATATTAGGCGTTTGTCTGCATCACGATAACGGTGCTTTGGGTGCGGTTGAAAACATTCACGCTGTCCGAAGAAAACTGACTTTACTGAAAGAAATGGGAGCGAACGCGATCAGAATGTCACACAATCCGCATTCCTTGGAAATGATGCAATTGTGCGACGAAATGGGATTTATCGTCCAGGACGAAGCTTTTGACGTCTGGAAAAAGAAAAAAGTAACCAACGATTACCACAAAGATTGGGATGCGTGGCACAAACAAGATTTAGAAGATTTTATCAAAAGAGACCGCAATCATCCATCGGTTATGATGTGGAGTATTGGTAACGAAATTCGTGAGCAGTTTGACAGTACGGGAATTTCGATTACGAGAGAATTGGCTAAGATTGTAAAATCTTTAGACACAACGCGTCCCGTAACTTCGGCTTTGACCGAAAATATAATAGAAAAGAATTTCATTTACCAATCGGGTGCTTTGGATCTTTTAGGATTCAATTACAAACATGAAGATTACAAAGATTTTCCAACTCGTTTTAAAGGACAAAAGATATTGGCATCTGAAAGTGTTTCGGCATTGGAAACACGCGGTCATTATGATTTTCCTGACGGAATTAAAGCGTGGCCGACAAAACATGGTGCTCCGTTTGACGGAAATGCAGATTGGACGGTTTCGGCTTACGATCAGGTAAAATCGTATTGGGGAGCAACGCACGAAGAAAACTGGAAAACGATCAAAAAACAGGATTTCATGGCGGGAACTTTTATCTGGACAGGATTTGATTATATCGGAGAACCTGATCCGTATCCGTATCCAGCAAGAAGTTCTTATTTCGGAATTATTGATTTGGCGGGACTTCCAAAAGATGTGTATTATATGTACCAAAGCGAATGGTCGAACAAACCTGTATTGCATATTTTTCCGCATTGGAACTGGAAAAAAGATCAGGAAGTTGAAGTTTGGGCATATTATAATAATGCCGATGAAGTAGAATTATTCTTAAACGGAAAATCGCTCGGAAAAAAATCAAAACAAAATGACGAGCTGCATATTTCATGGAAAGTAAAGTTTGAACCAGGAACTTTGACAGCAGTTTCCAGAAAAGACGGAAAAGTGGTTTTAGAATCAGCAATTCATACGGCTGGCGAAGCTTCTAAAATAGCTTTACAAGCAGATAAAACCACCATCAAAAATGATACTTACGATTTGGTTTATGTAACGGTTTCAATTGTTGATGCAGCCGGAAACTTGTTGCCAAATGCCACAGATTTAATCAATTTTGAAGTTTCCGGAGGAGGAAAATTGGTTGGAGTTGATAATGGTTATCAGGCCAATTTAAATTCTTTTAAAGCGAATTCCTGCAAATTATTCAGCGGAAAATGTGTTGCTATTATTCAGTCAAATGGGAAGAAAGAAAATATTCAGTTGAAGGCGACGACAAATGGAATTTCGGCGGAAGCCCTTTCTATAAAAGTAGATTAATTTTTAAAAGTAAAAGCCCGCTGATTACTGGTTGAACAGATTTCCCGGATTGATTTCTTATAATTAAACCCGACAGGTTTTAAAACCTGTCGGGTTTACTTTTTAGATTATAAGGAATTACGGTTCGTTATCTCGATAAAAATGATAAAGCTGCGAAAGCCCTTAAAGTTTATCCGAAGTAATTTTTCTACTTCATCAATTAAAATTGCCCAAACCTCTCATAAAATTGTCGTTGGTCGAATTTATATTTCATACCATATTGATTTGCTTTAAATTTATGTTTTATAATTAAAAGTAAATCTCAGGCGCAATGAAAAATGTCTTTCTACTATTTTGTTTTTTGGGTATAATTTCATCTGGTAAAAGTCAGGAATTAGTAAATTCTCCAAAACCATTTGGACCTTTACCAACACAAAAACAAATCGATTGGCATGAAATGGAATTCTATGCTTTTGTGCATTTTTCCTTAAATACATTCACCAATAAAGAATGGGGTTATGGCGATGAATCTCCGCAATTGTTTAACCCGTCCAATTTAGATGTGCGTCAATGGGCGCGAATTGCTAAAGATGCCGGAATGAAAGGCATTATTCTGGTGGCAAAACACCACGATGGTTTTTGTTTATGGCCATCGGCGTATACAGAACGTTCTGTAAAGAATTCTCCTTGGGAAAATGGTAAAGGTGATTTGGTCAAAGAATTGGCTGCAGCTTGTAAAGAATACGATTTAAAATTGGGATTATATCTTTCGCCCTGGGACAGAAATCATCCTGAATATGGCAAACCGGCCTATATTACGTATTTCAGAAATCAGTTGAAAGAATTGCTGACCAATTATGGTGATGTTTTCGAAATGTGGTTTGACGGTGCCAACGGTGGCGACGGCTATTATGGCGGTGCCAACGAAACCAGAAAAATAAATTCGCTTGAATATTATAATTGGGATGAAACGTATAAACTAATCTATAAAACCGCTCCTAAAACGCTCGTTTGGGGAGTTGGCCCGTCAGAAGCGCGATGGATTGGGAATGAAGAAGGACGTGCGGGAAAAACAAACTGGTCGCTTTTACGCCAGAAAGATGAATTAGCCGGAAAAGTAAATTATACAGAATTTGTTTCAGGACACGAAGATGGAGAAAAATGGGTTCCGGGAGAAGCAGATGTTTCAATCAGACCGGGATGGTTTTACCATGCTGTTGAAGACGATAAAGTACGTCCGTTAGACGAAATGGTCGATATTTATTATGAATCCGTCGGGCGAAACGCAAACTTATTGCTGAATCTTCCGGTGGATCGCCGTGGTTTGGTACATGAAAATGACGAAGCGAGACTAAAAGAATTAGTAGCGGCTATAAAAGCAGATTTTAGAACCGAATTGTTAGCAGCTACTAAAGTAAGTGCCGATAATGTGCGAGGAAAAAATAATCAGTTTGGTGCTAAAAAAGTTACAGACGGAAATAAGGAAACGTATTGGGCAACCGATGATAGTGTAAATAAAGCATCAATTCAGTTTGAGTTTAGTAAACCAACCGCAATGAATCGCATCCTGCTTCAGGAAGATATAAAATTAGGACAACGCGTTAAAGCTTTTAATGTTGAAGCTAAAATAGACGGAAAATGGAAGACAATTGCTTATGAAACCACTATTGGATACAAAAGAATCCTGAGAATAGACAGAGTAAAAGTTTCGGCATTAAAAATAAATATTACAGATGCGAAAGCGAGTTTAGTGATCAGCGCGATTCAGGCGTATAATGCGCCAACATTTGTTCGTATGCCAGAAATACAGCGGGGTAAAAACGGATTGGTCACCCTGAAATCTGAGAAAGGCAATAGAATTTATTATACTGTTGACGGCAGTAATCCATCGGTGAAAAGTCTATTATATAAAGGTCCGTTTTTGTTTAAAAAAGCCGTTTCGATAAAAGCCGTTTCAACTAATATTTCAGAGAATATAAACAGTGCAGTAAAAACTGCGAAATACGGAATTTCTAAAGAAAATTGGAAAGTTACGGCAATCTCTTCAGGCGATTTGAAATTGGTAAACAGAATTATAGACGGCGATTCTAATACCGATTGGGGTTTTGGTTCTGAAACCAATAAGCTGCCACAGGAAATTACAATCGATATGGGAGCGGCACTGCAAATTAAAGGTTTTACCTATACCCCGCAACAAGTGGGCAACAACCTTAATCTGATATCAAATTATGAATTTTATACCAGTGCTGACAATATAAAATGGACCAAACAGTCTGAAGGTGAATTTTCTAATATTAAAAATAATCCAATCGAGCAGGTGAAGGTTTTTGGTTCAACAGAGGCGAGATATCTTCGTTTTACCGCCACAAAAGCTGTAGGAAAAGGGCAAAGTGTTTCTATTGCAGAAATTAACGTGATTGAAGAATAATATTTAAAAGAGAGAATAAAAGCAGCTTAAAGTTTATAATTATGTCTTTTGCCGAAGCGTAATAGTTATTAGTCGAAATTATAACAGGAGCCGCCAATAAACTTTTAATTTTATCCTACATTAACTAATGAACCAAAGGCAAATGATTAAAGAAAGTATAAGTTTCAATGAAGCAGGAAAGTTTGAAGAAACGCGTTTTGAGAAAATTCATAATGTAATTTTCGATTCGTCTCAGGAAGCTTCCGTATTAGTAGCGCAGGAAATCGCAAACATAATTCAGAGAAAAGAAGAACTAAACGAACCTTGTGTTTTAGGTTTGGCAACAGGATCTTCACCAATAAAAGTGTATGAAGAACTTGTAAGAATGCATAAAGAAGAAGGTTTGAGTTTTGCAAATGTGGTGACCTTCAATTTAGATGAATATTATCCGATGGACAAAAATAATATTCAGAGTTATTACCAGTTCATGCACGAACATCTTTTTAATCACGTCAATATTATTCCAACAAATATAAATATACCTGACGGAAAAGTCAGCAGTGATGATTTACAGCAATACTGCATTGATTATGAGATGAAAATTAAATCGTACGGAGGTTTAGATTTTCAACTTTTAGGAATTGGGCGAACAGGGCATATCGGTTTTAATGAACCAGGATCTCACGTGAACTCAGGAACAAGAAGCATTACGCTGGATCATTTGACAAGAATGGATGCTGCTTCATCATTTTTAGGTATCGACAATGTACCTAGAAAAGCCATTACAATGGGAATTGGCACGGTAAGAAATGCCAAAAGAATTGTACTTCTGGGATGGGGAATCAGCAAAGCCGGCATTATTAAAAAAACAATCGAAGGAGAAATTTCTGCGCGGGTTCCGGCAACGTATTTACAAGAGCACAACAACACAACTTTTGTTCTTGATACAGAAGCTTCATCTGAGTTAACACGAGTAAAAACGCCGTGGCTGGTAAAATCAGTTATTTGGGATGAGGAATTAAAATTGAAAGCGGTTGCCTGGTTAAGTGAATTGACCAAAAAACCATTCTTGAAGTTAACAGACAAAGATTATAACGATCACGGAATGTCAAGTCTTTTAACCGAAGAAGGAACTGCATACGACCTGAACATCAAGATGTTTAATAAAATGCAGCAAACCATCACCGGATGGCCGGGAGGAAAACCAAACGCTGATGATACTTATCGTCCGGAACGTTCCACACCGGAAAGAAAAAGAATTATCATTTTCAGCCCGCATCCTGATGATGATGTGATTTCGATGGGAGGTACTTTTGACCGATTGGTAGAGCAGGGGCACGATGTGCATATTGCGTATCAAACCTCTGGAAATATTGCAGTTTCAAATGAAGAAGCTTTAAAGTTTGCCGAAATTTCGAAAGCATTAAATGTAAACTCCGGCGAATCTGAAAACATTATCAATTTCCTGAAAAACAAGCAGGATAATGATATCGATTCATTAGAAGTTAGAAAATTAAAAGGATTGATCAGAAGAAGTGAATCCCTTGCAGCAACCCGTTATTTGGGTTTGCCGGATTCAAATGTTAACTTTCTGGATCTTCCTTTTTATGAAACAGGAACGGTAAAGAAAAATAATCTGGGAGAAGAAGATATTCAGATTATGTGTGATATAATTGACAGGATTAAGCCGCATCAAATTTACGCAGCCGGAGATTTAGCAGATCCGCACGGAACGCATAAAGTGTGTCTGGACAGTTTGTTTGAAGCTTTAAAACGCATTAAACACAACAGTTATATGAACGACTGCTGGGTTTGGCTGTACAGAGGAGCATGGCATGAATGGGAATCGTATCAAATTGAAATGGCGGTTCCGATGAGCCCTGATCAGGTTCTTAAAAAACGTCATGCGATTTTTTATCACCAGTCACAAAAAGACGGAGTTATGTTTCAGGGCGATGACAGCAGAGAATTCTGGGTTCGCGTTGAAGATAGAAATAGATTAACAGCAAAAAAATATCACGACTTGGGATTAGCAGATTATTCTGCTATTGAGGCCTTTAAACGCTATCATTTCTAGTTTTGATTTGCTGTAAAGAGTAATAAACTATTTTTCATGGTTTATTTTGGTTAGTTACCTAAATTGAAAATGCAGCTGTGGTGGCTGCATTTTTTTGTTTTTAGGCTGGTTTTGCTTTAAACCATATAAGTGATGTAAGTAAATTTAAGTTTGTTTTTTTCAAAGCAGATTCTCCATAAAGCAACTCCGCATAACCTTTATCAAAGTTTCGAACTTTGACAAAAGTTTACCCATAAAGTAATCGCAATCTTGTCATTTCGAGGAACGACAAATCACACAAGAAACTTTATAAAGATTGACACTTTACTGTACGAAATTCCTAGTGTGATTTCTCGTTCCTCGAAATGACAAATAATACCTTATTCTCATTTTTGTCATCCTGACGAAGGATCTCCGCACACAAAATAAAAAAAACCTTTGTCAAATTTTAAACTTGACAAAGGTTTTTTTATAAATTGAAAATGCTGTAATTAAATCGAAGAATTTAAAATCTTTTGTTTTACTTCATCAATATACGATCTTCCAATAACGTATCGCAGTCCCTCAATTTCAATACTGTTTCCTTCAACGGCATCAATTTTATCAATTGCGATGGTGTAAGATCTGTGAATTCTGATAAAATTGCGGTCTGGTAATAAATCGGTAAAGTCAGAAAGTGTGCTGTGAATGATATATTTTCCTGATAAAGTGCTTATTTTAAGGTAATCTTTTAAGCTTTCGATGACTAAAATTTCATTTAGAAAAATTTTCTTCATTTTCTTTTTATCAATCTTTACAAAGATAAAAGGGTTTTCCTTGCTGTTTTCCTGTGGTGTTTTAGTATTGGCGTTCAGGCGTTTGCTGATCTTGTTGACCGCCTTCATCAATCTCGGAAACTCAATTGGTTTGACCAGATAATCTAAAACGTCTAATTCGTAAGTTTCAATTGCAAATTGGCTGTAAGCGCTGGTGATAATTAATAAAGGCGGATTTTCTAAACTTTTTATAAAATTAATCCCATCTAAAACAGGCATATTAATATCAAGAAAAATTGCATCAACCGTATTGTTTTTTAAAAAATTCAACCCTTCGATAGAATTACTGAAGGTGTTTACTAATTCTAATTCTTCAATTTGTTCAATATAACTCTTAATAACATTAATAGCCAGCGGCTCATCATCTATAATCAAACACTTTATTTTCATTTCTAATACTGTTTTTTGGGCCGATATGAATTTTTAGTAGGTATTTTATTAAAAAAGGGCGAAAAGTTGTGCTAAGTGACCTTGATTACTAGCTTTACGACAAAAATATTCTTTTTATTCTTAAATGAAAGCTTATAGTCAGATTTATTATAACCTAATTCAAGTCTTTTTTTCACGTTCTCAATTCCAATGCCGCTGGATAAATTAAAGTTGTCTTTATGTTTAGTTATTATAGGCATTGGGTTCGAAACCTTAAAATGAAGATAGTCGTCTTTGATATCAAAACTAATATCGATTGTCACGTCTCCGGTGTTTTTATTTACGCCGTGCTTGAATGCGTTTTCAATAAAAGTCAATAATAAAACCGGAGCGATTTCCTTCTCATGAATATCGCCGGAAATCGACATATTCACTTCTAGTCGATCATCATTTCGAATGCGCTCCAAATCCAGATAATTCTGAATGCACAAAATCTCTTTTTCCAAACTTTGTCTTTTGCCTTTTGTTTCATACAGCATATAGCGCATCAGTTCAGAAAGTTTCAAGACAATTTTAGGCGTTTTGTTCGATTTTTCTACAGATAAAGCATAAATATTGTTCAGCGTATTAAAGAAGAAATGAGGAGAAATCTGCGATTTCAAAAAAAGCAATTCGGTTTCCAGCTGCGATTTTTCAAGATCCGTCACTCTTTTCTGTTCTTTTAAAAAGTCCAATGTAATTTTAATTGCCGTAACAAATGTCATTACATACAATTCTCCCATCATCATATCGATGGTATAATTGAGCGTTAGTTTTTGTATCGTTTGCGGTCCTTCCGGCCACACATTATGCGTTATTAATAAGTAGGTAAGGTTGAATTTTACAATTACCATAATAAAAATCGCAGACAAAACAGATATAATATACAGGAAGTACTTTTTTTGATACACCAGATACGGCATCAATACCAAAATATTCAGATAACACAGCGACATGTGAATGGGGAAACCTAATAAATTCGTCTTGATCGAATACCAATAATCGTTAAAATAGCTTCCCCATCGAAAGGTATTGAACAAGAAATAAGTTAACCAAAAGTAAACATGAAAGTGCAGCGGTATTCGATAAAGTTTGTTTGAATTAAAAATCATAATAGAAATAATAGAGTAGGGTTTGTTACTATTTTTTTGATGTTTATGCCTGTTTTTGTGTCATCCGTCTAAATTACTTTTAGCGAAAGGTTAAATTTATATAAATTTAGTTTTAAATTAAGATTGTTCGTATGAAGAAAATTACTTTGCTTTTTGTGTTTGTAATGATTATTACAGGCTGCAAAATAAAGATAGACAAAAATAAGAACCAGAACGGAATATTTGCACAACACGTAGATCCTTTTATTGGCACCGGCGGCCACGGACATACTTATCCGGGCGCAACGGTTCCTTTCGGGATGCTTCAGGTAAGTCCGGATAACGGAATCTCAAGCTGGGATTGGTGCTCCGGTTATCATTATTCTGATTCTATTGTGTCTGGTTTCAGCCACTTGCATTTAAGCGGTACCGGAATTGGAGATCTGGCAGACATCTTATTTATGCCGACTAATAAAAAAGTCGATTTAACGCAAAAAACAACTTCACGCGATCAATTACCTTATAAATCAAAATACAGTCATGTTAACGAAAAAGCAGCACCAGGCTCTTACCAGGTTTTTCTTGAAGATCCTAAAATCAATGTAGAATTAACTTCTTCACAAAGAACAGCTTTCCATAAATATACATTTGCAAAAGGCAGCAAACAATCTGTTGTGATAGATCTTGGCTTTGCCATCAATTGGGATAAAGCCCTGAAAACCGGACTAACTATTGAAGACGAATATACCATTAGCGGTTATCGTTTTAGTACGGGCTGGGCAAAAAATCAGAAAGTATTTTTTGTGGCAAAATTTTCAAAACCTATTACAGAATCAGTTATAACGGCAGATAAAAAAGTAGTTTCCGGCAAAACGGGCGAAGGAGCAAATACAGCTTTACAACTGTTTTTTAATTCTAATGATACTAATGAATTATTGGTAAAAGTAGCCTTATCGTCTGTAAGTGAGGCTAATGCCAAAGACAATCTCGATGGAGGAAACTTCGAATTTGAAAACGTAAAAAAAGATGCAGCAGCTGTATGGAATTCGGCTTTAAGCCAAATAACCGTAGAAACTCCCGTAGATTCTTTAAAAACAATATTTTATACCGCTTTATATCATGCGCAATTAGCGCCTGTAACCTACAGCGACAAAAACGGACAATTTAGAAAAGAAAACGACGAAATTGCCACTGCAAAAAATTATACCGCTTATTCTACTTTATCACTTTGGGATACCTTTAGGGCCGAAAATCCACTGTTGACATTAGTGGCGCCAGACAAAGTTTCAGATTTAGTCAATTCGATGTTAGCCTATTACGATACCAAAAAAATATTACCGGTCTGGACTTTATATGCCAATGAAACGAATACAATGACAGGTTACCATTCCATTCCGGTAATTGTTGATGCGTACCAAAAAGGAATCAAAGGTTTTGATGCCGAAAAAGCATACACAGCCATGAAAGCCACGATGATGCAGGACGAGCGCGGACTAAATTTCTACAAAAAATACGGTTATATTCCGTATAATTTACTAGACGAATCGGTTACGATTACCTTAGAATATGCATATGATGATTGGTGCGTGGCGCAAATGGCAAAAGCTTTGGGGAAAACCGAAGATTATCAATTTTTCCTAAACCGTTCAAAAGCCTACCAGCATTTATTTGACCCGAAAACCGGATTCATGAGAGGGAAATATGAAGACGGAAAATCTTGGAACGAACCTTTCGACCCAAAACATTCGAACCACCGAGAACACACCGATTATACCGAAGGAAATGCATGGCAGCACAGCTGGTTTGTGCCACAGAATGTAGATGATTTTATTTCGCTGCACGGAAGTAATGAAGTTTTTGTAAAACGATTAGAACAGCTTTTTACCGAAAGTTCAGAAATTACAGGAAGCAATGTTTCCGCCGATATTTCCGGTTTAATTGGCCAATATGCGCACGGGAATGAGCCTAGCCACCATATTGCCTATATGTTCAATCATGCGGCACAACCTTGGAGAACACAATATTGGGTACGTCATATTCTGGACACGCAGTATAATACAACCCCAAACGGATTAAGCGGCAACGAAGACTGCGGGCAAATGTCGGCCTGGTATGTTTTCAGTTCAATGGGATTGTATCCTATGAATCCGGCTTCCGGAGAATATGAAATCGGAAGTCCGATTTTTGAAAAAGCAACGATTAAGCTGCAAGGCGGAAAATCTTTTGTAATCGAAGCGGCAAATGTTTCAGACCAAAATTTCTACATACAATCGGCGACTCTAAATGGCATTCCATTCAACAAAACAGCCATCACTCACAAACAAATTGTAGAAGGCGGGACTTTACATTTTGTAATGGGGGCCGAACCGAATAAAAATTGGGGAACAAAAAACTAAAACCACGTAACTAACTAAAAAATAAATATAATTAATGGACATTATTGACGTATCGATCATCGTAGCTTATATCCTGCTCTCTGTAGGAATAGGAATTTGGATTTCAAGAAAAGCATCAAAAGGATTAGATGATTATTTCCTTGGAGGAAAAACAATCAAATGGTATTTTTTAGGTCTAAGCAACGGATCAGGAATGTTTGATGTTTCCGGGACTTCCTGGATGATTGGCGTACTGTTTTTATATGGTGTAAAAAGTTTCATGTTTATGTGGCTTTGGCCGATATGGAACCAGATTTTTGTCATGATGTTCCTGGCAGTCTGGATCAGAAGATCAAAAGTAATGACAGGTTCTGAATGGATTTTGACCCGTTTTGGAAGCGACAGAGCCGGAAAAGCATCGCATATTATTGTGGCCATTTTTGCCATTATTTCGACCATTGGTTTTATTGCCTATTTCTTTGAAGGTATCGGGAAATTTGTCACCATTATTCTTCCTTGGGATTTAACGCTTCATTACGGCGATTTAATGCTATTAACTTCAGAGCGTTCTTATGCGTTGATCATTATTCTTTTAACTACAATTTATACTGTAAAAGGCGGTATGTTTTCTGTTGTCGCCACAGAAGTGGTGCAATATTTAATCATGATTATCGCAGGAGTTTTAATCGCCGGATATGCTTTCATCAATTATACAGATTTACAGATCAATTCGGTTATTACCGAGGAGTGGAAAAACGTTTTCTTCGGGTGGCAGTTTGAAACCCAGTGGAGTGATAAATTTCAGACCTTCAATAATTTAATTGATTCTGAAGGCTATAAGATGTTTGGCGCCTTTATCGGAATGACTTTATTCAAAGGGTTTTTCGCCAGCATTGCAGGACCAACGCCAAGTTACGATTTACAAAGAATTCTTTCTACAAAATCTGTAAAAGAAGCCGCTTATATGAGTGGTTTTACCAACCTGATTTTATTCATTCCAAGATATTTATTAATTACCGGAATCGTTGTAATTGCTTTGGTCAACATGGCGCCCGGATTAAACGCCAATACAGGATTAACCGGAGCTGATTTAGAATTATTAATGCCAAAAGTGGTAAACTTATATATTCCGGTCGGGATAAAAGGAATTTTACTAGCGGGTTTATTGGCGGCATTTATGTCTGGTTTTTCAGCATTCGTAAACGCTGGACCAGCTTATATTGTAAATGATATTTATAAAAAATACTTCAAACCCGTTGCCACAAATGCACATTACATCAAAGTAAGCCAGATTTCTTCTTTCCTTGTTGTTGGTTTAGGTGTTTTCATGGGATTCTTTGCAGACTCAATCAATTCATTAACACTCTGGATTACAAGTGCTTTATATGGAGGTTATGTCGCTGCCAACTTCTTAAAATGGATTTGGTGGAGATTTAACGGCTGGGGTTATTTCTGGGGAATGTTTGCCGGATTGGTCGTTGCTTCTTTACAATTTGCTTTAGGTCAGGCCAAAGGAAGTTTATCAGAAGGATCGTTCTTATATGATTTAGCGCAGGTACAGGCCATTTATTTATTTCCAATAATTTTTGGTTTTTCTATTTTGGGTTGTCTTCTGGGAACTTTTTTAAGCAAACCAACAGATATCGAAGTGCTGAAATCTTTTTACACCAACGTAAGACCCTGGGGCTGGTGGAAACCGGTTTACAAATTATTAAGAGCTGAAGATCAGACTTTCGAAAAAAACAATGATTTCTATAAAGATATGCTGAATTGCGTCATCGGAATTGTATGGCAGTCGAGTATGATTCTGCTTCCAATATTCTTCATTATCAGAGATTATCCAAAAGCAATTACGGCGTTGGCAGTGTTTTTAGTAACCACGACAATACTGAAATTCACCTGGTTAGATAAGGTTAGAAAAATAGAAGATTAGATAATTAGTCAAATAGAAAATTTTAAACACGCGACAACTTTGCCAAAGTTTTAAACTTTGACAAAGTTCATGAAACAATAAACTACAAACTACAAACACTAAATAAAAATGAGCGCAATTCCTTGGCAAGACAGACCAGAAAACAGCAATGACGTAATGTGGAGATATTCTGAAAATCCAATTATCGACAGATACGCAATTCCATCATCAAACAGCATTTTCAATAGTGCGGTTGTTCCTTTTGGAGACGGATTTGCAGGTGTTTTCAGATGCGATAACAAAGCGGTTCAAATGAATATTTTTGCCGGTTTTAGTAAAAATGGAATCGATTGGGACATCAACCACGAACCAATCGTAATGCAGGCGGGAAATACTGACATGATCGAGTCAGCTTATAAATACGATCCGCGTGTAGTCTGGATCGAAGATCGTTACTGGATTACGTGGTGTAATGGGTACAACGGACCAACAATTGGAATTGGTTATACTTTCGACTTCAAAGAATTTTTTCAATGTGAAAACGCTTATCTTCCATTCAATAGAAACGGCGTTTTGTTTCCTCAAAAAATAAACGGAAAGTACGCGATGTTAAGCCGTCCGAGTGATAACGGTCATACGCCTTTTGGTGATATCTGGATCAGTTACAGCCCGGATATGAAATATTGGGGAGAACACCGTCTGGTCATGAAACCAACTCCTTTTGAAGACAGTGCCTGGCAGTGTACCAAAATTGGTGCGGGGCCAATCCCAATTCTTACTGAAGACGGATGGCTGATGTTGTACCACGGTGTTATCAATACCTGCAACGGTTTCCGTTACGCAATGGGAGCAGCACTTCTAGAAGTTGATTCTCCGGATAAGGTAAAATACAGAACAAAGCCTTATTTACTAGGACCCGCAGCATTATATGAGCAGGTTGGAGATGTGCCAAATGTGGTTTTCCCATGTGCTGCTTTACACGATGCTGCGGAAGACAAATTAGCCGTATATTATGGTGCGGCAGATACAGTTGTTGCCATGGCGTTTGGTAAATTAAGTGAAGTGGTTCAGTTTACAAAAGATAATAGTTTATAGAAAAAACATGCATTTAAAATTGAAATGGTTAACAGTTGTTTTAGGTTTTCTTTCAGCGTTGGGTTATTCACAATCGCAAAAAGAAGTGGTGCCTAAAACCTATACTGCCCATAAAATAACAGAACCTCTTGTAATTGACGGAGATGCATCTGACGTTTCCTGGAACAAGGTAAATTGGACAGATCTTTTTGAAGATATTGAGAATTGTGAAAAACCAAAATACGGAACAAAAGTTAAAATGCTCTGGGATGAAACCAATTTTTATATATTAGCGAAGATAGAAGAACCGCACGTTTGGGCTAATTTGAAACAGCGTGATACCATTATTTTTTACAACAATGATTTTGAAGTTTTTATTGATCCCGACAGCGATACTTTTAACTATTATGAATTAGAAATAAATGCCTTAAATACAGCGTGGGATCTGTTTCTGTCAAAACCTTATAGAGAAAATGATAACGTAGTTTTAAACGACTGGAATATTCCGGGGCTGCAATCGGCGGTAAAAATAAACGGAACGCTTAACAATCCT
>Ga0247811_1000111_pt1 | contig 27855 bp, 27 predicted proteins | sample UWRJL134311R1_FD_189018 | JGI IMG/M metagenome (GOLD analysis project Ga0247811, IMG submission 189018) | Plant litter microbial communities from Arlington Agricultural Research Station in Wisconsin, United States - UWRJ-L134-311R-1 | ecosystem: Environmental > Terrestrial > Plant litter >...
ACGTAAAAGAAAAAAAATTAGGCGGTATCATGTTTTGGGAACTGACATTAGACAGCCCGAAAAACGGAATGGTAAATGCTATTTATGAAGTTAAAACAGCGAAGTAAAACGTTTTAAAATGAAAAAAACGGCGGTTATTTAAATAATAACTGCCGTTTTTTTATTTGAAATGAAAATTAATCTGCCGAAACTTTTGCTTTATCCAGTTCACCGATAAAGGGAATTGCGTTTTGAATTTCAGTACGAATTGTCGTTTGAAGATAGACTTCCAGCTGAATAAATTTTGCAGCGTTTATGGCTCCAACAGCTTTTTTGGCGTGACCGTATGTTTTGGTATATAACTTTTCGTACGCCAGATTATTCTTTAAAGTTCCTTTTGCCAACTCATCTGCCTTTCCATCTGTAAGAGTGGCATAATTTGTCGAATAATCATTAATTAACTGAAATTTAGTCTGGCCAAGCGCTTTCCGTTCTGTCTCATAATTATCATACACTTTTGTAAAGGCCGCAAGCTGCGTATCTGACAGATTCATGTATTCTTTGACAAGATCACTTTTAGATTTTCCATAAAGACTTTGAACTACGTCAACATCTTCCTTAAACGATTGGGCATAACAGGAAAAGGCGGCAATAACCATAATTAGAGTAAGACTTAATTTTTTCATAGGTTTGATTTTAAAGTTGTTTTAAAAATTCATGCACAACCAAATATACTGATTTTTAGCACATTAAATTTATTTTACCTGAAAAATCCCTATAAACTTCTTACATTTTTCACTTACCTATATTCTTATTTTTTAGCTTCGTCTGCTTTAGGAGCAGTAATTTCACCATCGTAAAAAATTGACGCTCGGTTGTTGCTATTGACAGAAAGTGTTGCGCTTCCTTCAAAAAAGACAGAAAATATCAAATCATAATAATCATCTTTACCTTTTACGGAAGCTTTAAAATTATAACTGTTTTTCTTTTTTTCGAGTTTTATTTTTTCAGGCTTACCTTCAAACTTTATTCCGCCCTCGCTGCCATAACCTACATTGTATCCACGCCCAAAAAAAGGCAGGTCACAAGTTGTTATTTCGCTATTGAATTTTAAAAAATAGGTATTATTGTCTAAAATAATCAGCCTTCCTCCTCTTGGAGTCAATCTTTGCGCTTCAAAAATAAAACTGTTAGAATTGAGCAGCGCTTCAATTTCCTTTTGTTTCTGTAATGCTCTTTCTGCTTTCAGTTCTTTCTTAGTTTTTTCCTGTCCAAAAACAGGAAAACTCAAAAAGCATATTATAACTAGTAAAATGGATAATTTAGTTTTCATCTTTAAATAGTATTTGCTTTTATTAGAATAAATAAACTGATAGATGAGCTTACTTTTTGGTAAATCTCATCATGGCAACATCTCCGGAAATAAAATTCAGGGTTTTGCCATCATCAGTAATATCATATGAAGTTATTTTTTCCAGAGTGTTCATAAAAACCTGTTCTCCCTGCCCGTCACCACACATCATTTTGGTCATTACCATTGGCTGTGTAAAATCGATTTTATTGCCTGTTACATTCAATTTTCCTGTAAATGAATTACAGCTGCTGTTACCGGAAACCCTATTTTCTTTTACATTAAAATTAATCGTTGGTTTTTTATTCGGATATAAACCATCAAAAGTGATTCTGGGTCCGGTGATATAATTAAGTTCCCAATTTCCTTCTAATTTAGAAACAGCATCTGTTTTTTTGCATTTAAAAATATTACAAGAAACTAGAATCATACTTAGGAAAACAACTATTGAAATATTTTTTATCATAACGTTAAGAATTAAAAAAAATGAATGGATTAAAATGTACTATAACGAATTTACGCAATATTTCTGGCTTGTGCGTTTAAAGGATTCTTAAATTATCACGAATAGTTTGACTTTTATTTAACTTTTGGTCGTAAAGTATTTGGATAATTTATGTTAAATTTACGTAATCTTTAATTTAAAAGCCTTTCTATATGAAAAAAGTAATTGTTTCATTCGCTATAATTACAGCCTTAATTATTGGCTGTAAGACTAATACAAAGTCTAATGACGCTAAAAATTTAACGATAACATTAGAGCCAAAAAGCAATAGTACCGTAGCCGGAACTGCAACCTTTACCGAAAAAAATGGTAAAGTTACGTTTGTGGCAAAAGTGTCTGGTTTACAACCCGGAGTTCATGCGATACACATTCATGAAAAAGCAGATTGTACAGCAGCTGACGGAAGTTCTGCCGGAGGACACTGGAATCCTACGTTTAAAAAACACGGAAAATGGGGAGTGGGAGAATATCATAAAGGTGATATTGGAAACTTTACCGCTGACGCTCAAGGAAACGGAACAATCACGCTGACAACTGACGAATGGTGTATTGGATGCGGTGATGAAACGAAAGATGTTTTAGGAAAAGGTTTAATCGTTCATCAGGGAACAGACGACTTTACGACACAGCCAACAGGTAATGCGGGCGGAAGGGTTGCCTGCGCAGGAATTATCAAGTAAAAAAATGATAACCACTATTTTTCACAAAATCTAGTGGTTATTTCATTTAAATAGTAATCTTAACACAAGAAAAAGATATAGCTTTGCAGCAACAAATTAAAGTTAATGATTAACCCATCAGCACCCGGTTGGATAGATAAGTTTTTTAGTGAACAGAAGTTTTCAGAAGCTATTCCTTTTGAGAGTACGGATTCGTTTTACTTTAAAGTTAGAGAAACCGGTTTTATTTACGGACATATCATAGCTATTGATTCACAAATTCCAATCCCGATAAAAGGCTGGTTTAAAACTGAAATTTCTAAAGTCGCGTTATTAAACACTTTGTACGGCGTTTTTTGTATCGAAAAAAGAAATTCAGAACCTAAAAATTTCATCGCCGAAGTTGTAAAGTTTTACAAACAAATGAATCCCGAAGGATTTAATTTATTTAAAATTTTACTTCCAAAAGATACTCCGTCCCTTTCGCTTGAAAGCATAATTGACGAAAGAGTTCAGACTAATGATAGTATTATCAGCAAAAATTTTTCACATCTTGTTACCAATGCCTTGCTGTTTATTGATGTTTTGGCTTTCAGGCAATATTTAGAACACGGTCATATTCCTGAAAAATACCTTAAACGAATTGAAGAAACCGTTTTAGGAATTGTAGGCTTGGCATTAAAAACCAAAACGGTAAAATCGCAGCACGATGATTTATTAATCAAGCTTTTTGAAGCCTCTGTTCGTTATTCTAAATTTTCTAAAATTACCGTTGAAACTTTAGAAACTTTGAATCTAAATCATTTTGGCAATAAACTAGAGCAATATTACTTAATTGATATGGCCGGAATGGCTTTGTGGAGTGATGGCGTTGTAGAAAACGAAGAATCTTATTTTTTATATTCCTTAGGATCAATGATGCAGGTTTCAGATGATTTTGTCACTAAAAGTATCGATACAACTCATGATTTTATAACAACACACAAAAAGAAAATCCCTTATTTTAATTACTCGAATCCTGTAAAACACTTTTACGATCAAATGACGCACAGCGTTGTAAAACTGATTATAAGAAACAAAAACAGATTAGTAAAGGAAATTATTCAAAGTAAGGAATTAATGGTTCTTTTAGCTTATTCTACAACAAGGGATCTTGATGCAAAAGAAAAGAAAAAAGTAAAAAAGCAATTATTGGATATTTGTAAAACGATCCCGTCGCTGACTATATTTTTATTACCTGGCGGCAGTTTATTGCTGCCTATTTTAATAAAGTTTATTCCCACTATGCTTCCGTCTGCTTTTAATGAAAATCTGGACGAAAACGAATAAAAAAATCGCCCTTTTGAGGCGATTTTCTATTTATTACAGGTTACTCAGCTGATACACATCATCAAGTTCATCATTTGAAGCAATTGTTACATTTAAATCGGTTACAAAACCAGAATTCAAACCGTAAACCCATCCGTGAAGCATTAAATCCTGACCATTTTTCCATGCACTTTGTACAATCGAAGTTTTGGCTAAATTGTAAACCTGCTCTTTGGCATTGATTTCAACAAAAGCATTAAAACGCTCTGTTTCATCCTCAATAGAGTTCAGGTATTTATCATGAAGACGGTATTCATCTTTAATGTGGCGAATCCAGTTGTCGATAATTCCAACAGATAGATTTCCCATTGCCGCTTTTACACCACCACAACCATAATGACCGCAGACAATAACGTGTTTTACCTTTAAAACGTTTACAGCATAATCTAAAACGCTCAGCATATTCATATCAGAGTGCACTACCATATTGGCAATATTACGGTGAACGAAAACTTCTCCAGGTTTAGCGCCAATGATTTCGTTTGCCGGAACACGGCTGTCAGAACATCCAATCCATAATAATGGCGGTGTTTGTCCTTTCGCTAAATCTGCAAAATAATTAGGGTCTTTTGCTAATGATTGTTCAACCCATTGTTTGTTGTTTTCAAGTATCTGCTTATAAAACTCTTTCATTTTTTTTTATTTTATTGAATGGTAATTTTCTAAGTTTGAAAAAATATCAAAAAAAGAACTTTACTGTAAAGTTATCTAAAATTTGCTATTTCTCAAACTTCAGAAATACCATAATTACTATAATTTGTTTAAAAATTTTCTTTTGTAACTTCTTTCTTAACCAATGCTCTTTTTGCAACATCATAATAATGTTCAATAGAAACGTGATTGTTGATTTCAGGAGAATTCTCTAATTCATAAGCTTCTTTAAAGCCTTTCAGTTTCACTTTGATATTTTCATCAATCGCACGAGTCTGCTTAAACTCCCGAATTAAATCTAAAACATCATGCGCTATATATTCTGTATCGTGCGCGTTGATGATTACTTTAGAGTTTTCCGGAATTTCATTCAATGTCAGTTTTATCGCTGCTTTATTCAGGAATGAAACTTCCTGCGCTAAATCGATATGAATAACATCTCCATCTTCGTATTCTTCTTTTTTGAAACTGTAAGCTCTTTTTAAGTTTCCTCTCAATACAAAAATAATACTGATGATGATTCCTAATGCAACACCTTTTAATAAATCTGTCGCTACAACAAATACTAAAGTCGCGATAAATGGTACAAACTGATACTTTCCTTTTTCCCAGAAATGGAAGAAAGTTGCCGGTTTAGCCAATTTATATCCCACTAAAATTAAAACGGTAGCTAAAGTAGCCAACGGAATTTTGTTTAATATGGCTGGAATACTTAAAACACTGACTAGTAAAAGCACTCCGTGTATAATAGATGACATTTTAGATTTTGCACCTGCATTATTATTGGCAGATGATCTCACAACAACCGATGTCATTGGCAATCCTCCTAAAAGTGAACTTAAGATATTACCAATTCCCTGAGCCCTAAGCTCGACATTGGTATTGGTATAACGCTTTTGAACATCCATTCTATCAGCAGCTTCAATACAAAGCAATGTTTCGATAGAAGCCACAATAGCAATTGTAAGTGCTACTACCCAAACCTGCGGATTTGTAACCGCTGCGAAGTTTGGCGTAATTAGAATCGCCTTAAATTCATCAAAAGACTTTGGAACTGGCAAAGAAACCAAATGCTCTTTTGCGATTGCCAATGAACTTCCGGAAGAAATAAAAACTTCGTTTAAAACTACTCCCGCGATAACAGCAATAAGTGCACCCGGAACTAATTTTAATCTTTTTAAGAAAGGAACTTTCTCCCATGAAATTAATATAACAAGCGAAACTAAAGAAACGACCACGGCTCCTAATTGAATGTGATTCAGTACATCAAATAAAAACGAAAACGAGTTGCTTCCGTCATTCTGAATAAATGCCTGATCTCCTTCAAAATCAGCATCATAACCAAAAGCATGCGGCAATTGTTTTAAAATGATGATAATTCCGATACCAGCCAGCATTCCTTCAATTACATTGGTTGGAAAATAATTTGAGATACTTCCGGCTTTTAAAAACCCTAATGTTAATTGAATTAATCCAGCGATAAAGACAGACATTAAAAACACATCAAAGGCTCCAAAATCAGTAATAGCGGTTAAAATAATTGCTGTTAATCCAGCTGCTGGTCCAGAAACACTAATGTGTGACTGGCTTAAATAACCTACCACGATGCCACCTATGACACCTGCTATAATTCCAGAAAATAAAGGCGCTCCAGAAGCCATTGCAATACCTAAACACAATGGAAGAGCTACCAGAAAAACCACCAAACCTGAAGCAAAATCAGATTTAAGGTTGGCAAAAAGATTGATTTTTTTTGTCATAATACAATACTAAAAAATTGATTCATTAAAGATTTGCCACATTTATTCAAATGCGGTCTAATTCAAAATAATCGGAAGTATTATACCTGGTTGGGAGGTGGAGCAAATATGCTCGGAGAAATATTGTCAAGTTTTACAATATTTTCAGAAACGATAGTTTTTTTCTCGATGTAAACCGGAATCAAAATTCCATGTTCTAAAATTAACGGATGCACGACAGACTTAAGTTCTTTGTGCACTTCTTCTTCAGAAAGGCTGATAGACAAGGTAGCGCTATTGCTTTTCTTTATGGCCTGAACAATTGTCGGGGTCGATAAAAAAGCAATAAATATAAATAATAATATGCGTGCTACTATTTTCATTGAGGCAAAAATAGTGTTAAAGAAATAGAATCAAAGCTCCTGACCAAAAATTTTATAGAAATTTAACAAAAATAAAAAACCAGAATAGTGAAATATCATTATTCTGGTTTTAAATTATTCATTAACAGTAAATTACAAGGTTTCTTCTAACCATGCATTCATCATCCAGATGGTTTTTTCCTGCTCTGCAATAAAGTCGCTCATCATAGAATTGGTCCCTTCATCGTTAATTTCTGCAGATTTATTCAAAATTTCTCTTTCAATTTTCAATAATTCCGAAAGCGACTGAACAATTAAATGAACTGCTTTTTCATCATTTGAAATGTTTTTTCCAACAGTTAATTTGTTATTTTTAATATAATCTTCAAAAGTATGCAGTGGAGTGCCGCCTATGGTCAAAACTCTCTCGGCAATCATATCAATTTTTAATTGCGAATCAGTATATAATTCTTCAAACTTTACATGCAGATCAAAGAAACGCTTTCCACGGATATTCCAGTGAATTCCTCTTAAGTTTTGATAGTAAACCTGAAAATTAGACAATAAGATATTCAATTCTTTTACTATTAATTCTGACTCTTTTACAGGCAATCCTAAAATATTTGTTTTCATATACTTGTTATTTATGGTAAGTTTACTACAAATTTAAAGGAAGTTGTTTAAATATAATATAAAAAAAAGTTATATTTTCTTATTTTTGCATCACAAAATACTATCAAAATGACGATAACTCAATTACAATATGTGTTAGCTGTTGCTGAACATAAAAATTTTACACTTGCAGCCGAAAAATGTTTTGTGACACAACCCACTTTAAGCATGCAGATTCAGAAAATTGAAGAAGAACTGAATATTTTAATTTTCGACAGAAGTAAAAAACCTATTCAACTTACAGATATTGGTCAGAAGATTGTAAATCAAGCCAAAAATATTGTCAATGAGGCGGATCGAATCAAGGATATTGTAGAACAGCAAAAAGGTTTTATTGGAGGTGAATTTCGTTTAGGAATTATACCGACTATTATGCCCACTTTACTTCCGATGTTTTTGAACAACTTTATAAAGAAGTATCCAAAGGTTAAACTATTGATTGAAGAATTAAATACTGACGAAATAATCCTGAAGTTAAAAAACGGACATCTTGATGCCGCAATTGCCGCAACGCCTCTTGAAGATGAAAAAATAAAAGAAATTGTTTTGTATTTTGAACCTTTTGTAGCGTACATACCAGAACATCATGCCAGCTTCTCGAAAGATGAAATTGAGGTTTCCGACTTAAACCTGAATGAAATTCTGCTTTTGCAGGACGGACATTGTTTCAGGGACGGAATTTTGAATTTATGCAAAAACGGTTCTGATATCGACCAAAATAATTTCCAGATTCAAAGTGGCAGCTTTGAAACCCTTATAAAATTAGCCGATGAAGGGTTGGGTACAACGTTACTTCCGTACTTGCACACCTTAGACTTAAAAGATTCCGATAAACTGAAACTTCGTAATTTTAAGGAACCAAAACCTGCCCGTGAGGTAAGTTTAATTTACCCAAAGAGCGAGTTAAAAATGCAGATCATTGATGCCATCAGATCTACGATTGCCGGAGTTGTAAAGGGAGCAATCGTTTTTCAGAATGTACAAATCATTAGTCCGCTGCCAAAAAAGTAAAATAAAAAAGGAGCCAATTTGGCTCCTTTTTTTATACTTTAATCAGTAATAGACTTTGTTGTAGTTCTGGCTTTTCAACAATAAAATTTAATAACCATTCTTGTAATTGTTCCATTTCGTATGGTAACAGTGTTTTGATAGCTTTTTCTAACTCCTTGCAGAAAAGTATCGGATCGAAACTCACTCTCTCAAGTATTGATTTCGTGTAATCAAACATCATTTTTGACATAATAAAATAAGATTTTGGGGGGTTATCTATATTTTTAAACTCGCAACAAATGTAAACAAATATCATTCATAAGCATTCATTTTAACTTATTTTTTTAAAAAATTTAGCAGCGAAACCGTTTTCTTAATACACATACCTCAATATAGAATAATTCCAGATAACTGATTTATGTCTTTTTAAGAGCACGAAACATCTCGCGCTTGCCCGGCGGGCCTGCTAATTTTTCTACTGTAAATCCAACTTCAATCATGCTTCTTTTAACAACGCCGCGGGCTGCATAAGTTACCAAAATGCCATTAGGTTTTAAACTATTGTACATTTTCTGAAAAATTTCAGTGCTCCACAGCTCCGGCTGCACGCGATATCCGAAGGCATCAAAGTAAATTAAATCAAAAGTTTCAAAATCGCTTATTTCATGAAAAAATTGTTTTCTTTTGGTTAACGAGAACCCGCTGCTAATTTCGGTTTTCTCATTCCATTCACATTTATGCATTTTCTCAAAAATGTTCTCAAATTCCAATGCGCCGAGTTCCTCCACATAATTCATTTCTTTCACTTCTTCGGCATCGACCGGATAGGCTTCTACTCCAACATAATCAATATGCTGTTGTTTTTGATTACCTTCTAAATAAGTAATAAAAGCATTTAATCCGGTTCCAAACCCAATTTCAAGAATATTGACTGGATTATTTTCGAATAACGAAAGTCCATTTTTTATAAAAACATGTTTTGCCTCCTGAATCGCGCCGTGCTTAGAATGATAACACTCATCCCATTCCTGCAAATGAATTGTTGTTGAGCCATCTAGCGTTTTTATTATTTCTCTTTTCACTTTTTTGGTAATTTATAATCTGATTTTCCAGGTTTTCCGACCTTTTTATGAGTCAAATTTAATCAAAACAAATGCGTAAAGCCTTAAAAATCCGTTCTTTTTTCATAAATTCTTTATAAAAACAAGCTATTTTTTTGAGTTTATTATAAGATAAATAAATCTCAGTTAAAGGCGGTAAATAATGCAGTTTTACTAAGGAATTTATATAATTTTACTTAATTTTGCATTCAATAAATTCGATTTTATACCATATCATTACTTTAGATATTTTCTATTGAGATGAAAATTACCTAAAAAACTTACATTATTATGAGTACGACTCAAACAAGCAAAATTGAAATCAGAAAAGCCACTTCGTCTAAAATCAGCGGAGTAGACTTTCAAAACTTAAGCTTTGGTGCTGTTTTTACAGACCATTTATTCGAATGTGATTTTAAAAATGGAGAATGGCAAAATCCGGTCATTAAGCCTTATGCTCCAATTTTAATGGATCCTTCTTCAAAAGTCTTTCATTACGGACAAGCTATTTTTGAAGGAATGAAAGCTTATAAGGATGTCAATGATGATGTTTGGTTGTTTAGACCTGATGAAAACTTCAAACGTTTTAACAGCTCTGCAGCTCGTATGGCAATGCCAGAAGTTCCGGAAGCTATTTTTATGGATGGTTTGAATGAGTTATTGAAAATTGATCAGGAATGGATTCAAAAAGGAAACGGAAGCAGTATGTACATCCGTCCGTTTATGATTGCAACAGGCGCTGGCGTTGTCGCAAATCCGTCTGACGAATATAAATTCATGATTTTACTTTCTCCAGCACAATCCTATTATGCCGGCGAAGTAAAAGTAATTATTGCAGAACATTACAGTCGGGCTGCAAACGGAGGAATCGGTGCTGCAAAAGCAGCCGGAAACTACGCTGCACAATTTTATCCAACTAACTTAGCCAACAAAGAAGGTTTTCAGCAGGTTATCTGGACAGATGATGCAACACACACCAAACTGGAAGAAGCGGGAACAATGAATGTTTTCTTCAGAATTAACGATACTTTATTAACAGCACCAACCAGCGAAAGAATTTTAGATGGAATTACCAGAAAAAGTTTGATTGCAATGGCTGAAAAAGAAGGTCTTGATGTAGAAGTTCGTCCTGTAATTGTTTCAGAACTAGTTGAAGCTGCTAAAAACGGATCTCTAAAAGAAATTTTCGGAGCAGGAACTGCTGCCGTGATCAGCGTTATCAAAGGTTTCTCTTATCAGGATGTTTATTACGAAATGGCTCCGGTTGAGAATTCGTATGCTTCTCTTTTAAAAGAAAAACTAACAAGTCTTCAAAATAAATTGTCTGAAGATACTTTTGGATGGACGGTTAAAGTTCAATAATAAAAAGACAAACATTAAATATAAAAAACCCGACAGCTTTAGAGTTGTCGGGTTTTTTATTTTATATGATTACTTAAATGCGAAATTTTACCGCAAAGAACGCTAAGTTTTTATCTAGGTAATATGTTTACAAACACAAAGTTCGCAAAGCTGGTTCGAGACAAAGCTTTGCGAACTTTGTGTTTTCACAAAAACTTTAGAAAAAAAAACTTAGCGTTCTTTGCGGTAAAAAAAATTATAAAAGTTTAGAAAAATCAGGTTTAAAATAGTTCGGGCCTTTCATTACTTTTCCGTCTTCTCTGTATATTGGCTGTCCGTCTTCTCCCAGTTTGCTCATATTACTGCGTTGAATTTCATCAAAAACGGCTTCAATTTTATCCTGTAAACCGTGCTCGATTATAGTACCGCACAAAATATACATCATATCTCCAAGCGCATCAGCAATTTCTACCAAATCATTCTGCTGTACTGCTTCAAGATATTCTTCATTTTCTTCTTTCATCAAATTATAACGAAGTATTTTTTTGGTTTCACCCAAATCAGCGATTGGCGTCTGGCTGTGTCCTATTTTAAAAGCAGTATGAAATTCGGTTACTGCATCAAGTTGTTTCTTCATGTTTTTATTTGCTTAAATGAAGTGGCAAATTAGCAACTATTCGTATACAATTCTCTAAATTTGTCAAAAATAATTATCAACTATGTTTAGTCAGGGACAATTAATATTCGCAGTCTGTTTTTTTATCGCATTTGTAATCGTAATGATTTTCGCTTATCGAAAAGATCTGGCACTTCACAAAATTTTCTACAAAGGAAATTATAAAGTTCTACTTGTGTTTTTGCTCTTTATTGCGCTTTTATTTGTGATCAAATTCTTTTTTAAAAGGTAGTTGGAGCAATTTACTTTTATATTTAAAATAAATCCCGGAAATTTATAATGAAACCAATTCAAAACCGTTTTATTTAAATGGCATTTTGATCAGAATAGAGTAAAAGGATGCTTTTATTTTTTAGCTATTAGCCAGACTCGCAATAAAATTTATAACTTTACGACACCAAACCACCTACTCATGAAGATTCTTAAATACTTATTTCTTTTAGCGTTATTAAGCTTAGTTGCTCTTACTGTTTTTGTCGCCACCCAAAAAGGGATTTTTTCTGTAGAAAGAAGCAAAGTGATCAATTCGCCAAAAGCAACGGTATACAATTACGTAAACGATTTTAGGAATTACGAGGATTTTGAATCATGGTCAGCGGAAGACCCAACGATACAATTTACTTTTCCAAATAAAACAGCCGGCAATGGTGCTTCATTTTATTGGGCGGGAGACGAAGGACAAGGAAACGCAATCACGTTAAAAGCGGTTGAAGGCGAGAGTATTCATCAGAAAATGAAATACGACGGCACGGAAGCTGATGTTAATTGGACTTTTAAAGACACGCTGGCCGGAAAAACAAAAGTGACATGGAAAGCAAAAGGAACCATGAGCTTTTTATTTAAAATTTATACAGCGCTAAACGGAGGTTCAGATAAAGTTATTGGTACTATTTACGAAAAAAGCCTGGTAAACATCGACAAAAATTTAGATTACGAAACCAAAACTTATGCGATAAAAGTAAATGGAGTTGTCAAGAAAACTGAAACTGCCTATATCAAACAGACTTTTACAAGTGAAATTCCAAAAATAAATAAAAATGCCCGAATCGTTATTCCGAAACTGATTCACTTTAGTGAAACAAATGGTTTATCAACGATCGGAAAACCATTTATTATTTACCATACATATGATACTGCAAAAGGTTTAGCAAAGATTTCAATTTGTTTACCAATAAATAAAGAAATTTTGACAAGTGCAGGAAGTGATATTTTAGCCGGAAAACTAAATGGGTTTGAAGCTGTAAAAACAACGCTGACTGGAGATTACACGCATTTAAACGAGGCAATTGCAAAAACTACGGCATACATCAATAAAGAAAAATTAACGCCGGAATTGGCCTGGTCGCATCTTGAAATTTTAGCGATTAGTAAACTAGATGTAAAAAGCCCGTCGAAACTAATGACTGAAATTTATTTTCCGATTATACCGAAAATAGTTCCAGTTATACCAGAAACCCCAGCTGCTTACACGCCGCCGGCCACAACTGATCCAGCGGTGCAAAAACCGGCAGCTCCAAAGCCGGCAGCACAAAAACCAGCGACTACTACTACTCCCCCAGCAGCAACAGAAGAAGAGCAATCAGAATTCTAAAATTTTAAACGCAGATTAAACCTTTTGGTTACAATTCATTCTAACTCTTTTTAGAGTTTTATAATTCAAAAAGTTTGAGAGACGAGAAGGAATTTATACAACAATTATTAGATCCTAAAACGCAAAACAGCGCGTTTCAAATACTCTTGTCTGATTATCAAAAACCTTTGTATTCTCATATTCGGAACATTGTTTTGAATCATGATGATGCAGATGATGTTTTGCAGAATACTTTTGTGAAAGTCTTTCAGTATTTGAAAAGCTTTAAAGGAGAAAGCAGACTTTTTTCATGGATGTATCGAATTGCCACTAATGAAGCCTTGACTTTTTTAAATCAGAAAGCCAAATTAAATGGTATCACATCAGAAGCTTTACAGAATAAAACCATCGATAATTTAAAGGCCGATAGTTATTTTGATGGGGACGAAATTCAGATAAAACTTCAAAAAGCAATTGTGTTGCTGCCAGAAAAACAGCAGCTGGTTTTTAAAATGAAGTATTTTCAGGAATTAAAATACGAAGAAATAGCAGCAATTTTAGGCACATCGGTAGGTGCATTAAAAGCATCCTATCATCATGCTGTAAAAAAAATCGAATTATATGTTACATCAAATTAAACCTTTTGTAACTAAAACTGTCTTATAGATATTATGAAAGCATTTAAATTAGAAAACGAACCGAAAATAACAGCTGGGTTTAAAACTCCGGATCATTATTTTGATGATTTTTCGGCAAAAGTTTTAAAGCAGATCAATGAAGGAGAGAAAGAAGTAAAAGTAATTCCGATTTACAAACGTAAAAAGGTACTGACTACACTTGTTGCAGCTGTGACCGTTATTACATTAATGATTCCTATAATAAATAATTACAACAGAACTTCTAAGGAACTTGACGAAGCAACTTTAGAAACTTATTTATCTTATCAGTCTAATTTAAATCAATACGATTTAATCAAGGAACTGGATGCGAAAGATATTGACAAACTTAACAAAAATGTTGCCCTTGAACAGGAAACACTCGAAGATATATTGTCTTCAAACCCTAATCTTGAAAGCTTAATTTCAGAATAAAAAAACTAAAAAGATGAAAATCAAAAATATACTGCCGCTAATTTTATTTCTAGTTAGTTTTTCATTTTATGCACAAAATGATAAAAATGATAAAAACGACGATAAACGTGAGAAAGTAAAAGCTTATAAAGTTTCTTTTTTAACTACAGAGCTCGAATTAACCTCTACAGAAGCTGAAAAGTTCTGGCCAATTTACAATGCTTATGATGATAAACAATTTGAGCTGCGCCACGAAAAAATGAAAACCTATCTGCGTAAATTAGATGATGATAAGCTCAATTCTCTTTCAGAAAAAGAATCTGGCACTCTCCTATCTCAAATAGAAAACACAGACAAAGAACTGTATCTTTTAAAAGAAAAATACAATGCCAATTTGAAAAAGATACTTTCAGCAAAAAAAATATTGAAGCTTAAAAAATCAGAAGATGATTTTAATCGCAAATTACTAAAACAATATCGCGATAAAGCTGCGAAAAATTAGTGTTAACAACAGCGGTAAGACCCCTATATAATAATACTTACTTTATTATTTAGGGGTTTTATTATTTAAAACGAAGTCGGATCATTTTATTATAGCCTGCAGCAATTGCAGTGTTTCTATTGACAAAACGAATGGTAAAAAGTTTTGAATCGGTAGACAGCTGTGTCCAGTTTTCGCCGCCATTCTGCGAATATTGAATACCTTCTGAACCCACACAAATAATTTCTTTACCATTTCCTCCCGGAACATACTGAACGCATGATGCGTACCCAAAACCCATGTCCTGCCCTACTAACTGCCAGGTCTTTCCGCCATCTGTTGTAAAAGCTTTATTGTTTGATTTTTTGCTCGGAAGATCATAATCACCGCCGGCTATAAATCCGTGTTTAGAATCATAGAAATCAGCTGTAAAAATACCCGTCATCGCTTTTCCCTGAACAATCGGCGTATCCACTACTTTCCAGGTTATCCCTTTATCGGCAGAATAAAAAACACGCGCTTTCTGCCCGCCCGAAACCAGCCAGGTATCATTTCCCTGAATTACGATATTAGTATTACTGGCGGCAAATGCAGACTCGCCTTTGGCATTGGTTGGTAATTTATCTGACAAGACTTTAGTCCAGTTTTCGCCTCCGTCACGCGTTACAATAATCGAAAAGGTATCTTCGGTTGGATCTCCAATGGCAATTCCTTCTTTATCATTCCAAAACTGCATACTATCGTAAAACACTTTCGGATTAATTTCTTTATAAACTAATTTTACTTTGTTCGTTTTTTTATCAACCTGATATAATAATGCAGGATTAGCAACGCTTAATAAAAAAATATTTTTTGAGTTTTGTGCGATACTTCTGAATTCTAATTTCAGGGTATCACGATAAATATGTTCTTCAAACTTTTCGCTCTTACTTAAATCGTAACAGCCAAATCTGGAATTATCTCCTCCATACCAAACTTTATCCTTGTCTATCGTTATGGCCCGAATACTAATTTTATCCTGAAACAAAGTATCTATTTGTATTGATGTAAAGCCTCCAGCCATTGCTGTTTTACCGCCATAATTCAATGTTTTAAAAGACATAAATAAAACAAAAGCACAAAAAAACAAAATAACTTTTTTCATATATACTAAATTTATTTTGTTGCTAAAATACAATTATTTATCACATATAAATCATTATTACTCTTTTTCTGGCGTAAAAACTGAATTAAATCTAAAAAATAATGAAGCCGAAAAAGATGCAAAAAACCCAGTATTTTCTGGGCTGTTATTGACTTCAATTTGTTTCAGACCATAAAAATTACACCCAGTCCATCATCAAATGGATCAGATTGCAAACAGATTACGATTAGAGGTCAGCTCATTTGGTGTTTTTACCTGTGGCCTAATCCAAAACACGCACCAAAAAACTCACTAAATCTCTAAATATCAATACTATAAAAAACACATTCCTGAATATCTATTTTGTGGCACAGTAATTGGATATCCTAGAATATCAATCTTTAATATGATTTAATCATGAAAACGAAATTACTTTTAATAGCCATAACCATTATAGGTTTTGCTTCTTGCCAGGCGCAAGCTGGAGCAACCGTATATGCAAAAAATTCAGATATAAGCGATAATTTAGATTTGCGTGCTGTTGCCTCTATTTTTGGGGAATCAGCCAATCTTCAAGATTTTGAGAGACGTTTGAATGAGCCAAAATATCAGATTTCTAATCTGGATTTAAACGGTGATAATCAGGTTGATTATTTACGTGTTATTGAATCTGTAGAAGACAGAACACACGTTGTTATTATACAGGCTGTTTTAGATCGTGATGTTTATCAGGACGTTGCCACAATTGATGTTGAGAGAGACAATTCTAACCAAGTTAGTGTTCAGGTTGTAGGGAACACGTATTTATATGGAGATAATTATATTTATGAGCCCGTTTACAGTGTTGCACCGGTAATTTACACCTCATTTTGGGTAACTAACTACAGACCGTACTATTCTACCTGGGGTTGGAATTATTATCCAAATTATTATACCGCCTGGAGTCCTTTTCCAGTGTACAGATACAGAAACAATATTAATGTGTACATCAACGTAAACAATCATTACAATTACGTAAACACCAGAAGAAGTTACAGAGCTCCTGCTCTTTATGCATCAAGACGTTCTTATGGATACGAAAAAATGCGTCCGAATAACGGCTTTGCTCAAAGACATTCTAACGTAAGCAACAGATATGATTTAGATCAGAGACGTGTGGCAAATAGAGAATCGAACAGAAACCAGAACACGTACAATACAAACAGATCTAATTCAGGAAGAGGTTCTGAAACAAACAACAGAACATCAAATAGAAATTATTCTGAAAACAGAAATACCGCCGACAGAAACAATACAAATAGAAATACTGAAAGCGGTAATAATGGCAGCAGAAATACTGCTGACAGAAATTACAATACAAATCGTGTAAACACTCCGGCAAGAGATAACGCTGCCACAGCAAATACTCCTGCAAGAGTTGAAAATACACAAAGAACTGAGCCAAGACGTAATTATACTGAAAACAATGCGAATACTCCACGAGTGAATTCGCAGCGTAACAACAATGCGTCTGACAACTCAAACAGACCTGCTCCTGTTCAAAGAACTGAATCGCCAAGAAATTATTCTGAAAACAGAGGAAGTTCAGAAAACAGAGCAAGTACTGCAAGACCTCAGAATTCGCAGCGTTCAGAATCACGTCCGCAGCGTGCCGAAACAAGCACACAGCGTTCTGAAGCACCTAGAGCAAGCCAGGAATCAAGAGGCAGCCAGCCTCAGAGAGAAAGCAGCTCAGGTTCAAGAGGAGGCGGAAGAAGAGGGTAATACCAATTTAAATTTTATTAAAAATTAAAAGCACAATTTGGGGATTGTGCTTTTTTTTATCTTTTTACTTATAATTGACGCTAATTTGTTTTAAAACAGTAAATTTGCAACCGTCTTTTATAAAAACATACATGAGCGCATCGCATAAAAACTTACATAGTAAGTTGTCTATAGGGGGTTTATTGATTACATTAGGGATTATTTACGGAGATATTGGAACTTCGCCATTATATGTAATGAAAGCCATACTTGGCACTCATATAATTACCGCGGATATTGTACTTGGAGGAATCTCATGCGTATTTTGGACTTTGACTTTACAAACCACCATAAAGTACGTACTTATTACTTTAAGCGCTGATAACCATGGCGAGGGCGGGATTTTTGCTCTCTATGCCTTAGTCAAAAAAACAAAAATTCAATGGCTTATTGTCCCCGCCATTATTGGGGGGAGCGCATTGCTTGCCGATGGAATAATTACACCGCCCATTTCGATTTCGTCAGCCGTAGAAGGAATCAGAGCATTCTATCCTAAGATGAAAACAGATACAATTGTTTACATTGTAATCGGTATTTTATTTGTGCTCTTTACTATTCAACAATTTGGAACTAAGCTGGTTGGTAAGTTTTTTGCTCCTATGATGCTAATTTGGTTTACCATGTTAGGTACAATGGGAATAATACAAATTTTCGATCATCCTGAAGTTATCAAAGCGGTTAACCCATACTATGCTTATCATTTATTGCAAGTGCATCCTGAAGGCTTTTTTGTTCTTGGATTAGTATTTTTATGTACTACCGGAGCCGAAGCTTTGTATTCAGACATGGGACACTGCGGCAGAAAAAACATTCGAATCAGCTGGATTTTTGTGAAACTGACTCTGGTGTTAAACTATTTTGGCCAGGCAGCTTATTTAACACACCATGAAGGAAGTACATTAAAAGATTTAGGAGGCGCAAACGGAAATCCATTTTATCTGATTATGCCCCATTGGTTTCTTCCATTCGGAATTGTGGTTGCGACTTTAGCAGCTGTAATTGCTTCTCAAGCACTTATCAGCGGTTCATTTACGTTGATCAACGAAGCCATGCGTCTTAATTTCTGGCCTAAAGTAAAAATTAAATATCCTACTGAAGTAAAAGGACAACTCTATATTCCATCAATTAACTGGTTGTTGTTTTTTGGATGTGTCGGCATTGTACTGCACTTCAAAGAATCAGGAAAAATGGAACATGCTTATGGTCTTGCGATCATCTTATGTATGATTATGACAACCATTTTACTGAATTATTATTTGATCATGAAACGCGTGAAGTTATACTTCATGGTACCGCTTATTACGATTTATTTATTGATTGAATTTAGTTTCCTTATTGCTAATATCACCAAATTTATCGATGGAGGTTTTGTAACCTTAATCATCGCAATGATTTTGATTTCGATCATGACGATTTGGTATCTGGCTAAAAAAATCAACAAAAGCTACACTAAAATCATCAAAATTGACGATTATAAAAAGGTGTTAATGGAGTTGAGCGAAGACTTATCAATTCCTAAATATGCCACGCATTTAGTTTATATGACCAATGCGAATCGTGTTGATGAACTGGAGGAAAAAGTAATTTATTCGATTTTACAAAAACGCCCCAAAAGAGCAGACATCTATTGGTTCGTTCACGTAAATATTCTGACTGAACCTTATAAAACACAATATAAAGTTACCGAAATTGCAAAAGACGACATCTACAGAATCGATTTTAACTTAGGCTTTAGAGAGCCTACCAAAATCAATTTGATGTTTAGAGAAGTAATTCGTGACATGGTAAAACGTGGCGAGGTTGATATTACGAGCCGTTACGAATCCTTGAACAAAAACAATATTATTGGCGACTTTAAATTTGTATTGTCTGAGAAATTCCTATCGAATGATAATGATTTAAGATGGCACGAAAATATTATCATGAACTCTTATTTCTTCATTAAAAAACTGAGTTTGTCTGAAGAAAGAGCTTTTGGATTGGACAGCAGTTCGGTAAAAATAGAGAAGTTCCCAATGGTGCTTCACGCGCCGGAAAATATTGGATTGACCCGAATTATAAAATAAAACATTACAAAACATATCAAAAAAACACTCTTTTATACTGTATCAGAGTGTTTTTTTTCTTTTTAATGAAAGTCAAAATAACAATCAAAATTAAAAATTTAACTTTCAATCAATTAATAGTACCTTTGCAACTCAAATAATTAAAATGAGATTACACAGAAATTTAGTTTATACTACCATCGATTCTTTAAATGCAATTTTCAATGAAGGAGAATATGCAGACAAAGTGGTAGCAAGAGCATTAAAAAAAGACAAACGTTGGGGAAGTTCTGACAGGAAGTTTGTTGCTGAAACGATATACGAAATTGTTCGTTGGAAAAGATTATACGCAGAAATTGCTGAAGTTAAAGAGCCTTTTGACAGAGACAATTTATGGAGAATGTTTGCTGTATGGGCAGTTTTGAGAGGATATCCTATTCCGGACTGGAGACAGTTGGAAGGAACTCCTGAAAGAAAAATAAAAGGTCGTTTTGACGAGCTTTCGAAAGTTAGAGCATTAAAAGAATCTATTCCGGACTGGATGGATGAATTGGGTGTAAAAGAATTGGGCGAAAAAGTCTGGTCTACAGAAATTGCAGCTCAAAATCAGCCTGCTAAAGTTATTTTAAGAACGAATACACTTAAAGGAACAAAAGAAAGCTTACGAAATACGTTGATGGATTTGAATATTGAAACAGAATATTTAAAAGATCAGCCTGAAGCTTTGGTTTTGAAAGAGAGAGCAAACGTATTTTTAACAGACGCGTTTAAACAAGGACTTTTTGAAGTTCAGGATGCCAACTCACAATTAGTTGCCGGATTTCTGGATGTAAAACCAGGAATGCGTGTAGTGGATACGTGTGCCGGAGCCGGAGGAAAAACACTGCACATTGCTTCTTTGATGGAAAACAAAGGACAATTGATTGCCATGGATTTGTACGAAAGCAAACTGAAACAATTAAAATTGAGAGCGAAAAGAAATGGCGCTTTTAATATTGAATACCGCATTATTGACACTACAAAAGTGATCAAGAAATTACACGAAAAAGCAGACAGAGTTTTAATTGATGCGCCATGCAGTGGTTTAGGAGTTCTTAAAAGAAATCCTGACGCGAAATGGAAACTGCAGCCTGAATTTATCGATAATATCAAAAAAGTACAGGCAGAAGTGCTTGAGAACTATTCTAAAATTGTAAAACCGGGAGGAAAACTGGTGTATGCGACTTGTTCTGTTTTACCATCAGAAAACCAGGAGCAGGTAGAGAAATTCTTAAAAACTGAAATCGGGAAACAATTTACTTTTATCAAAGACCGTAAAATATTGGCTTCTGAATCTGGTTTCGACGGCTTTTATATGGCATTGATGGAACGTAAAGATGCTGTTATAAAGGAATAAAAATTAATTCAATTCCGAAAAAAAAAATAAATCCCAAATTCCTATTATAAATGGAATTTGGGATTTTCTATTTGTGATTTTATCTTTTAAAGATTAAATATTCATACCGTTTTAAGGTTGAATTATTACACTGTCAAACTTGGTTTTCTCAACAATTTTCCATTTTCATTTTCTTTGAATTTCGGAACAAAAACAATTTCTTTTGGCTTTTCATATTTATCTAAAACATTAAAAAAGTCAGCATCAAAATCTTGTTTTTCCCCTTCTATTACCAAAATTAATTTTTCTCCTAAAAGAGAATCCGGAACTCCTGTAACAAAAAATCTATTGGTTATTTTATCAATTAATTTAGCTTCAATCTGTTCAGGAATCAGCTTTACCCCTCCACTATTAATGACATTATCAATTCTGCCTAGCAATATAAATTGATCTTCTCTTACGATTTCCACTAAATCATTGGTTACAATTGATTCTTCAGAAATTGCCGGCACTGTAATAACCAGACAGCCACGATCGTCTTTTGCTATTTTGACATTAGGTAAAACAGAAAAGGCGTTACTGCCTGCTTTTTTAGCGGCAATATGCGTGATGGTTTCCGTCATGCCGTAGGTTTCGTAGACTTCTGTTTTTAGATGCAGTAGTTTTTCTTCCAGAACAGCATCCATTTTAGCACCTCCAATAATTAATTTCTTTACATTTTTTAAGGCCTCAATAGAATTCTGAACCTGTAGCGGCACCATTGCCACAAAGTCATATTGCGTTGAATTGAAAGCCAGCGGCTCTAAACTTGGTGCAGTCACATCTAAATCTAAGCCTAAAATCAAACTTCTGACCAGCATCATTTTTCCGGCTACGAATTTTACCGGTAAACACAGCAAAGCCTTATTTCCGGGTTCTAATCTAAAAAAATCTCCTGTTGCTAATGCAGATTGAATCATAGCCTGTTTCTCCAGTTTTACCAGCTTAGGCAATCCTGTGGTCCCTGAAGTTTTCATTTCGATAAATTCTTTTTCATCGAACCAATCCAGCAGAAATTCGCCAATTGCCTGCTCATTGGCATCGCCTTCTTTAATGTAGCTGTAGGCAACGCGGCATAAATCTTCTCCATTTAAATGGTAGCCATTTAATTTGAAGTAATTATGAACATTTTTATGTGTTAATTTTGACATGATTCTATTAATTTGATGATTCTATAGTATAAATTTTACCCGTTAATTTCTCCTTCCAGTTGCTCCAATTGTATTTTTTACTAAAAATAAAGAGCAAAACAGGATACACGACAACAATAGGCAGAATGACATCTAAACCTGCTGAAGGCTCAGATATATCTTTGAAAATGGAATTCGTTTGAAAAACAGACCAATCTGAAGTTACCAGCAAGGCGCCCACCAGATTATTGGCGGCATGAAAGCCCAAAGCCAGTTCGATTCCTTCATCCATGAGAGTTATAATTCCTAAAAAAAAGCCGGTTCCTATGTAATATACCATAATGATATAGCCCATTTTAGCTACTTCGGGATTCACAATATGCATCGAGCCAAATATTACCGAAGTCAACAGCAGCGGAAACCATCTATTCCTGGCTAAATTCGCAAAACCCTGCATGAGATATCCCCTAAAAACATATTCTTCTGTACTGGTTTGAACAGGAATTAAAATGGTTCCGATAACTACTAAAAGTAAGAACGGAACTAGTTTGAAATTCCAAACATATTTATCGGGAGAATTAAAATAAAACATAAAAAAACTCACTACGGTGATGAACCCCCATAACGAGAAAGAAAACAAAACACGTTTCCAATCTATATTTTTTCTTATTGTGGTAATCGACAAGAAAGTTTGTTTGTGCAGGTGCTTCACTACAAAATAAACTCCCAAAAGTGCAAAAGCAAAAGAAATCATAACCAAAAACAAAGTCATATTGGGTTCAAACATCTTCATCAACATTTCATCGCTTTTTGGCTCCGGTTTGTTATTAAATACAACTTCATATTTCATAACACCCCACAAAGGAAGTTGTCCCACAACAGAAGCTGCTATTATTAAGAATGAACCAACAAGATATTTCCAAAATTTATTTTCGGCCTTAATTCCTTGTTCTAAAAACATATATTTTAATTTAAAAATGAGAATTCAATCTAGTAAGTATATCTTATTTTTGTAATTGCTAAAACATGCAATTTTTGCTTTTATTATCTTAGATTCCTTAAATATACAAAATGATACAAATTTATCACAATCCACGCTGCGGAAAATCTAGAAACTGTCTGGCTTTTATCGAAAATACCAATCAGGAGTTTGAAATTATTCCCTATCTGACAGAAAATCCAACTTTTGATGATCTTACCGTACTTTTAAAGCAACTAAATATTCAACCACTTCAATTAGTGCGTATTAAAGAAAAAATTTGGATTGAAAATTATAAGGGAAAAACACTAAGCAATGACGAAATCATTCAGGCAATGGCCGATCATCCTATTTTAATCGAAAGACCAATCGTCATTAAAGACGGAAAAGCCATTATTGGCAGAGATTTAGAGGCCGTCGCTTCCTTTTTAGACTGATTATAAAATGACTAATTAACATTTTTTTGTGATTTTACTCTTTAAACCAAAAGCTACATTTGCGGTCTAAAGAGTAATTGAAACCAAAAAAAATGAAACAATTTAAATTTGCTGTACTGCTTGTGCTCTTTTTTACAAGTTTTTACAACTACGCACAACAGGCGCCTCCTGCTAAAAATAAGGTAAAAGTTACCGGAAAAGTTTTCGAAAAAGTAAGCAAGCAGCCACTTGAATATGCTACTATTTCGATCATGGCTCCAAATGACACTAAAGTTATTGCCGGTGGTATCACGAATCCGAAAGGAGAATTTGAAGTTGCCGTTGCACCAGGAACTTACGATATTAAAATTGAATTTATTTCATTTAAATCCAATGATATTAAAGGGAAAAGTATTCAGGGCGACACCAATCTGGGAGTTGTAAACTTATCTGAAGATGCAGCACAGCTGAATGAGGTTGTGGTTCGTGCCGAAAAATCCACCGTAGAAATCAAATTAGATAAAAAAGTATACAATGTTGGTCAGGATATGATGGTAAAGGGCGGTACTGTAAGTGACGTTCTGGACAATGTGCCATCAGTTTCTGTTGATACAGAAGGAAATGTAAGTTTAAGAGGAAGCGATAATATCAGAATTTTAATTGACGGAAGACCATCCAACGCTATAAACGTTGCCGAAGCTTTACGTCAGCTTCCGGCCGATGCCATTGATAAGGTAGAAGTTATTACAAATCCGTCTGCCCGTTACGATGCTGAGGGTGGTTCAGGAATTATCAATATCATTCTTAAAAAAGGAAAAAATCAAGGTTTAAACGGAACTTTTATTGCGTCTACAGGTATTCCTGAAACCTACGGAATAAGTGGAAATTTAAATTACAAAACAGAAAAAGTAAATTATTTTACCACTGCAGGTTACAACTACAGAACAAATGAAGGTGCAGGTAAAACCAATTCTGAATATTTTAATCCGGACGGCACAACTAAAAATTTCCTGGACGAAGATCGTGATACCAAAAGAACCAGAGATGGTTTTAACGGAAGAGCCGGGATAGAATGGACAGTGGCTCCAAATACTTTTTGGACTAATGCCATTAACTACCAAAAAAACAACGGAAACGACAGGGACTTAATCAACTACAATAATTATGATGCTGCCCGCGCTTTTACAGGTGCCACTTACCGTTTAAACAATGGAGATACGGAAAGCGAAAATGTTGAATATACATCGAACTTAATTAAAAACTTTAACGATAAAGGTCACAAATTAACTGCTGATTTATCGGTTTCGAGAAATACAGACGACAGTAACAGCCTTATTACAGGATCTGATAATTTTAATAATACACTGAACAATCAGGTTCAAAAGCAGATTCAGGTACAGGCAGATTACGTTTTGCCATTAGGTGAAGGAAGTCAGTTTGAAGCTGGATACAAAGGAAGCTTTGGTGATTTAAATAACGAGTATTTTGTTCGTGATCAAAATGGAGCACCAATCTCTAATTTGTCAAATAATTTAGAATACAAAGAGAACATCAATGCACTTTATACTTCATACGGATTTAAGGTCAATAAATTCTCTTATTTGTTTGGTTTGCGTTGGGAAGATACCAACATCGAAGTTAATCTGTTAGATACAAACGATTTCAATACTAAAAAATACAACAACTTATTCCCAAGTGCTTTTATTAGTTACGAAATTTCAGATCAAAGTAATTTTTCTGCAAGCTACAGTAAGCGTTTATCGCGCCCAAGAGGACGTTTCATGAATCCTGCGGTAAATTATTCAAGCAACATCAATATCTTTCAGGGAAATCCTGATTTAGATCCATCCTTAACAGATAAATATGACATTGGTTTCATCAAACGCTGGGACAAGGTAACTTTTAATACTTCGGCATATTTTGAAGATACAAAAGACGTTTTCAGCTTTGTGAGATCTCCTACAGGAGAAACTGTAAACGGAATTCCTGTTATTTTAAGCCGTCCGATAAACTTAGGAAAAGAGCAAAAATTTGGTTTTGAATTTACATTAAACTACAGTCCATTAAAGTGGTGGAAATTAAACAGTAACTTCAACCTTTACAATGTAAAAACAACAGGAGAAAACAGTTATATTGACGCAAATGGCGATGAAGTTGTACAAAATCTTGATAATCAAGCAAATTCATGGTTTGCCAGAATTAATTCAAAGATTAGTTTGCCCTACAAAATCGACTGGCAGCTAACTGCAATGTACAACGGAGAGCAAAAAACAGCGCAGGGTAAAAACCTGGGTCAGTTTGGTATGAATACTGCTTTCAGTAAAGATGTATTAAAAGATAAAGCAACAATTGCTTTTAATATTAGCGATGTTTTCAATTCAAGAATCATGAAATCATACACTTATCTTGAAAATCAAACGTCATACGGCGAAATGCAGTTCCGCAAACGTCAATTCAACTTATCGTTTACCTATCGTTTCAACAAGCCTAAAAACGAAAGAGATAAAAATGCCGCGCCAAGAAATGGTGATGGTGACGGCGGCGGAGAATTTCCAGGATAGGCTTAGCTAAATTCCAATAAAAAAAATCCAAATTCTAATTTGAGAACTTAATTATTAAGTCTTGAAATTAGAATTTGGATTTTTTTTTATGAAACACTTTTTGTACAAAAAAGGTTTCAACCCTGAGATACAAATATTATATTATGCTCGAACGCCTGCCGCCGTTGGCAATGTTCAAAGAGATCAATTTTAGTATTCAACAAGTTTTGGACTTGATCGAAAAATAAAAGTATAAAAAAAAGGACTCGTAAAACGGGTCCTTTTTTATTGAAATCAACTTAAAATTAAATTGATTGTTCTTGCTTTTTCTTTGCTCTTTTCTCTTTGAACATTTCCCAGCTTGCTCCCGTAACCCAATAAGATACGAAACCAACCAAGAAAAACATCAACCAAAACCCTATAGTTAGTATGGTCAAGAAAAGTAAAAAACCTAAGTACTGTGAAAATTCAAACATGTTTTCCGGAATTTTTGAATGTAATGACAAATGTATGTTTTATATTTTTCCTTAGCAATTAAATCCAAATCAATTTTCATAAAAAGACAATTATACGTATATTTAAACTCATTTTAAATAAGCTTTTTTTTCGATTGTTATTTAAGTACCTAAATTAGAACAATATGAGTATTTTCAGGAGCTTTATCCCGCTATCCGCTGCAATCTTTTATGTTTTTAAAGAAAAACATAAAAGGATTTTCGCTTCTATCGGGGCTAGGCATTCGTTTTCAAAAGAAATTGTAACTATCAAATTAAATACAGCTTTATACATGTTTGTCCGAATTACAGCGCTTTAGCCGCTATTGATAGTACCGCAGTATTTCGCGACAACATTTTCAACTCACATATCATATAAATTACAAACACTTTACATACAACAAAATGAAATACAGAATAGAAAAAGACACTATGGGCGAGGTTCAGGTTCCTGCCGATAAATATTGGGGCGCCCAAACAGAACGTTCAAGAAACAATTTCAAAATAGGAGCTTCGGCCTCTATGCCTCAGGAAATCATTGAAGGTTTTGCTTATCTTAAAAAAGCGGCCGCTTATGCGAATTATGATTTAGGTGTTTTGCCAATCGAAAAACGTGATGCTATTGCAGCCGTTTGCGACGAAATCTTAGCAGGACAATTACAAGACGAATTTCCGCTCGTAATCTGGCAGACCGGATCAGGAACACAAAGCAATATGAACGTGAACGAAGTCATTGCAAACCGTGCTCAGGTACTGAAAGGTTTTAACATTGGCGAAGGCGAACAATTTATAAAAGCAAATGACGATGTTAATAAATCGCAGTCCTCAAACGATACTTTTCCAACCGGAATGCATATCGCAGCTTATAAAATGATAGTAGAAACCACCATTCCCGGAATCGAAAAACTACACGCTACTTTAGCCGCTAAAGCAGCTGAATTTAAAGACGTGGTAAAAATTGGCCGTACCCATTTAATGGATGCAACACCGTTAACCTTAGGGCAGGAAATTTCAGGTTACGCCGCACAATTAGCCTACGGACTAAAAGCATTAAAAAATACTTTAGCACATTTGTCTGAAATTGCTTTGGGAGGAACTGCAGTAGGAACCGGACTTAATACTCCAAAAGGATACGACGTAAAAGTGGCCGCTTATATTGCCCAATTCACGAATCATCCTTTTGTAACCGCCGAAAATAAATTTGAAGCATTGGCGGCACACGATGCAATTGTCGAAACCCATGGCGCCTTGAAACAATTGGCAGTTTCTTTAAATAAAATTGCCAACGATATCAGAATGTTAGCCTCCGGACCACGTTCTGGAATTGGCGAAATTCATATTCCTGAAAACGAACCCGGATCTTCTATCATGCCCGGAAAAGTAAATCCAACACAATG
>Ga0247811_1000112_pt1 | contig 27831 bp, 25 predicted proteins | sample UWRJL134311R1_FD_189018 | JGI IMG/M metagenome (GOLD analysis project Ga0247811, IMG submission 189018) | Plant litter microbial communities from Arlington Agricultural Research Station in Wisconsin, United States - UWRJ-L134-311R-1 | ecosystem: Environmental > Terrestrial > Plant litter >...
AAATTTCAAAATATGCCATACAAATCCCGACAAATGGAATCAAAAACATAAATTCTTTTACAACTGGATTTTTCTTCGTTACAAATGCGGTAATATCATCAAAGAAAAAGATTCCAATGATTCCTAACGGTATACACATTAAAATGGGAAATAATGCGGTAAAGGACAAAAACTGCTCTCTTTCTTCTTCGGTTTTATACTGAGAATAAAACTTGACCAGCGTATTCTGCATACCAATAGCAAACAGCGGCATGATAACATTTGCTGCAGACAAAATATAATTTGTTAATGCATAATAGGTTGCACCTAAATAAATTGGATATAGATAAAGCGTATTTATAGCCCCAATTGCGAAGCCTATATAAGTAATAATTGTATTTTTAAAAGACTGATTTAAAACAATACCCATTTTTGGATTTCTGAATTTAGGTTTTAGATTTTAGATTAAGGAGCATATTATGCTTCATTAATCAAATGCGCTAATTGTCTGGTTAGATTTTTTCTGGAATATTGCTGCAAACCAACTCCATTAGATTGTAATTTTCCTTCCAAAAATTGATTATAAAAGTCCAAAATTACACTTTTTAGTTTCTCTTTTTCAGAATAATTAAAAAATACTCCGGTATTTGTCTGCGTAATAATATCGGCAAAATCAGAACCCTGCGGACCAATGGCGATTATCGGGCGGTTTGAGACCATGTATTCGAATAATTTACCCGGAATAATACTTTTGGTGTCCTCTGAATTAATTTCGATTAGAAGCAGTACCTGCGATTTTTTTTGATGTGCAATGGCTTCGTGATGCGAAACATATCCCAGCAGATTCAGATATTCATTCAAATTAAATGCAGCAATTGAATCTAAAACTTCCTGACTAACTGCACCAATTAGTTTAATCTCTAAATGAGATTTAAAATCTGGTATTTCCTGAAGTAATTCCACCAAAGATTCCCATAAAAATTTCGGATTTCTTTCTGATAAAAATGATCCGATGTGTGCAAGCGTAAATTTGGTGTCCAGAACCTGTTTTTCAACATTTTCAATATCATAACCATTGGTAATAACCTCAATAGGCTTATTAGTAATGGCTTGAAATTCGGTTTTTGTAGTTTTACTGGTAACAATAATGGTATCAGCAGTATTAAGAACTTTGTGTTCTAACTTTTTATGCTTTTTGGCGGCATAGTCTGATAGACGCAGCGATTTATGGTAGCCTATAGTCGTCCATGGATCGCGGAAATCAGCGAACCATTTTACGTTTAGTTTTTGTTTTAACTCCAGGCCAATTAAATGCAGACTATGCGGAGGGCCTGACGTTACAATGGTATCTATATTATTTTCTTTAATATATTTTTCAAGGTAAGCTACGGAAGGTTTTACCCAAAATACTCTTGCATCCGGAATAAAAAGATTGCCTCGGACCCAAAGAAAGGTTTTATCTAAAAAAGTCTGTTTTTTTTGATGTGGAAAAATACCGGAACTGATTTTCCTGGTTTTCTTTTTAGAAAATACAGATGCTAATTGATACGGTTCCCAAATTTTATTTTTAAGAACTATCGCTTTATCAGAGATTTCACGAACCAAACCTTCATCTATTATAGGATAAGTTGGATTTTCAGGAACATACACAATGGGCTGAACATTGAATTCAGGAAGATATTTTACAAATTTTAACCAACGCTGCACACCTGGACCTCCAGCCGGCGGGAAATAATATGTAATGATTAAGAGTTTTTTTTGTTCCATTAGGTTTTTTCTGTTTCACAGAGATTCACAAAGGATTCACGAAGTTTCGCAAATATTTTTAAAAATTTTTTTTGAGTTTCTCTGTGAAATCTTTGGGTGACTCTGCAAAATAGTCTTTCACAGAAATCCCCAAAGATTTCACTAAACTTCACAAAGTAAGAAACTGGTAATTATTACTTAGATTGTTCACTAAATTTCTTTCTCTCAAAATAAATCCCGCCTATCAAAAGCAGTAACATTCCGATAGAACTGGCCAGCGTAATCATACTTCCTGTTTTTACAACCTGAGGTTCAAACTTAAATTCAACGATATGTTTACCACCAGGAATTTCCATTGCTCTTAAAACATAATCAACTGGGAAATGATCTGTCAACTTGCCATCGATATAAGCATTCCAGCCGTTTTTATAGTAGATTTCAGAGAAAACAGCCAAACCATCTTTTCCGTTTTCTGATTGATATTTAATATAATTGGGCTTGTATTCCACTACCTTAATTGTTCCGGTTGTATCCCATTGTTTTTTCATTCGAGCATTTCCAAATTTCTTTCCATGGTCGTGAACGTTGAAAACTGCTGTCGATTTGGTGTCAAGATGATCTAAAGCTTTCATAACGTCATCTGGTTTGTTTACCAGTTTTACTGCACTTACAAACCAGGCATTTCCGTTAGTATTTGGATTTATTGTTGGAAATTCTTTTCCTTCCTTATCTGTTTGAATAATATATTTTACATTCAGCATATCCAAAACTTCCATATTGTTTTTGGCAATTTGGTAATCAAATAATTGCTGCATTCTCCTTGGTTTTGCGGCATGATAGCCTCCTAGTGAGTGATGAAAATAAGAAGCGCGGGCACTCGACATATTGCCACTTACTTCGAAAACTCTGTAATGCGAAGTATCTTTTAAAATTTGAGCATCAGAGGGTGTTTCCTGAAAAGGAGCTGCAATCTGCACCGGACTCACAAAATCTTTTGCTGACACATATTTTTTGTCGACAAAAAACAAATCGAAAATCATTAAAAGACCAACAATGATTAATGTTGTATTTTGAGCGAGTTTATTTTTGATAAACAGCCATAAAATTCCAAAAGTCAAAACAATAAAAAAGCCAGAACGCAGTAAATCTGCTGCATACAAAGTTTTTCTGTCTTCTTTTAAAGCATCAACAAATGCGGGACCATACGATTCTAAGAAGTAACTGTCACTGCTTCCTGTAAAGTGGAACATTCCTTTGGCAAACAATAAAATCAATAAGGTTCCTACTCCAAAAGCTCCCGTTTGTAAAAGTGCTTTCTGTTGTAATTTTGGTTCTTCTTTCGCTTTAAAAAAAGATTGTAGTCCCATGACAGCCAAAACAGGAAAGCATAATTCAAGAATAACCTGAATAGACGAAACTGCTCTAAACTTGTCATACATCGGTACATAATCGATAAAGAAGTCTGTTAGTAACGGAAAGTTTTTTCCCCAGGACAAAATCAATGCAATTACTGCTCCTGATACAAAAACATATTTTATTTTTCTGTCATCAATAAACAAAGCCAAAACTCCTAAAAAGAAAACCACAACTCCAATGTAAGCCGGAGCAGCAACAATAGGCTGATCCCCCCAATAAGTCGGCATTCCTGAAACAAAATCCTGTGCCTGTTCAGAAGGAACTCCCTGCTCAATCATAAACGAATACATACGACTGTCTGTTCCTACATTTTCATGATTGGAACCTCCAAATAATCTTGGCGCAATAAGGTTAAAGCTTTCTGCAATTCCGTAGCTGTATTCGGTAATATATTCACGGCTAAGTGCATTTTCATTGGTCTTTTTAGATCCGTCAGGATTAAAAGTCAATTCGCTGTTGCTTCTTGTACTAAATTTAGCGTATTCGCTTGTTGCTAATAAATTGGTAGCATTTGCGCCAATCGCAAAAATTCCGGCTGCTGCCAAAATGCCAAACGAAATTAAAAGCGGTTTGTATTCTTTTTCTTTGATGAAATTAAAGGCAAAATAACCTGAAAGTATCAGTAAGAAAATCAACAAATAATAGGTCATTTGAAAATGGTTGGCATTAATTTCTAATGCAACCGCAAACATGGTGAGGAGTCCACCCCAAATGTATTTTTTTTGAAAAACCAGAATAAATCCGGCTATAACGAGCGGCATATAAGCAATGGCGTGCGCCTTTGCATTATGTCCCACTCCCAGGATGATAATTAAATAAGTAGAAAAACCAAATGCAATGGCTCCTATAAATGCTTTTAAAGGATCTGTTTTTAAAACCAGTAACAAACCATAAAAGCCTAAAAAGTATAAAAACAAGTAATCGGCAGGACGAGGTAAAAAACGCAGCAAGTCGTCTATTTTTCCAATATAATCGTTGGGATAATTAGCGCCCAGCTGATAAGTAGGCATACCACCAAAAGCCGAATTGGTCCAATAAGGTTCAGAATGTTCTGCTGCTCTAAAGTCATTTTGCTCTTTTGCCATTCCGGTGTATTGAGCAATATCCGACTGGAAAATTTGTTTTCCTTGTAAAACTGGATAAAAATAAATTAAAGAAACGAGAATAAAGCCCAGTATTACAAGGGCATGCGAAAGATACTTATTTACTATTTTCAATTTTGGCTGGTTTGGGTTAAATGATGATTCCTATTTGTTAGGTCACAAATTTAATCTATTTCTTCGTAATCAACGTAATCGCCCACTTTTTTGGTTTCTCGGGGATTTTTTGCATTGGCAGTGTTAATGATTATTTCGTCATTAGTATTGTTGCGGGCTCTCTGCCATGAATTGTCCTGAGTGTATTGTTGTTGTCTCTGAAAATTTTCTCCAGCCTTGTCTACGGCTTTTTTTACTAATACCGGCAGCAATATTCTGGCTAAAAATTTAAAAATATAATAAAACGCAATAATCCACATTATCGTTTTAAACAAATTTGTAAAAGATGCTTCTTGCATGATCATATAATTTTTTTCCAAAATTAAGAAATCAAATGTTTAAAATTAAAATATCAATCTTAAATAAATAATAAAATATAGTACATTTGAAATGCGTTATTACTTTTTAATCAAAAACCCCCATTATGTTAAAAATTAAAAACTTATTCCTTACCGCTCTTTGTTTTGCACCGCATTTTTTTTACGCCCAATATACCGATGTTATTAATTCTAATCGTCCTGGCGAAACCATGTCGGCGTTTTCTGTTGGAAAATCAGTAATTCAGGCTGAGTTTGGTGTGTACGGCATCAAGGAAAAACACGATTTGCTTAATTATGATGCCAATGGTTTTGGTACAGATTTAACCCTGAGATACGGTGCATTTCTTGAAAAATTAGAATTTATACTTGATGTGCAATATCAGATGGAAAATTTTGACACTCCATACACTAGTTATAAAAAAAATAATTTCAGACAAACCGTTTTGGGAGCTAAGTATTTAATATACGATCCGTTTAGAAATTACAAAAAAACACAAAACATATACAGTTACAAAGCCAATCACCGATTCGACTGGCATTCGCTGATTCCTGCAGTTTCTTTATTTGCCGGAGCCAATTTTGTCGGCGCTGACAATCCGTATTATTTTACACCTGAATCTGCTATTTCTCCAAAAGTGGCCCTGATCACTCAAAACCTTTTTGGTGGCGGCAAATGGGTTTTTGTAACCAATATTATCGCCGATTATATTGGAACAGATTATCCTAGTTACGGTTATGTTTTAACGCTGACCCACGGATTTAACGACAAATGGTCGGGTTTTATTGAAAATCAGGGTTATAAAAGCGATTTTTACAGCGACGCCATTGTTCGCGGCGGTGCTGCTTATTTGATAAATTCCAATCTTCAGGTGGATGCCTCTGTCAGTACTAATTTTAAAAATACGCCATCGATATTGTATGGCGGCCTCGGTGTTTCATGGCGTTATGACGGAAGTTATAAAGAAACGCAAATGGAATTCAAGAAAAAGGACAAGGCAAAAAAGAATAAGGATAATGAAATGGAGCAAAGAGAAATAGATTATCAGGAACAAGAAAGAAAACGTAAATCTAAATACGAATAACATTTAATAACCCAACCTCTTAAAAGAGATGTTTTATAATACCAGTTTTAATGATTACAATTAAAGAAGCCAAGACCAAAAAAGAGTTAACAGAGTATATCAAGTTTCCATTTTCACTTTATAAGGACAATCCGTATTGGGTACCGCCTATTATTGCTGATGAATTGGAATCTTTTGATAAAACAAAAAACCCTGCTTTTGATTCGGCAGAAGCTTACTTTTATATAGCCTATAAAAACAATGAAATCGTGGGCCGCATTACAGCGATTATTAATTGGTCTGAAGTAAATAATCAGCATAAAAGAAAAGTTCGTTTTGGCTGGTTCGATGTTATTGATGATGTAGAAGTTACAAAAGCTTTACTCGAAAAAGTATATGAATTAGGAAGACAACATGGTTTGGAACACGTTGAAGGCCCGATGGGGTTTTCGAATTTAGATAAGGTTGGCGTTCTAACAGAAGGTTACGACCAAATGGGAACGATGATTACATGGTACAATAACCCGTATTACGTAACTCATTTTGAACAATTAGGATTTCAGGTGGAGAAGGAATATATCGAAAGTATTTTTCCGTTTTCGAATGTAAAACCGGAGTTTTTCCTAAAAGCACAGGAATTAATCAAAAAAAGATACGGTTTACGATCCTTGACTTTTACCAAAACAAAAGACATTATGCCGCATGTAGACAAAATGTTTGATTTGTTTAATGAATCGTATGCAAAACTTGCTTCGTTTGTAGCTATTTCAGATGTTCAGAAAGCGTATTTTAAGAAAAAATACATCAGCTTTATCAATCCCGAATACATTAAATTTGTTGTTGATAAAGACGATAAATTGGTTGCTTTTAGTATTGTAATGCCTAGTTTCAGCGAAGCTTTGCAAAAAGCAAAAGGTAAATTATTTCCGTTTGGATTTATTCACTTACTGAAAGCCAGAAAGAAGAGTAAAGATGTAGTTTTTTATCTTATCGGAGTACATCCGGATTATCAAAATAAAGGTGTTACCGCTATTATTTTTGATGAATACTATAAAACTTTTTCAGAAAAGGGAATTCAGAATTGCATTAGAACTCCGGAATTGGCAGAGAATACAGCAATTCATTTGCTTTGGAAAAACTTTGATCCAAAAATTCACTGCCAGCGAAAAACCTATTTGAAATATCTTTAGGCAAAAGTGATCACTAAGCAGTTTAATGATCAGTTCGTGAAAAAGCGCAATATACTTTCTTTAAAGTTTTGTAAAACAGACAGCAATCTAAAATTATTGATTTATAAAGTAAAATAGATTAAATGAAGAAATTAGTATTGCTTTTATCTGTTATCGTTTTATTTTCATTTAATAAAGACGAAAATGATCTGCTGTATAAAAATTATGCAAAAGCTGTGAGTAACGCAAGTACATTTCAGTTTCATTTAGTTATTAAAGTTAAAAATCTAAATACTAACAAAATAAGAGAAATATGCACTCAAGGTGAGCAGCTCAATTTTGCGATTTATAGAGAATATAAAATTGATTTCAGCAATAAAGGAGCAGCAAAGGTTCAGAAAATCGCATTAAAAAATAAAGACCGTTATATTGAGTTTAAAAATGACACCGTATTGTCAAATCTAGGGTTAAAAGAATATTCCGAGAGTGACTTAAAAGAATTAGAACGCAAAATTAATTTTGATTCGCTCGCGCAAGCAATAAAAGAAAAACAAAAATGGTCTGCACACTTAGATGATAAAGAATTACTACTGTATGCGCATGCTTTATTTAATCGCGGCATTCTAACCGGCGAAAATAACTGCTTTGGCGGGAGCCTTGTTTATGTTGGGCCAAATACTGAATAATTAAAACAAAAAAAATCCATTCTCCCCAAAGAATGGATTTTTTAAATAATACAGAATAAAAATTATTCTGCTTTACAATCGACTTTTGTCAATGTATTTTTTTGATCGAATTTTAATAGTTTTTTATCTTTAAAAGAAACTTTTCCGTTTGCTTCTACAACATCTCCATATCCTTCATAAAGAATTCCTTCTCTTTCAATAAAAGCAACTTCTCTAACAGATGAAACTCCTTCTGACATAAACGTATAATCTGCAATTAAAGTATCACCTTTCATATTTCCTATCAAAGTTCCCTCGTTTTTATCCTTTTCGGCTATATTATAGCTTAATTTTCCGTTTACTTCCTGATGTGAATTCACATTGTAACTCAATTCTATTCTGTTAGGTCCTGTTGATGCATAACATTGATCTCCTGATGGTTCAACAACTTGTGCTTCTTTTGGTGCTTTTGGTGTAATTTCTACCGGCTCTGCAACTTGGTCTTTTTTACAAGAAGTAAAAACACTCAAAGTAATTATTGTAATGGCTAGTACTTTCTTCATGTTCTTTTTATTTATGATTTTGTAATATAAAATTACTATAAATAAAAAAAATCCACTCGTATAAACGAATGGATTTTTTTACATAATTCCCATGTTGCAGGGTAAAATTCTATAAGAAATTAAGCGTCTAAGTCTACCTTAGTTCTACTGGCAATTTCTTTATAAGTTCCGTTTTCTAATTTCTCACGAATGGCTTCAAAAGCCACTAATGTTTCATCAATATCTGAAAGTGTGTGCGAAGTGGTTGGAATCATTCGTAACAAGATAATTCCTTTTGGAATTACAGGATAAATTACAATCGACAAGAAAATACCGTAGTTTTCTCTTAAATCGTTTACCATTACCATTGCTTCCGGAACGCTTCCTTCTAAATAAACTGGTGTTACGCAAGTATTTGTATCTCCAATATTGAAGTTTCTAGAGCGCAATCCGTTTTGTAAAGCGTTTACATTTTCCCAAAGTTTGTCTTTTAACTCAGGGTGATTTCGCAATAATTCTAAACGTTTCAAAGAACCAATGGTTTGAATCATTGGCAATGCTTTTGCAAACATTTGAGAACGTAAGTTGTATTTTAAATAATCGATAATATCCTGATCTGCTGCTATGAAAGCTCCAATATTAGCCATAGATTTTGCAAAAGTGGAGAAGTAAACATCAATACCATCCTGAACTCCCTGCTCCTCACCTGCTCCGGCTCCTGTTTTACCAAGAGTACCAAAACCGTGTGCATCATCAACCAATAATCGGAAATTATATTTTTCTTTTAAAGCAACAATTTCTTTTAATTTTCCCTGCTGTCCGCGCATTCCAAAAACACCTTCTGTAATAAAAAGAATTCCTCCTCCTGTTTCAGTAGCCATTTTAGTAGCACGCTGCAGGTTTTTCTCCATACTTTCAAGATCATTGTGTTTATAGGTAAAACGTTTGCCCATATGCAGGCGAACACCATCAATAATACAAGCGTGAGAATCTACATCGTATACAATAATATCATTTTTAGTAACCAAAGCGTCAATAGTAGACACCATTCCCTGATAACCAAAATTCAATAAGTAAGCAGCCGGTTTCATTACAAACTCAGCTAATTCCTTTTCTAATTGTTCATGGTATTTAGTATGTCCAGACATCATTCGTGCTCCCATAGGGTAAGCCGCTCCAAATTGAGTTGCAGCATCAATATCAGCCTGACGAACTTCAGGATGATTTGCAAGTCCTAAATAGTCATTCAAACTCCAGTTTAAAATATCTTTTCCGCCAAATTGCATTCTTGGACCAAGTTCACCTTCTAATTTAGGGAAAACAAAATAACCCTCAGCTTGTGAAGCCCATTTTCCTAATGGCCCTTTATTGTTCTGAATTCTTTCGAATAAATCTTTTACCATAAATATATTTTGAAGTAATAATTTTAATTTTAATCAGCGAGCAAAAATAATGATTATTATTCTAAAATAGAGTTGGGCATTTATTTTTATTAAAAAATATTCAGAATGCCTGTTTTATTGGGAAGGAAATGGAAAAGAGATCTCATTTAACAAGATTTAACCTCTCAATTAAAGGGAGTTAGAACAAATTTATCAAAAATTTACGGCCAATACATGACTTTTATCATAATAAAAGACAAATTTGTCTTTTATATTTACTCGAAATTTATACTAAACCAAAACCTTATTATCATGAAAAAAAAACGCAGTTATTTAGTTACAATGAAAACAGTGTTGCGTACATGTATGGCACTATTAATATTAGCGTCCTGCAAAAAAAATGACACTTTAACCAATTATACAGACATCAAAACAGATGGTGAAATGAAAGCCGAACTGACTGCTCCACCTCTGGTACCAAAACCTGTTGGAAACAGACCTGCCAAGAAGCTGATCGTAAACATGGAAATTAAAGAACAGGAAGGTACAATGACTGATGGCGTAAAATATACATACTGGACTTTTGGAGGATCTGTTCCCGGAAGTTTTATCAGAACACGTGCAGGCGATGAAGTCGAATTTCATTTAAAAAACCATCCAGACAACAAACTGCCCCATAATATTGATCTGCATGCTGTTACCGGGCCAGGTGGCGGCGCAACATCCTCTCTTGTCGCTCCCGGCCACGAGAAAGTGTTTAGTTTTAAAGTAATCAATCCAGGATTGTATGTGTACCATTGTGCCACTGCTCCGGTTGGAATGCACATTGCAAATGGTATGTATGGATTGATTTTGGTTGAACCAGAAGGCGGACTTCCTCCGGTAGACAAAGAATACTATGTAATGCAGGGTGATTTTTATACGCAGGGCGAATATGGAGCAAAAGGCCTTCAGGCTTTTGATATGAACAAGGCGATAAAGGAAACTCCTGATTATGTCGTTTTTAACGGAAAAGTAGGTTCGCTTACAAACGGAAACGAACTTACGGCAAAAGTAGGCGAAACAGTGCGTTTATTTGTTGGAAACGGCGGACCCAACCTGGTTTCTTCCTTTCACGTTATTGGTGAAATTTTCGACAACGTTCATATTGAAGGAGGCAGTACAATCAATAAAAACGTGCAGACTACATTAATTCCTGCCGGAGGTGCTGCAATAGTTGATTTTAAAGTAGAAACTCCCGGAACTTTTATTTTGGTCGATCACTCTATTTTCAGGGCATTTAATAAAGGCGCTTTAGGAATGCTGAAAGTCGAAGGAAATGAAAATAAAAACATTTATTCCGGAACTATTCAGGAAGGAATTTATTTACCCGAAGGAGGAACTATTCAAAAAATGCCCGGAAACACAACAGCAAATGCACCAACTCCGAAACGTACTGCAGCAGAGAAAATAAAAATTGGAAAAGAAATTTTCGGAACCACCTGCTTCGCCTGTCATCAGTCTGAAGGACAAGGAATACCCGGTACTTTTCCGCCTCTTGCAAAATCAGATTATTTAAATTCCGATTCTAAGCGTGCCATCAAAACCATTTTGCACGGTTTGACGGGAGAGGTTATCGTTAACGGAAAAAAATACAACAACGTAATGCCGTCTCAAAATTTATCTGATGATGAAATAGCCAGTGTTCTGACTTACATCTACAATAGCTGGGGCAATAATAAAACAGAAGTAACGCCAGAAATGGTAAAATCACTAAGATAACAGCAATTACTCAGTATGAAAATAAACTTTTTCATTATTACTTTTTTCCTGATGTTTTCGCTATTAGCGAAAGCTCAGGAAACTGGAATGGTTCCGGTTAAAGAGGGCTCTTTTGTTCCTCTTTACGGAGCCGCTTCCAAAAAACCTGTATTTGTAAATGCGTTCTATCTGGATATTTATCCCATTACCAATACTTCGTTTTTAAATTTTATCAAAAAAAACACCTCTTATAGTAAATCTAAAATTAAAGGAATTTTTGCAGATAAAAGTTATTTATCCTATTGGAAAAACGATTTTGATTTTGGAAACGCAGATCCAAAATCTCCGGTTACAAGTGTTTCGTGGTTTGCTGCCAAAAAATACTGCGAATGCCAGGGTAAACGTTTACCCACAATGGATGAATGGGAATATGCGGCTATGGCCGATGAAAAAAAAATAGATGCCAGAACCAGAAAAGAATTCAATGAGTACATTTTATCCTGGTACGAGAAGTCTAAAACATATGAAAATCAAATTGGAAAGACTTTTAAAAACTATTGGGGCGTTTACGATATGCATGGTCTGGTTTGGGAATGGACATCTGATTTTAACAGCATTTTTTTATCGGGAGAATCCAGAAAAGACAAAAGCAGTGACAAAAATTTATTCTGCGGCAGCGCATCTGTAAATGCGTCAGATCTGATGGATTATGCTGCTTTTATGCGTTATGCTTTCAGAGGAAGCCTTAAAGCACAATATTCTACACGAAATATGGGATTTAGATGTGCTGCAGACAAAAAAACGAAAAACTAATTTTTAAAATTATTTCAAATGAAAAAAAACATAATTGCCGTTCTTATTTTACTGTCTTTGCAAGGCTGTAAAGAATCCGGCAAAAAAGAAAATGCAACAGCTGGAAACAAAGAAATTACTGACTTGTCAATTTACAATTTACCTTCAAAATGGACCAATCAGAATGGAAAAGATATAGAACTGAAGAGCCTTAAAGGGAATGTTCTGGTCATGGTAATGATCTATACGAGTTGTAAATCGGCCTGTCCGCGATTAGTAGCAGACATGAGAGATATTGAATCAAAACTGAATAAAAAGACAAAACAGAATGTAAAACTGGTTTTGGTTAGTATTGATCCAAAAACAGATACTCCAAAAAAATTAAAAGCTTTTGCGGTTTCGAATAAAATGAATCACGATCCGTGGATTTTTCTTCGCTCTACAGAAGAAAACACTCGTGAATTTGCCGCTGTATTAGCTGTTAATTACAAGCAGATTTCACCAATTGATTTTTCCCATTCTAATATTATAAGCGTTTTTAATCCGGAAGGAGAATTGGTATTTCAGCAGGAAGGTTTAGGGGTGAACAACGAAAAAACAATAGCTTTCATAAATCAGGAAACAAAAAAATTATAAAGAGTTTTAAAATATTTTGATTAGTTGTAAGAACAAGAGGAGATCAGGAATGGATTGACTCTTGTTTTTTATTTATAAGCGATTTAATTATTAAGATTAATCCAAAAACCAGCAGAAGACTGCAAATGAAAATGCTTTGATAATAACCGCTCATATTTCCTTTTCCAAAGTAAAAAAGCCCGCCTTGCAGGAACAATAATACCTCCGTTGCAATATATCCTCCAATAAAACATTTAATACCTGTTTGTAAGGCAGAAGAAGCAGCTGAAAGCATTTTATTCTGAAGTAATATCGCGAATAAAAATCCGGTTATAATTCCTAAAGTCGTTAAGTGAATAAACCCAACTACAAAATTTCTGATCTGATGTGAAACCTCTGTAATATTCGGGATAATGGTGAGCATTTGGATGCCGACTTTCAAACCCAGAGAAAATAAGGCTAACCCGTAAACCATCTTGGCAGTGGTATCTAAATTTGACTTAAAATTAAAAATTTGTGGTTGCAGCATCTTATAAAAATAAATAAAAGCCGCTACTTGTACTACTACTCCAACCGCGTTAATGTAATTTAAAACAGTGTTTTCTACAAACCACCGCACTGGAAATGCAAAAGTTAAAACAATGGAAGCAATTAAAAGGAAGTGAAAAATTTTAAATTTAGTTTCATCAATTTTAATCTGAAATTGTCTTAAAAACAAAGCCAATACTGCACATAAAAACCATCCATTAAATTGAAAATGCAGAAAAAACTGTATCGCAATTTGATAAAAAATACTCTGCTTGCCCAATGTACTTACGGCAGGTCCCAGAAACCAAACACCAAAAGTGGATACAATCATAAATATAACAGCCGTTTTTAAAAGTTGTGTGGCAGGCGATCTTTCTTTAGAGCTGTCTTTCAGCACCAGCCCGCAGAAAAAGTAGCTTGACAAAATATGCATTGTGGAAAAAATAATAGAAAACAGCGCATAGCCCTGAATAGGAAAAGAAATCATCATTCCGATAACGGAAAAATCAGTTATCCAGAATAAACGATTGTAAATGGGTTTATGGCTTTTTGCTGCCGGAATAAAAAAATGCACAATTAAAACATATAACATCAAGTAGAGCCAGCCCAGCATCGCCACATGAGAATGCGCATGCAGTAAAAAATGGTAGTTAATAAAATCTATGGGAAAAAGATACATCAACCGCATTACTAATCCGAAAATACAAGCAATCAGAAAATTTAGAAAACAGCAGATGATCCTGGATTTTTGAGAATTGATTTTAAGTAATTCCATCTTTTTGTGAATATTAAAATAGTAAATAAAAGGATTTCCAGAAGCAAAAAACACCGATAATACTCATTAACTGACATTTACCGGTGTTCTTTTCACTATTAAAATTTAGTTGTTATGCTACTTCAACAAATTCTTTTTCTAAAAGAACTGCTTTTGGAAACAAGATATTATTTTCGAGGTGAATGTGTTTGTGCAAATCTTCCTCAAACTCTTTCAGCATCGAAAAAGTTACTCTATACGTGGTGCAGGCATCTGCTGGAGGATTATAATTGTCAGTCAAGGCAGCGATTTCTCTAAAACGCTCCCCTTCATTATCGTGCTCATGCATCATCATTTCGATTGGATTGGCTACACTTCCGAAAGAGGGCTGCGATAAAATTCCTTCAGATTCTTTAGTTTTTACCATTCTTTTAATGAACGGAAATAACATTAATTCCTCTTTCTTCATATGCTGCGATAATTCGCCTGCACATCCTGTAAACAATTCATTTATCTGAAACAATTCAGGATGATTTCCTCCGTGAACTTTGCATAATTTATCTAAAAAAGGAAGCAGTACCTGCGATTTTTCTTCGACATAACGATGGTGCGTTTTCTCAATATAATCTGCCAGTAAATCTAATGGCCACGAGTTAAAATCGATTCCGCTATTACTTGCTGTCTGCAAAACCTCAGTTACATTTTGCAGTAAATCATCAGCATCGATGCCTTGTTTTTCGCAGACTTCAGTAACTGTTCGGTTTCCCTTACAGCAAAAGTCGATTTTATATTTAGAAAATACAGCGGCAGTTCTAAAATCTTGTGCTACGAATGAGCCTATTGTTTTGTCTTTTAAGTTTTCCATGATAATTATTTTTATTTTTAGTTGTTTTTATTTTTTAAAGTCAGGTCAAATACAAACCATGCCATGGTTATAAATCCGATCCCGAAAATGGAATCTCCTATTGCTCGCAGCCACTTTAAGGTAATCATTGCGGGCTGCTGCATTAATTCTGATGAACGGGCGTACCACATTCCGTGATCGATGCTTTCGATTGCCTGCCAAACTCCAATTGGAAGCAAACTTAAGACTGCCATTAAAAACAAACCGATATTCAAGGACCAGAATGTTATTTTGAGCAGTTTGGTGTTCCATCTGACATTTCTGTACAAACTTCTGAGTACAAAAAGGACTAAACCGATTCCTAACATTCCGTAAACACCAAATAAAGCGGTGTGTCCGTGCAGCGGTGTTGTATTTAAACCCTGCACATAATACAGTGCAATTGGCGGATTAATGATGAAACCAAAGATTCCTGCTCCAAGGAAATTCCAAAAAGCGACTGAAATCATGAAGTAAATAGGCCATTTGTAATCTGCAATCCATGGGGTCGATTTTGATATTTTATAGTTTTGATACGCTTCAAATCCGATTAATGTTAAAGGCACCACTTCCAGTGCGCTAAAAGTAGCTCCTAAAGCCATAATTGCCGTTGGTGTTCCGGAAAAATAGAGATGATGAAATGTTCCTAAAATCCCTCCGGACATAAAAATTATGGTGGCAAATAAAACATTTAATGTCGCTGTTTTGGTTTTCAATAAACCAAGTCTGACAAATAAAAAGGCCATTACGACGGTTGCAAAAACTTCAAAGAAACCTTCTACCCAAAGATGCACTACCCACCATCTCCAGTATTCGGCAATGGCAAGATTCGTTTGTCTTCCCCACATTAAGCCGGCACCGTAAAACATTGCGATTGCGGCGCATGAAATCAAGAACAAAATAATCAGATTTTTTTCCTGTGTTTTTTTCCTTAGAATTGGAAGCAGCGGACGCACCATTAAAGCGAGCCATAAAAACAATCCGACCAAAAGGAAAATCTGCCAGAAACGGCCTAAATCTACATATTCGTAACCTTGATGACCAAACCAGAAATTTTGTACCAAATCTAGTTGCTGCATAACGCCAAACCACTGCCCGGCCATAGAGCCCAGAACAATAATCAACAGCGCCACAAACAAGAAATTTACTCCAAAACACTGAAATTTAGGATCTTTTCCTGAAACTGCCGGAGCGATATAAAGCCCTGTCGCGAGCCATGCTGTTGCAATCCAGAATATAGCCAGCTGCGTATGCCATGTACGTGTAACGGCATACGGTAATATCTGATCGATTGGAATGCCGTAAAGACCGTTGCCTTCGACACCATAATGGGCAGTGATGATACCGAAAACCATTTGCAGCATCATTAACAAACTAACAATCCAGAAATATTTTACAATTAGTTTCATCGACGGCGTCTTGCCCTGCTTGATAATAGGGTCTTCTTCCGGAAGCGGAAAACTTTCATCTTCACCAGATTTGGCATGATAAAAGACTAAGATGCCAATGCTTAAAATCAATAAAATGATACTGACTCCAGACCATGCTAAAAGTTCTTTAGTTGCTTTATTGCCCACTAACTCATCTGAAGGCCAATTGTGCGTATATGAAATATCAGAATCAGGTCGATTGGTGACCGTAGCCCAGGTTGCCCAAAAGAAAAATGCACTCATTTTATGCATTTTCTCCGGATCTTTGACAGCATTCTTTGGAATGGCATAATCTCCCCGAAGCTTATCAAATTGAGAATCATCTGTAAAAAGGCCCTTATAATATTGGCTTAAACTTTCGATAGCAGCTGCGCGGTTTTCAGATATAGTCAGAATACCAGTATTGGCATCATACCTATTTGTCCGCACATCTTTTTGCAGACGCACCTTTAAGGCCGACTGTTGTTCTGCATCTAAATCATCATAGTTTTTGTCAAAATCTTTAGCAGCGAATGTATTAAGTATAAAAACTGCTTCACGGTGGAGCCAGTCTGCAGTCCAGTCAGGCGCAACATATGCGCCGTGACCCCAAATAGAGCCCACTTCCTGTCCTCCGATACTTTGCCATACGTTCTGCCCGTCCTTAATTTCTTTTTCAGAAAAAATAAGTTGGCCGCTTTCTGAGATTACTTTTTTTGGAACTGGCGGCGCCTGCTGGTAAATTTCGTACCCATAGTACCCCAGCACCGCAAAAGATATAGTCATTACCAGCGCAAAGACTACCCATAATTTTTTTTCTCTTTTCATTATAAAATTATTCAATAAAAGACTATTTTATCTTTTATTTGTTTTAAAAAAAACTCCAAACCTAATCCGGACTGGAGTTTTGTTATTTACTCAACAATTAAAACGCCTTTCATCATGGCAACATGCCCCGGAAAAGTACATAAAAAGTTGTATGTTCCTTTTTTATCAATAGTAAATTCAATTGTATCCTCTTCGCCTCCGCCTAACAGTTTAGTGTGTGCAATAACAGCTGCTTTTTCAGAAGCCGGAATATAGTCTGTATCTTTTGCATTCATTGCTTTAGCAGTAAAAGCAGCTTCATCTGTTCCTTCCTGCAGGATAACAAGATTATGACCCATTACTTCTTTGGGCATTTTACCTACATGTTTTAATGTCAGGGTAATTGGCTTACCTGCAGCCGCTTTTAATTCTTTGGTATCAAACTGCATCTGATCATTTCCTTCAATAACCAAAACATTGCTTAATTCTTCTGACTGACCTTCGTCTGTACTTTGATTTACCTCGGTTGGTTCAATTGTAGTAGTTTCTTTTTTTCCACATGAAGTGAATGTTAAAACTCCCATTATTATCAGGCTCGTAATTTTGATTTTTTTATTCATTGTTTTGTATTTAAATAGTTATTCTTTATTGTTTACTCTTACTCTCTATTCAAGACTTTCAGGTAAAAATCACCCGATTTTACACCAGACGCAAGCTGTTCCAGCGTTGTATTTGTGAGCATATTCAATAATAGCTCCCTAATTTTTTTAAAATCATTATGTACGGGACAAGGATGGATTTCTGAACATTCTTTCAACCCAATGCCGCATCCTTTATAGATGTTATCTCCATCGATCGCATCAACAATCTGAATAAGCTTTATTTTTTTTACCGCTTCACTCGAAACTTCAAAACCGCCGCCTACCCCTTTTGCTGAACTTATAATACCGTTTCTTGTAAGAATCTGCATTATTTTGGCCGTAAAAGGTTCAGGAGAATCAATCTCTTTTGCTACATCTTTTATTCCAACCCTAATTCCTTTAGAAGATTTGGCAGCAATAAATATAGAAGCTCTTATACCGTATTCACATGCTTTCGAAAACATACACTTCTCTTTTAAGATTAATTTCAGTACAAATATATTTAAAAAGAGATTAAAAGACAAATTTATCTTTAATTAGTTTTAGAGAAAAAAAACGCTATTTAAAAACGAAATAATTTAATGCCAGCCTTACATATATTAAAGCCAAGTAGAATAAAAAACCAATTTTAGTTTTACCTTTGGGAGAACATAAAATTTGTAAATGTGAATAATATGGCGCTAAGCAACTCAAAAGATTTAAAGTTAGCTGTTCTTATTGATGCCGATAATGTCCCTTACAGCAATGTAAAAGGCATGATGGAAGAAATCACAAAATTTGGAACACCTACCACCAAACGTATTTACGCGGATTGGACAAAACCAAATTCAAACGGCTGGAAAGCGGTTTTATTAGAACACGCCATTACTCCTATTCAACAATATAGTTACACTGTGGGGAAAAATTCCTCAGATTCTGCTTTGATCATCGATGCGATGGATTTGCTGTACTCTGGTAAACTGGATGGATTTTGCATTGTTTCGAGTGACAGCGATTTTACGCGTCTTGCAATTAGATTGAGAGAATCAGGTATGAAAGTAATTGGAATTGGTGAAAAGAAAACACCAAACTCTTTTATTGTGGCCTGCGACAGGTTTATCTATATAGAGGTTTTAGATGGCGCCATCCAGAAGAAAAAACCAAAACCAACCAACGCCGATGCTAAAAAACCGGTTGAAAAACCTGCAGAAAAGGCATTACATAAAATAGACGCTCCAACGATTGAACTGATCGAAGCAACTATTGAAGATATTGAAGATGATGACGGCTGGGCATTTTTAGGAGATGTAGGAAACCTGATTGTCAAGAAAAAACCTGAGTTTGATCCCAGAAATTATGGCTTTTCTAAGCTTACGCCAATGTTGAAATCATTGACTGACATTCTGGAAATTGACGAAAGGGAATCAGATAAAAAAGGTATTAAACATGTCTATGTTCGATTGCGCTTCAATTAAGTATCAAACTATTACCCATTAATTTTTTAAAACATGAGAAAAAAATTCTTTATCTACGGATTCTTATTGTTTATAATTGTTGCCGCAATTTATTACCAATTCAAACTTGGCTTTTTACTTCTTATTATTATACCAATCTTATTAGTTATTGGTGTTTATAATATTATTCAGGAAAAACATGCTATTCTGAGAAATTTTCCTGTATTGGGTTATTTCAGGTATTTATTTGAAATGATTGCGCCTGAAATTCAGCAGTATTTTATTGAAAGATCAACTGACGGAAAGCCTTTTTCAAGAAATCAGCGTTCACTAGTGTATCAACGAGCAAAAAACATTGATTCGAATTCACCGTTCGGAACGCAGTTAAATTTAAATGTAGACAGTTACGAAGGAATCAAACATTCTATTTTTCCTGCTAAAGTCAACGAAGAACTGCCTCGCGTTTTGGTGGGCGGAAAAGACTGCAAACAGCCTTATTTAGCTTCTTTGCTCAATATTTCGGCAATGAGTTTTGGTTCATTGAGCGAACATGCCGTTCGTGCCTTAAATATTGGTGCGCAAAAAGGACAATTCTATCAAAATACCGGCGAAGGAGGTTTGACCGATTATCATCTTGAAGGCGGAGGTGATATTACCTGGCAGATTGGAACAGGTTATTTTGGATGCCGGGATGCAGCAGGAAATTTCAGCCCTGAAAAATTCTCAGAAAAAGCCAATCTTCCCAATGTAAAAATGATCGAAATTAAACTTTCGCAAGGAGCAAAACCCGGACATGGAGGGGTGCTTCCTGCGGCTAAAAATACGCTGCAGATTGCAAAAATAAGAGGTGTTGAACCGTATACTATGATTCTTTCACCCCCAAGCCACAGCGCTTTTTCTGATGCCAAAGGTCTGGTTCATTTTATTGTGCAATTGCGTGAATTATCAAACGGAAAACCCATTGGTTTTAAGTTATGTATTGGAAATACAGCAGAATTTGAATCTATTTGTCATGAAATGATTGCTGAGGATGTGTATCCCGATTTCATTACGATCGATGGGGCTGAGGGAGGAACAGGAGCTGCACCGCTGGAATTTGCAGATGGAGTTGGAATGCCGTTTGAGCCTGCTTTGATTTTCGTAAACAAAACATTAGTCGGATTAAATATTAGAGATAAAATACGAGTAATTGGAAGCGGTAAAATTATTTCCGGTTATTCGATTCTGCATGCCATAGCACTTGGTGCAGATATGTGCAACAGCGCGCGTGGTTTTATGTTTTCATTGGGCTGTATACAAGCTTTAAGATGCCATAACAACGAATGCCCGACTGGAGTAGCTACACAAAATAAAATGTTGATGAAAGGTTTGGTTGTCACCGATAAATCTGAGCGAGTGTACCATTTTCATAAAAATACACTTCACGCCGCGAACGAACTTTTGGCAGCAGCCGGAAAAACATCTTTTGCTGATGTTGACATTAATATCTTTATGCGAGGCGACGAATTTGCTAATTTATCTGAGTCTTATTTTCCGGATAATTTGACCAACGTCACCCGAAAACATTAAAATAAAAAAGCCTCTTTGTATGAATCAAAGAGGCTTTTCTTTTACTTTTTTTGTTTGAAATTTTCCAGCAAAAAATCTATAGCTTTTGTTTTTAATTGATCTTTTGGAATATTCTGACTTTCAAATTCAAAAAACATCTGGTATTCGTTTGTTATAAAGCAAATCGCATATCCATTAAATCTTTTATCCTCTTTCGTGATTTTATACGAGACTACTTTAGTGCTCCCAATAGAATTTTCTAATTTATAGTGCTGCAGCTTTTTATCTCTCTTTATAGCACTAAAATTTTCTTTAAAATCTTTTGCGGCTTTAAAATCATGAATAAAAATATTGAGATCTGCAGGAGATTTAAATGCCATTCTAAGTGTATCATCATGATTATTCTGAACGTAAAATCCTTTTGGAATCTTTATCTGGGTATTCAAATCTGCATAAATTAATGAATCTTTTTCCAGCTTAAAAATATCGTAATTATCTTTTTGCATTACCGATAAAGTGTCTAAATCTTTATAAGGCGTATATAAAATATTATTCGAAATTGTGTTTCTTGAATTGATAATGCGTGCATTTATTTCCTGTTGCTGCATCATTAAATCGTTATTTACAGTATTAAAATCAGGCTCATACTGTTTCCTTTTATCAGTACCGGCGCAGGTTGAAATGAGCTGCAGTGCCGAGATTACAAATACAATAACAAGTAAAATTTTTCTCCATGCAGGTGCTTCTTCTCCCATCTTATTTCAGGTCATTATCTGTTAACACCACGGTATTCAGTTCTTTTCCTGCCGCATCCTGATATTGATATTTCACCGTCGAAATATCATAAAGGGCCATCATCGAGACAATGCTTTTTAATCCTTTGCTGCGCAAAACATTTTCTTTTAGAATTACTTTATACCCTTCAGTTTTGACTATTGCAGCATTTTCTTTTGAAACTTCTACTTTAAGAATAAGTTCCTTTTTTTCGTTTGCCTCAAATTTTAATATTGTCGATCCGTCGGCATTTTTAAGCGGCAGGTTTTTATTCATTATCTCTAAAAATTGCTGCAGTTCCGGATTTATATTGGAGTTCTCTGGCGTTGCTGCGGTGACCTGATCAACAAAATCCTTTTTTAGAAAAGCATCAATATCTTTTTTATCGATTTTTACATGCCCAAGGGTTGTTCCTGTATTGGCCAGGAATAACACTTCAAAAGTTACGCCTTCCTCTATTAGTTCCGTCGAAGCCTTTTCTTTCGAAATTCTTTCTGCCATTACCTCTGCAAAAATCCTTTCATACATGATTTTACTGGTCTCGTTATCTTCTATATTCGTTTCGATTGTTATCTCAACCTTATTCTCGTTTAAAAATGCTTTGGCACTCGTACCGGTCACCGTTTCATCTTTATAAAGAGCCGCTGATGCATTATAATTATTTACAAATGCCTGTATTTTCTGCTTAGTATCCTGACAGCTGATGAGCAGAAATAGGACAGCTGTAGTTAAAACAATTTGAGTAATTTTTTTGGTCATAATTTTGATTGGTTTATTTGTACTAATTATAGCACGAATATAATTAATTGGCTGGACCGGGCATTAGTTATTTCATGATAAAAAATAAAAAAGCCCCTTTGCATACAATTCAAAGAGGCTTTTTTATTTTTTTTGTTCTAACTTTTTCAAGTAAATCATCCTGCAGTTATAGCTTTGCAGTCGCTTTATTATCCTTAGAACCTTCTGCACCTTCCAGCACTGCCAATTCTTCCTGATCGACTAGTTTTTTCGCAAGAATAGCATTGTTGTATGCTAAAAAATATACGTCAAAAGTAACTCCTTCAGCAATTAATGCACTTGAGATTTGATCGTTTTTAATCATTTCTTTCAACAAATCAGGGAATGATTCCTTGTAGGTTAATTTGTTGGTGTCGTTTTCTTCTAAATTAGTTTCAATTCTAATTTCGATTTTATTGTCATTTAAAAATGCTTTTGCAGTAGTACTCGTAATCCCGTGGCCTTTGATAGAAGACGAATTATTGTACGTACTTACATGTTCCTGGATTTTTTGTTTGGTGTTTTTACAGCTCACCAATAACAGTACAACAGCGAAAGCAAATGCGATTTGGGTAATTTTTCTAATCATAATTTTTTGGTTTTTATAGTTAATTTTTAACTCAAACATAATAAACTTTTCACACAATTGCAATAATAATTGCGAAAAGCTTAAAATGTAATTATTTGACTACAAATACATTATCCGATAAAAAAAACAAAACCCACCTCCTTTTTAGACCTAAAAAAGCCTTTTTAGAAATTCTAAAAAGGCTTCTGATTTTATAAAATGGCAGTCTTAATGCACTATGCTTTCAATATGGAAGCCAGTTCTTCTTTATTCAATATCTGCTTTACTAAAACAGTATTGTCCTCAGCTAAAAAATAAATATGAAATAAAACGCCTTCTTCAATTAATTCTTTCGGGATCTGATTTTTATTGATCATTTCTTTTAATAACTGCGGCAGCCTTTTTTCGGCTTCAATTTTATTGGCCTCATTTTGCTCTAAATCAGTTTCAAACCGCAATTCGATTTTGTTGTCATTTATATAACCTCTCGCAGTGGTGAGGGTCACATCTTTACTTTTAAAACTTTTTGCAGTACTGCTATTATAATCAGTCACAAATTCCTGAAGTTTTTGTTTGGTATTTTTACAACTTAAGAGCAGCAATACCATTACAATAGCAAACGAAATCCGGGTTATTCTTTTCATCATAATTTTTATTTTAGTTTTTGAAGTCTTAAAAGTGCTTCTAAATAATAGTAATCAGCATAATTAATAGAACAGTCAATTTCGCTTCCGGCGGGTTTATGTCCCGTTGAATGCAGTAAAAATGCCGAATTAACGTCGTGGCTTTGATAATTTTCTGAAAGTGAAACAATCATTTTCTTTGCTTTCGTCAGATATTCAGTTTTCAGTGCTTTATCTTTTGTATAAGAGCTCAATTCAAGTAGCGCCGACGAAACAATTGCCGAAGCTGAAGCGTCTCGCGGTTCATTTGGAATTCCCGGCGCATTAAAATCCCAATACGGAATTAAATCTTCCGTTGTTAATCTGTCTAAATAAACACGCGTTATTTTATGAGCAAAATCTAGGAATTTAGGATCTTTTGTTTCTCTGTACACCATTGTAAATCCGTAAATAGCCCACGCCTGTCCGCGAGCCCACATACTGTCATCGCTGTATCCCTGCGCGGTTCTTCCTTTTATTTTTTTGCCTGTTTCGTAATCGTAAATCACAACATGATACGAGGAATAATCAGGTCTGAAATGATTGTTCATTGTGGTTAAAGCATGTTTTACTGCAATTTCATATAATTTTTTATTACCACCGTTTTTAGAAGCCCAAAAAAGCAGTTCTAAATTCATCATATTATCGATGATTGTATTATGACCTCCCATTTTATTGTGGGGCCAGGACTGAATGGTTCCTACTTTTGGATTAAAAAGTGTAGCCAGAGTATCAGCTGTTTTCAGGATGATATCTTTGTATGCTGCGTTTTTCGTCAGGCGGAATCCATTGCCAAAACTATTAAAAACCTGAAAGCCTAAATCGTGGTCACCAGCTTTACTAACAGACAATGGCGTTAAGAAACGACTGAATTTATCGGCTTCTTTTTCCCATTTTTTATCTTTGGTAAATTCATATAAATACCACAATTCTCCAGGCCAGAAACCGCTTGTCCAGTCTTTATAGCCCACGAATTTCCATTCCTTGCTTCCGTTGGGAACCGTTCTTGGCGAGGTTCCGTCATCCGGAATCAGTTTTAATGTTTTTGATGCTTGCGCGGCGCAATATTCCAGCTGCTTTTTAATATCGAAAGCTTTGTCTTTTTGAGCGTAACTTTGATTTCCTAAAAAAAGTAAAGCTAAAATCAGCGTAAAAAATTTTGTATTCATGTGGTTATTTTTGATAGATAGTTTATTGAATCGATAAATTTATAAAATAAAGTAATCGTATTTGAATCTTTGTATTTTTGTCTACCAAAAAAAGGACTAATGATGCTAATTAAAATAAAGTTTTGAACAAATTCCGACTCCGTTATTTCATTGTTTTCCTTTTTATCATTTTTCTTGGCATTCTGTCAAGGAAACTCAACTTCATTCCGTTATGGATTGGTGATTGTCTTTACGCTGTCATGATGTACTTTTTAGTCCGAATATTTTTTGTAAACCAAAAAGCAATTCAAATTCTCGTTCTGAGTTTATTAATATGTTTTTCTATCGAATTGCTGCAGCTGTATCAGGCCGGCTGGATGGCAGAACTCAGAAAAACACTCTTTGGGAGATATGTTCTCGGACAGGGTTTTCTGTGGAGCGACCTTTTAGCTTACACTTTTGGCGCCGCAATTGCTTTTCTTACTGAGAAAATCACTCTAAAGGTTATCAGTCAAAAGTCTGCGTGATTTTTTCGATATTTAAACTATTCGCCATGGCAGTGAAAATTTTATAATAAACTGATTTATTATCATACAAGTCATCGTGAGTTCCTTTTTCTACACATCTTCCCTGCTCTAAAACTATGATATTTGCCGCGTCGATAATCTGCGAAATACTATGCGAAATGATAATAACGGTTCTGTCTTTTTTTATGGCATCAAGCGATTTTTTTATTTGTTCCGTAGCAATGGCATCTAAACTGGCGGTGGGTTCGTCTAAAAATATAATCGGCGGATTTTTAAGAAATAATCTGGCAATGGCAATTCGCTGCTGCTGTCCGCCTGAAAGTAAATGTGCGTCAGAATCGTAACCTTTTGGCAGCTGCATTACCTGTTCGTGAATATAAGCTTGTTTGGCAGCATCGATAATTTCAGATTGGGAGGCTTCGGGATTTCCATATAAAATATTCTCTGCAATTGTTCCTTTAAAAATATGATTTTTCTGCAAAACCAATCCAATGTTTTTGCGCAGAAAATCGGTATTATAATCGTTTAAATCTACTCCATCCAAATAAATTTTTCCAGATGAAGGCAGATAAAATTTATCCAGTAAATTGATAATAGTACTTTTTCCGGCGCCGCTCAAACCCACCAAAGCAGTTGTTTCGTTTGGTTTTATGGTGAAATTAATATCAAAAAGTGCTTTTGTTCCGTTAGGATAACTAAAATCTACATTTTTAACTTCTATCAATCCCACAATTTTCTCAGGAATATAATCACCGCTGGTTTCTTTTTCTTTCTCTGATTCTAAAATATCAAAAAATCCTTCAGAATAAATCAAAGCATCATTTACTTCATCATAAATTCGGTGTAATTGCCTGATGGGTGCAGATACATTATTAAACAACATAATATGAAACATAATCGCGCCGATTGTCATTGAATTATTCAAAACGAAATAAGCCGTTAGAATAATGATAATCACAACTCCAATCTGCTCTACAAAACCTTTTATACTTTCAAAAATAAAGCTGGTTTTTCTGGTTTCTAATTGATTTTCTGTCATTTCAAACTGAATCTGCTGATGTCTTTCAGCTTCCATCGGTTCTCTGACGAAAGATTTAATGACTGTTATCGATTCGATCAAACTGATAATTCCGTTATTTTTAGTTTCGCGATACGTGCGCATTCTTCTTCTAAAGCCGCTTAATTTTGAGGCTTGTAGTTGACTGATGTAAAAATAAATGGGAATAATACACAAACTTACCAAACCCACATAAACATTGGCATAAAACATAATAATCAATGCTACAAAAGCGTTGGCAAACAAAGGCAGAATATCTATAAAAAAATTCTGGACCAATCGGGTTAAACTGCTGATCCCTAAATCGATTCTGGTTTGGAGTTTCCCGCTTTCATTTTCATTAGAAGTATAAAATTCCATTCGGTAACTCAGGATTTTTTCGACAATGGCCTGCGAAATGTCACGCGTTATAAAGATGCGGAGCTTTTCTCCATAAAATTTTTGTCCAAACTGCACTACAGAATATACTAATTCTTTGGCCAGCAAAACAATACTTATAATCTCTAATAAATGAAAACCTTTTGATAATGGTTCATGCGCTACCATTAAAGTGCTGATCGAATCAACAGTATATTTTAGTATCAAAGCATTTACCTGCGCGGCAAACGAACCTAAAAAAGTAAGCAGTAAGGTAGCAATAACCATTTTATTGTAGGGTTTTACAAAAGGAGCTATTTTTTTGTATAATACTGATAACTGCATTTATTTTAATTTTTGATACTATATCAAATATAAGAATTCTAAATTTGTGTTTTCGCATTCTTTAACTAAACCTATTATTATGCAGCTCGTTTTTGCTTCTAACAACTTAAATAAAATCAAAGAAATTCAAAGTATTTTAAAGGGATCTATTCAATTATTGAGTCTGGAAGATATTGGCTGTTTTGAAGAAATTCCGGAAACGGCAGCTACTATTGAAGGCAATGCTATTTTGAAAGCCAATTATGTAACGGAAAAATACGGTTATGATTGTTTTGCAGATGATACAGGACTTGAAGTAACAGCTTTAAACGGTGAGCCAGGCGTTTATTCTGCCCGATATGCCGGCGAACAGCGCAGTGCCGACGACAATATGGATAAGCTTCTAGAGGCTCTGTCAGAAAAAGAAAACAGAAGCGCACAGTTCAAGACCGTTATTGCATTGAATTGTAAAGGAGAACAGCATTTATTTACCGGAATTGCAAAAGGGACTATTATTTTTGAAAAGAAAGGAAATCATGGTTTTGGATATGACCCAATCTTTCAGCCGGAAAATTATAGCGAAACCTTTGCAGAATTAGCATCAGAAATTAAAAATAAAATCAGTCATCGTGCAAAAGCAACTGAGCAACTAATTGATTTCCTGAACTCCACAAAATAATTGTTTAAAATACAACAAATTAAAGTCGAAATTTTATATTTCACGACGTTTTTTTTCTCAAAATTATTCAATTTGTAGTGATTGCGATTTTACATTAAAGATAACTTTTTGATAATCAAATCATAACAAATACATAATTCTTAAAATAGCATTAGTTTATCTGAATAATTAACAGTAATTTTGCACCCTATTTTAAATACATATATGAATAAATTTGAACAATTAGGATTGAATGAATCGTTACTGAAGGCGATTTTAGATCTAGGATTTGA
>Ga0247811_1000114_pt1 | contig 27615 bp, 31 predicted proteins | sample UWRJL134311R1_FD_189018 | JGI IMG/M metagenome (GOLD analysis project Ga0247811, IMG submission 189018) | Plant litter microbial communities from Arlington Agricultural Research Station in Wisconsin, United States - UWRJ-L134-311R-1 | ecosystem: Environmental > Terrestrial > Plant litter >...
GGAACAACCTCCGCAAGTGCCGTGCCAATCCCTATTTTTTTTAACCCATGCGCATACATCAGTTCGCATGAAATGGCGATCCTAAAGAAGAGCAAAACAATGTTATTCAATTTGGTTCCTAAATTTGAACGTAATAGAGAATGTATATATATCATTATTTCTATTTTTTCTATTAGTGTTTAAGCATTGCTCTGCCATATTGAACACCTATCCCATATGAACCGCCATATTTTTGAACTAAATCTGTCACGGCCGTATACGTTTCTGATCTCGACCAGTCACGTTGCAATTCTAATAAATACTGCATTGATGTAATAGGTCTTGCTCCAGCCTGAACCATACGGGTTACTGCCTGATTATGAGCTTCATTTGTCACATCTCCGCTTGCATCTGTGATTACGTAAACTGTGTATCCATCATTTATGGCTGACAATGCAGGTCCTACAATACAAACCGAAGTCCATAAACCGCCCATTACTATTGTTTTATTTCCTTTCCCTGCAACCTCTTTGTAAGCATTAACATCTTCCCAGAAATTCATAGTGGTTCTGTCAAAATACTTGGTGCTCGATTTAGGATAAAACTCCAGAACTTCAGGGAAAACCGGCCCGCTGAAAGACTCTTCAGCTACCGTTGTAATAACAGTTGGCACTTTAAAAATCTTAGATGCGCCTGCCACCAGGGCAGTATTAGTTCTTAGCTGATCCACTGGCATATTACCCACTGCAAATGCCATTTGGCTTTCATGATCCACCAAAATCAAAGTATGATTTTTTGGGTTTAGCAATTGTGGACTTGGTTTTTGTGCAAAGGCAGTTAGTGAAGACAATGCAGCTGTTGCTGCTAAAATTAGATTTTTCATAATAATTCCGATTTAATGATTAAGTTTTTTTTTAAAATATATTTGATTTTGATACTCCTGTTTTGATAAAAAATTCGGGATGAATTTGAAATTGATCTTCTATTGCTGAATTCTTCTATTTAACTTTCGTCCTCAAAAAGTTTATGATCAGCTTGGAAATTTCCAAATGATGCTCTTCTAATGCAAAATGACCTCCGTTTAATAAATGAATTTCAGCATCTGGATTGTCTTTTTTATATGCATTTGCCCCCGACGCAGTAAAAAACTGATCGTTTTTACCCCAAATAATTAGCAGGGGCGGCTTGTATTTGGCAAAATACTGATGCCATTTTTCATATAGCGCTATATTAGATCCATAGTCGCGAAACAGGGCTAGTTGGATAACATCATTTCCTTCTCTGTCCAAATAATACTGATCGATGCTATAGCTGTCGGGTGCTATTTTTTCGGGGGATTCCGCACCAGTTATATATTGCCATTTCGTAGCATAAACGGTAAGAAAAAAACGTGCTGCCTTTTCAGTTTCGGCATTCTGCTTTTCAATATATGCTGTTAAAGGTTTTAGAATTTCACCTAATCCCTCAACGTAGGCATTTGCATTTTGGATAATAAGTGACTGAATCAGTTCAGGTCTTCTTGCCGCTATTCTCATTCCAACGGGTCCTCCATAATCCTGAATGTAAAGACTTGTTTTTTTTATTTTTAATTTATCAATAAAATGTTCCATTGTTATGGACAAGTTATCAAATGTGTATTGATACTGTTGAGGGGTTGGAGCACTACTTTGCCCAAAACCAGGATAATCAGGAGCAATTACATGATAATTAGAAGCAAGTTCACTTATCAGATTTCGGTACATATGTGACGAGGACGGAAATCCATGTAATAAAATAATGGCAGGTTTAGTTCTCTCGCCCGCTTCACGGTAGAAAATTTTTAAACTATCAACGAGAATTGTTTTGTATTCGACAGCTTTAAAAACGGTACACTGTGAAGCCGCCTTTTTCCCTACAGAGTGTTTTGCATACGATTTAAAGCATATTAAAAACATAATCGTTAAGACGGACATAATAAGTTTGGTCTTCATTTTATTTGTTTTAGTTTTTTAATAAATGGTCTGCAGAATGTTTCCCAGACAGGGAAATTATGTCAGACTGCATGTTTTAAGCATAGTGTCGGAATTATCTTTTTTGATATCCTCCATAAAAATTGATCGGGGACCACTCTGGTATTGCTTTATCAATTTCAGGACTTAGTTTGGAAAACTCTTTGTCTCCAAAGACAACATTACCACCAACTACCGTTAAAACAGCCGACAAATCTTTGATTTTACTTTCTGGTACGCTGAAATAATCATCTGATAATAGTATAAAATCGGCAAACATTCCTTTTTCTAAAGTCCCTTTTACAGCTTCTTCTTTGGAAACCCACGCACTACCCTTTGTATATAAAAAAAGTGCTTCTTCGCGTGTAAGCAGATTGTCAGGAGCACTCAGCTGCAGCCCTCCCACCGTTTTACCAGAAACCATCCAGTATAATGCAGGCCATGGATTATAACTGGCAACTCGCGTTCCATCAGTACCTGCCCCGACAGGGATTCCCATTTTAATCATTAATTTTAAAGGCGGTGCATATTTTGCTTTAGCGGCTCCATATCTTTCAACAAAATATTCTCCGGCATACGCGAGTCTGGATTGAATCGCAATACCTCCGTTTAGCGCTTTAACTCTTTTTAGCTGCTGTTCAGTAATGGTCTCTGCGTGATCAAACAACCATCTTTCTTTTGCTAATTTTCCATTAGTTTCTTTATTAACTTCTTCAATAACATCTAATAAATTAGCAATGGTTTCTCCATAGGTTGCATGAATTCTAAAAGGCCAACCACTATCAACATGTAAACGAATCACCTTTTTGATATCATTTCTCCACGACGGTCTGTCTTCTAACATAGGCTGCGGTGCCAGAAAATTTTCAAAATCACCTGCGCTCCATGTAAGAAATTCCCCTCCTCCTTCTAATTCATACCCATGGTCCAGATGAATTTCTCCATTATTACCTACTTTATTGGTTTCAATCCAGTTTTGAAATTCCTCAAACTCCTTTCCTTTATTCTGAGGGAATAAGTAATAAGACAATCGTATGGGCATTTCTCCCTGATTAGCAAGTAATTTTGTCGCACCATAGTCTTTAGGAAAAGCATGCCCGCCTCCCCCTGCATCAATACCACTTGTTACACCATATTTATTGAGTTCTCTGTAAAATTGTTTTGTAGAATTCAACATCTGCTGATCGGTCATCGGCGGCAATGCTCCTATTGCAGCATATAGAATGGTCGGATTTGGTTCTGCCAAGAGTACACCGGTCAATTTACCATCCGCACCTATTTCATATGAACTCCCTTCAGGTGGTTTGGTGTTTTCATCTATTTTAAGCAGCTTTAAACCACTTTTATTCATCCACCCCCGACTGTACAGAAATAGTACGAATGCCGGAACATCTCCTGTCGCTTCATTAATTTCTTGAGTTGTTGGAAATCTTTTTTCTTCAAACTGAAAGGGACTCCAGCCTCCTACTACTCTCACCCACTGCCCTTTTGGAGTTCTGGCAGCCTGATCTTTTAACATTTTTAATGCCGTTTTCAGCGAGGTTACACCATCCCATCTTAATTCCGCATTATAAAAACGTCCTCCCCTGGTTAAATGTAAATGAGAATCATTCAATCCTGGAATAATGGTACGTCCATTAGCATCAATAACTTTTGTTTGCTTCCCTTTTAGCTTTAGAATCTCTGCATTAGTTCCAAACGCTAATACTTTCCCATTTTTTACTGCTATCGCTTCACTAATTGAATTGTTTTTATTCATAATGGCTATTTTACCATTTGTAACAATTAAATCTGCTGTAGCATCTTCAATTTCCTTTTTGTCTTTTTGAAAGGAACTGAATACTATTATTAGTAATACTAAGAATATTGAATTTCTCATTGCGGCTGTTTTTATTTATTATTAATTGTGAATGCCATCTTAACGTTTGCACTTTAGTTAGCAGCTTAATTACCCGAATAAAATCACCAGTTAAACCTTATTTTTACAGAGATTAAAATGGTCATTTTTAGAACTTAGTTCTTAAAATTAATCTATTCCTGAAGCTGATATAATTACATCTGCCACCAATTCAGGCTGGGATATGTAAACCGCATGGCTTCCTTTTACATACGTGGCAATTGTTTTGGAACGCTTGTACATTGCTTCCTGGATTTCTGTTGGAATACTCTTGTCTTCGGTTGCAATTACGCCATATGCAGGTTTTGATTTCCATGCCGCATTTTTAATTGGTGTTACAAATCCTTTCGCATAAAACGCACCTTGCGAAGCATACATAAAGCCGGCATCTTCTACACTTAGATCAGCACACATTCCCATATGGTATTTATCTTTGTCATAATAAATAATCCCATTTTCATCCGGAGGCAGGACGCCGCTTTCTGGTGCCGGCGGAGCGGTTTGTATCCACTGTAAAGCTGTTTCACCATCTCCCGGCTGAAATGCTGCTACATACACTAATGCTGCTACATTGGGGTGGTTACCAGCCTCAGTGATTATAGCTCCACCATATGAATGTCCTACGAGAACAGCGCTTTGATCGAGTTTGTCTAAAGCTATATTTACAGCCTGAACACCCTCTTCAAGTGATGTTAGCGGGTTATGTACTACGGTAACATCATAACCGCTGTTATTAAGTATGTCATATATACCTCTCCATCCTGAGCCATCTGCAAATGCACCATGCATGAGCACTATATTCTTAATTTTTTTCATGCTTTATTTTTTAGAGATTAAATCCATTATTTTTTTTGCCTTTCACACAGTAGTGTTTATTTCATCACCTTTAAGCTTAAGAGTCACATCTTACTAATAAAGAATTTTGGTTCTGATAAAAATGAATTCCTTTACTTGTTGAAACAAAATTACATTTAATCAAAGCGTGCTTTTCTGTGAATAATTCACTAAAAATTATAATAAACTAAGATTTAAAAAGTTCGATTACTTACAGTGTTCAAGCTTATTTTGTTTTGTGCCGCATCTAAGACCCAACAAAGTAATAATATTGAAAAACAGCTGATTAAAACACTTACCAAAAAAAAATCTGTTAATCATATTAAATATGACTAACAGAAGTTTCCATAGCTTGTTTTGATTTTACTATAACATTACTCCAATTATCGTAATTTTATTTTGCTTCCTTATGTAAAATGGATGCAAGAGTGTCCGGTTGTGAGAAAAACGGTGTATGACTCGTAGGTAAAGAATAAGTCTTTGTTATAGTAGCCTTTTTTGCCATACTTTTTTGCAAGGTCAGCCCTATAGCATGATCATATTCAGTAAAAATATATACCTTATCTATTTTACCGAAATTTGCATCTGTAAGTGCAACCGGAGTTGCCATTGGGCCCATCGGCTCTGGCTTAAAATTAGCAACCAGAACATCGGCTATTTTTTTAGGTGCATCAGCAGCGAAAAAATCTAAAATACCTTCTTTAGCAATTCCTACTACACCTGATTTTTCATCAGGTTGTATGTATTGCCCGATATGCGTTTCTTTATCCGCCGCTGAAATGGAAAAAAGGCTTTCTCCGTTATTTGGCAAATATGCGCAGAGGTAAATCAGTTTTTTGATTTGTCCTGGAATTTGCTCCGCCGTCTCGCTAATGACCATCCCTCCAAAACTATTCCCTACAAGAATAATATTTTTCCTTTTTCCAATTGCTGTTTTAACAGCATCTACATAGCCTTGCATTGTTAATGATCCAACAGGTGTATTGTCGGATCCATGCCCGGGCAAATTTACTGTTATCACTTCATTACCACTCTTTTTAAGTCCTGCTTCGACATACTTGAAATCCGCAGCTGAGGACCATGCTCCATGCACTATGACAATTGTGTTTGGGCTAACCGTGCTGGCCTGAATTTGCGTTCCAAAAGCGGTCATTAAAATCACCGCCGCTGTTGTAATTGATTTTCTCATCTTTAAAAAAATTTATAGTTATATTAATTGTGTTATTCCGATTTGCCTTCAATTCTAAATGAAATGATATCCTTTTGCTGTTTTCCCCAACTTGTCTGCTGAGAATTATTTATCGTATATTTAATTTGCTTTTGTTGGTCAATATCCATTTCGTCTCAGTATATTCGTGATGTGAATTAAAGTGAAATTATTTTCAAAAAATTAAAGTCAAAGTACTGGCCGTAAACAGAATCTCTTTACCATTACTAACATCCTGAATAAAATTTCCACTGTTAAACCATGTTCCTTCCAAGGTGAAATTCAGGTATTTATTAAAGGTATATTCAAATGAAGCGCCTAATTGATTTCCTATTTTTTTTGAAGTCGAATTTGAGCTATTGAATAATACTGCACCATTTGGCTGATATACAGCATCATTCTCCGAAGCCCTCCAGAACATATCATAATCGACATAAAAGTTTAATTTTTGTGTTAACTGGCATTCCAGAAAAGGATGGATATCAATCAGGTTTGAAGGACCTATCAAAGCAGCTAAACCAAAGTAGGCCCCTCGTGGAAAAAGAGGATTAAATGTTTCCATAGAACCATCATCTTGATTTTTATCACCAGAAATATATTCTGTTTTAAAACCTATTTTCTGAATTCTTTCATTTATCATATAATTAAAAGAATTATTAATTGAAAATGTCCAGGCGTGAATGCTTTTGCTGTCAAATTTCCCAAATTGATATGCAGTTTCTATATCATAGTTCCAATTAGAATGTGAGCCCCAAATTCTTGAACCCACTGTATTTCTGTTTTCCTGTCCCGAAAAAGTATTGAACGTGCTTTCTGATTTTCGTATGTTAAAAAAATAGGTTTCTATAGTATTGAAATGTTTAACACCTTTCATGCTGGTATACAATCCAAAAAGTTTTGTATTTGAATCAATCCTGTCATTAAAATCTCCAAACCTGTTTTTGACATAATAACTGTAAAAAGCATCTGCCGATAATTTTTCACTTTGATACATTATTTTTACAGCATCAAATGCCTGTCTGCTGTTTGGTCCCTCCCGAACTGAAATCAATCTTTGTGATCCATAATATAGTTCCTGTCTTCCCACTCTCAAGTTTAAATTCTTAACCCTAACATCAAAAAACAACTGATGGAGATCTAATGGGTTTTCCTCTAAAGGATTAGGGTCTAACCTGCTAATCGAACAGCTGCTTTGTATTTGGCTGAATAAACGAAATGAATTCCCAATTTTTAAATCACCATAAAACAGTGCCCTGTTGAGTATAAAACCATTTTCATCCCTATTGGCTTCATTCCAATTTTCATTTTCAAAATATTGGTATTGAGTCCTGTTTTCCCCTCCGAAATAAAGAAAGGAATTATACAATTCAGATATGTCTATTTGCTTGATTTTATAATAAAATTTTTGATTTGTACTGTCAATTGAAATTACATCATTATATCGTAGAAATGCGAATTCATTGATTTGTTGTGAATAAACAGCTGAACTAAATACAACTATAAAAATTAGGCAATATTTTTTCATCTGTTTAAAAATTATTTTTAATCAACCTCTTTAATGAGCCTATAAATATCAAGGATCAGACGTTTTGTATCACTTGCATTTAACCCATCGTAATAGCCTCTAATTCTCCTTTTTGCATCAACTAATACAAATGTGCCGTCATGAATTATGTTTCTTTGATTAACACTGCCGTCATCAAAGGCTGGCACTTTATAATTTTTAGCAAGTTCAAAAACTCCATCGCTTTCACCCGTTAAGAATGTCCACTTATTATTATTTATTTTATAGCTTTCTGAATACTTTCTTAACGTTTCAGGACTATCATTCATATAATCTATACTGTACGAAACAATAACTACTTCATCAATTTTTTCAAAGGCCTTCTCTATTAACTTTAAGTGCTTTGTCATTTTAGGACAAATCGTAGGGCAGCTGGTAAAAAAGAAATCCACTACCTGTATTTTGTTTTCAAAGTCCAAGTGGGTTACTTCATGATTAAATTGATTTTTTAATCGAAATTCCGGGGCCTGATACTGCCTGCTTTCTCCGGTTAATGGGTCAATTGATAACTCACCTAAAACGGGAAGTTTATCAGTTTTTGCGCATCCTGCAAAAATCAATGTCAAGAGTAAAACTCTAAATGTTACTTCTATTTTCATAATCTTTATAAAGTGAAATATTTTCTAACTTTAAAATTTCATCCGGAATATTTCTGTTTGGTAACGGCACAGGTTGAAAAATTACGTCAATTTTAATTTTCTGATCTACGGCCTCAGCAATATCTTTTTCTATTTCAATCTGAAGAAAAACTCCGTTTTGCAACAGAACTGAATCTATATCCAAAATGGGTAAAATCGTAAAAGTACCCGTGTACTTACTTTGTTTCCTGCCGTTCAGCATATACTCAAAAAATACTCTTGCACAATAGGGCTGATAGGGAAGCTGTGCTCTTTCAAAGTGGAGTATAACGTGAGATCTCTCTTTGTCAGCAAAGTCCTTGCTTATAGAATTCGTATCTGAAGTTTTTAGATTTAATGGTGCAATACAATCCTTTTTCGACTCATTCCTCTTTGGTTTATCTTTTTCCGCATACGGATTACAAAAATTAGGATTGAGAGCTAAATCAGCAAAACGATAACCCAGGTCTTCTGTATTTAATAATTCTTTTATTTTAAAATCGACCGGACGTCCATTACCATCTGTTGCATATAATTTTTTTTCTAACCACTCTACACTGTCAGGTAATTTATTATCCGGACTATACGCAAGCCATGAATCCCAAATACGATCGCAATTTCCATGATGACCATAAAAAATCGGTTCAAAACCAGATTCCACAAAAGTGGCCATCTGTCCCCCAATCCAATTGTGTATATTGTTATGAAAAGACTGTTCTGCCATACCGTCAAGCTGCGCGTCACCATATTTTTTTATAGCAGGATACCCTCCAAATGTTTTATAATCTTTTGTTCTGAAGACCGCACCAACATTGATGAAGTCATTTGGTATTTTGTCATTCGGCCCCACAAACCTCGAAGCATTGAATAATGGATTACTTTCATCTCCCCAGTAATGTTCTGGGATAAAATTACTTTTTGTCCAGTCCCAGTAATGCAATGCTAATTTGGGTTCAGATACTGCTTTTTGCAGTTTTTGCTCTAGCGACCACAAGTATAATCTATGCCAGGGCCAAACATACCAATTGTAGTGTACCTGATTGGAATACATACTTGTAGCGCAAAATGCAGTATGTAACAATGCATTTGCCTGCCAGCCCATTGGATCTAATGGTGATATTTTGGAACGTTTTTTTAATATTCCTACCGCATCTTTAAACAACTTTATTTCTGCATCATCAACAGGAATATCAGCAATATTCTTTCTTACCACTATATTTGAATATGCTTTCTTTTCATAGCTCCCATTCTCTGGCTTTATTTTGCCGTCTTTACACCCAATTAGCGATGAAGAAACCAATGGCAGACCTGCAAAACCAACGGAAGCCATACCAAGTTTTTTTAAAAATGATCTTCTCTTATTATCATCAATATTTTCCATATTTATTCTTTTATTTTTTAATTATTCGTTTCAGTAAAAATTGGGTCGACTGCGTATTTGCCTCCACCTAAAATAAATAAGGCAAGAGCCATTCCGATCCAAAGAATAAAGTATTCGTAGCCTTCTCCCTTTAGAGTTCCGAACCAATTCATAAAAAAACCATTTTTAAGATGTGTAGTGAATATCATTCCTAATGGAAGAATTATATAGGAAAATGCAATAACTCTCGTTAAGGTTCCTGCAATTAGTGCAACCGCCCCAACAGTTTCCAACAGGATTACTAAAAAGCCCATTATCCAAGGCAGCCCTACCGAGTCAGTAAAGAATAGCATAGTTTTGGAAAAACCAAGGCCTCCAAAGCAGCCAAATAATTTCTGCATGCCGTGCATCAATACAACAAATCCCAGGATAACTCTTAAAATCAAAGGTGCATACGATCCGCTCGTTTCAAATATTTTATTTTTCATAATGTTTTTATTTATAGATTAACTGCTGTTTTTTTTTGCTGTTCCAATCTGTTTCCTCACCGTTTATACAACGGAATTAACCTTTTATGAATGCTGTATACATCCAGACCATTTTTTCCTGTTCCCGAATGTAATCACTCATTAAACTATTAGTACCTGTATCATCTATTGCAGCAGATAAATCAAGGATCAATCTTTGTTTAGCCAAAAGTATCCCCAATGACTCTACAACTTTGCCAACAGAATGCTGTCCATCGATCACTTCATTTGTTTCTAAAATTGCTGCTGTTTTAAAATATTCGGTAAAATTGTGATTTGGCCTGAATCCTAGTGTTAATATTCTTTCAGCGACTTCATCAATTTTCAAGAAGAGATTATTATATAAGTCTTCAAATTTTTGATGAAGTACAAAGAAATCATCGCCTTTGATATTCCAATGATATCCTCTCACATTTTGATAAAATATGGAATAATTAGAGAGTAAATCATTCAATTGATATGCTAACTCTTTACTTTTTACAGCATTTAATCCTATGGCATTTAAATCGTTCATTTTTTATTTTTAAAATTATATATCTAATATTCTTGGGTCACCTATAAAACGCTTCCAATTTAAAAATGGCATCGCGTATGATTTCAAAGTTTTATAAATCAAAAACGAAGGGCTTACTTGAGTTTTTGTGCTTTTAGTTTTTCTTACTTCTCTCACTGTTTCCCCTATTAGAAATGTACCACCAGAAAAAAAGTCGTTTTCTATACCTGATGAAGCCTCTATTTCGCGATCCAGAAGTATAACATACTGACCCTCTGCCGTGATGTGTAAGTTATAGTCATAATTTTCAATTACTTTTTTAAAAACAGCATTGCTTGTTATAATAGGATCCGATAAAAATCCCATTTCTGATTCATTACCCGAAGCAAAACTTCCGAAATATCTCTTGATTTTATTTTGTGACTGCAATCTTTTAATTGTATCCATATTTTTGTAAATTATTATTTTCCAATTCAATATTTTTTATGACCGTAATTATTTATCTCATCTTCAATTTCTGAATCATTGCGGCATTCAAATTATCACTATAAGCTCCATAGGCATCTACCAATAATCCTTTGATGCCATACTCTGTACTTATTGCATAGAGTATTGAGGAATCATCTGGATTAGAATCCCCTTCAAATCGATAAAATGAGTCCACATTGAATTCAGTAGAATCAAATGTTCTATTTAACTTTTTACAGTCTAATGCTGCGTTACTAAGATTAAAATCAAAAGTATATCCCTCCGATTGTTTTATATTTATTGCCTCTGTCAGTGTATCGTAATTTTCCATATTCTTAAGTTTTTAAATTCAATGTTTATAATTTTAAGGTTGATATAAAAATTATAATCAGAGACTTGGTTTTCGTTAGAGCAAAACTAATTCTAAACTCAACTGTACTTTCTATAGAATAGTTATCAAAAATTATAAATATTAAAGATTTACTGCCCTAGCGTTTAATCTGCTTACATGGTATCTATCAGATTAACAAATAAGTAGTTCAATATTAAACTGTTACATTACTGAACCATATAAATTATTTCGCAAGATTAACATTGAAGAGTTGAGTCGCGGAGTGGAAGATTCTTTTAACTTAATTCTCCTCTACCTTGTATAAAAGTGATAATAAAGGGCTGTCTAAGGGAAGACCTGCATATTAGATTACAACTTTTTTTTCTTAATCTAGGTTAACCGATAACGTTTAAACCTTCCGTAAGTTTGTAAAAAATATTTACCAAGAATTAAGTCAGATTCAGCTTTAAAATTACCGATCTCGGAAAATAAATTATTTTAAATAATGCGTATTAGTCCAGGGTATCAAAAAACAGTACTGCTATTTGGTATATAAAATAATCTGCTTGATTCCGCGTAAAAAAATTGCGGTCAACAACATCCTAATTTAAAAATTAAGACTTATGAATACAGAAATTATAATAGACGGGTTGTCATTAAATAATGCTAAAAAGGCCTTGATTATGATTCATGGACGCGGTGCACAGGCTCATGATATTCTTTCGATTGCAAGACATCTAATGGTCGATGATTTTGCCTTGGTTGCTCCCCAGGCAGAAAACAGAACCTGGTATCCTCATTCTTTTTTAGCACCGATTCAACAAAATGAACCTTTCTTTTCAAAATCATTAGATGCTATTCAAAATGTTGTTGTGGCAATTCAGCAAAACGGGATCAAAAAAGAGAATATCTATTTTCTTGGATTTTCACAGGGAGCTTGTCTTGCTTTGGAATTTACAGCACGAAATGCTGCAAAATATGGCGGTATTGTAGCTTTTACTGGCGGACTTATTGGTGACAGGGTTTATGAAGATCATTATAGTGGTAATTTCGAAAACACACCTATTTTCATCGGTACAAGTGATCCTGATTTTCATGTTCCTGTTGAAAGAGTAAATGAAACAGAAGCACTTCTTAAAAAAATGGGTGCATCAGTGACTAAAAAGATTTACGAAAATATGGGACATACCATAAGTCAGGACGAAGTAGATTTGGCCAACGAACTTATTTTTTCAAAAAAATGATACAGATAACCCGAATATACAGCGATAAAAACGGCGAAAGCCACTTTGAAGACTTCCAGGTTCCTTTGAAGAACAATGGTGATATCGGATTTTTATCTGATGGTGAACCTGTAAAATCAATCGTTTTCAGAGAAGTTAATCCTTCTTACGATTACGATTTTCATAATGCACCAGACCGCCAATATATTGTTTTACTCGAGGGTGGTGTGGAAATCGAAACTTCGTTAGGAGAAAAAAGAAGATTTGAAACAGGATCGATTCTATTGGTTGAAGATACCACAGGTAAAGGACACAAAACAAAAAACATTGAATTAAAACTTCGAAAATCAATATTTATAAAAACTGGTTTGGTTTAAACACATACAAACTCTATCCTGGCACCCGGTCCTATGTAAATGAATTACTACAGCAGTGCAGAAATCTAAAAATAAAACTTAGAAATCAATTAAACACCACAGAAAGAATAACTTATATGTTTTTGTAAAGAAAAAGGCGCATAAAACTAAAATCTTTAAATATTATAATTTTTAGTCAGGATTTGAAACTTATATCATTACATTTTTGCGCAATTTTAAAAAATCAAATCTACAGACACATAAGCTATATTACTAAATATACGTAACCTAAGATGAAACCCGTATTAACCACTTTAAGTAAAATTACTGAATGTCTGGCTTTTATGAATCTACCAATCTCCACATACAATAGTGAAGATTTTAGTTTTATAAAACTACATGAAATTGGGATAAAATTACCTTTCCAGTCACCGACATTCCGACCTGACTTTTTTAACTTATTCGTAATAATCGACGGATTTGGGAGTTATGCCATTGGAAATAAAGAATTTGAATTTAGTCCCAACCAGATTATAATTTCTCGTCCAGAATCATTTTCATCCAGTTATTGGACAAAAATTAAAAAAGTTTACGCAATCAGTTTTCGGAAAAGTTTTCTCCATCAATATTTCCCTGCTGGTATTGATAATGTTCTGGAGTTAGGAGGAGAAAATGGATATTCCTGCGATCTTCCTGAGAAAAGTTGGAAATATTTTGAGCAGACTTCCCAGGAGATTTACGATTTATCGATTTCAACAATGGCATATAAGGATGAACTTATAGCAAATCTTATTCTTAATCTTCTATTTTTAATGCAATTGCATCACAATGGCGATTCAAATTTGAAACTGGAAAGTGAAAAACAGGCCGCTATTGTGAGCGCTTTTCGTCACAATATGGAAAATAATTTTAGCAGTCTTATTCGTGGTGAGGACACATCCCTAATGCGAACAAAAGAACATTCCAGATTATTGAATATCAACGAAAATTATCTTTCCAAAGTAATAAGTAATTGTACAGGAAAAACCATTAATGAATGGATTAATGAGAAGCTTATTGATGAAATTAAATACCTGCTGAGACATTCAGATAAATCAATGAAAGAGATCGCCGCATTATTTGCTTTTAACGATCTAAATTATTTCTGCAGCTATTTTAAAACGCAGACTTTAAATGCGCCTAACGCTTTGAGAAAAGAATTTAACAATGCTGAAAAAAATTAGAATTATGTGTAATCGACAATTTATAAAGCATCAATTATTAAGTAAATAAAGAAGAATGGTACCTGTAAATATTTGAAAAATGGAAAACAGCAAAAATATTAAATTCACAGATTTCTATGACACTGCCAAAATAATGGGATTGGATTTGTCATCTGTTGATCTAGATCATGTCGATATGTCGCATGGACATTTAGGAGATGCTGAATTTTCCTTTGTCAACTCGAAAGTACTTCATCCCGATGACCAGCTTCCTTTTTCAACACCTCCCTTTTTTACCACATTTTTCTCAGTAGGTTTTGTTCTTGATGCTTATGGAAAAATTATAGTAGATAAGCTGCCGTTCAATGTCAAACCTGGAATGTTATTTGTCAATAAACCTGGCGAGCTTCAGCAGTTAACATGGGAAGTTATGAATGAGTCTTACGGAATAATTTTTTCCGAGAATTTTATCTCCAAATATGCCGGAATATCTATTTATAAAACCTTTCCTTTTTTGCTTTTTGAAAGACAAATACCATTAAAGACCTCCGAAGTATTTCAACAGGAGCTAAAAAAAATTCTTTTGCTAATTGTTGATGAACTCCTAAATGATTCGACTTGGAAAAACCAAATATGTGCTAATTTATTGACAAGATTTCTGCTGAAAATAAAACAGGAATATTGGGAAGGTTACGTGATTAATAATCCTGAAAAAAAACATCCAGATATCGTGAATGATTTTTTTCAAAATCTTGAATTTCATTATGACCAATTGTTAAAGGGTAAAGTACAAAGAACACTGTACATAAAAGATTATGCAGAAATGCAGCAACTGCATGAAAATTATCTTTCTAGTATTCTAAAGGAAAAAACCGGAAAAACAGCCGGACAACTGATAGCTGAAAAAACCTTGAGCGCAGCAAAAATTCTTATCGAAGATCCTCGATTATCATTAAAAGAAATTGCCTATATGCTGGGATTCTCCTATTTATCTTACTTTAGCATTTTCTTTAAAAAACATACGGGTCTCTCGCCGATTAATTATCGAAAAAAGAATCTGCAATTGTAAGAAGCTTATTAATTACCAGGTTGTCCGTATGTTGACAATATCACCACGATACACGTGAGCACGATCAGAATCAGATGCATTAAAATCTTTTCTTACTGAACTGGGTGTAGTGTTTGTGTTCTTTTTAAAAAATGTATAAAAATATTTAGGATCACTAAAAGCAAACATTTCTGAAATTTCAGCAATTGGTTTGTCTGTATTTTTTAGCAAATAATTGATTTCATCAATAAGTCTGTCGTTAATCCATTGATTAATTGTTCTTCCAGAGGCTTTACTAATCAATTTAGAAAGATAGGTATCCGTAAGACTAAGCAATTTAGCATGTTCTCTGGTTCTAAGTACAGCTGTACTTTGGCCAGAAACCAGCATATTAAAATTCTGATCTATATTTTTTAAAAACGATGTCAAAATCACAGCGTTTTTTTCGTCCTGAATCTCCAATTTAATATTATTCTGATGTTGTTGCAGCAGTAGTAGAATATTAATTAGAAGATTAGAAATCATCTCATATCTGCAATTTGAAACAGAAATGGCTTCGTCGTAGATTTCCTTGCAAATTTGCTCCAATTGGCTGAAATCTTTTTGATCAAGAAAATAATTAAATGCATTTACATTACTCTTAAAGGGAATATTATCAATACCGTGGGGAAAATATTTCTCAAAGAAAGACTTGGTGAAAGAAATACTATATCCAACGGGGGATTCTGTCCAGCCACTTGAAAAATAAACATCTGGCTGTCTCATAAAAACATGTTGAGCAGCAAGTTCATAAATATGGTCACCTACCACAAACGTACCCTTACCGGCTTGTATTATGGTTAAAGTATAATAGTCGGGTCTGAAGATCGGAGTAAGATAGGGCATTTTTAATCCCATATCTTGTATTTTTATAATAGCAAAATCATCACTGTCAATATAAGAAAAGACAGGCAGATTCATAAAGGCCAGTATTTCTCTAAACTTTTTTAAGGATGTTATTTCTGGTTTCATTTCAAATAACTTAAATTCTTAATTACTGTCTTGATTACTCCAAACAAATTTAGTACAAATAGATACAATTGTTAGAGGGAGCTGGCTTCAATTTGTTAAAAAAAGCTGCAGGGGTTTATTCCTATCAGACTACTAAACAAGCATAACCATCTGAAAATAATACAAGTATAAATGGATATCGTATAATTTTTTCGGTTTTTTAATTTTTAATTTTACTGCACTTCCTCCCGTAAGTGTGAGAAGCACAGAGGGCGCAGGACGACTTGAAAGAAATTACAAACTATTTAAATTAAAACATTATGATACCACAAGAAAACTATGATACGTACGATCAGGACGATAGTACCTATTACATGGGAGAAGAATCCATCCACTCGGAAACCATGGAGCATACTGATCCGGCCATCAACCAGCATTATGACGATGAAAGATCGGCAGACCATCAGCCTACTGAACTGGATCATGACGATGCAGACAGAAGGACTTTAGACGAGTCGGAAGCCGATGAAGATGACGAGGATTAAATGCAGCCGCAATACCTAACAGAAAAGCCTTCGCAATGATTACATTGCGAAGGCTTTTTTTTGTATCTTATTTTTTGCTTTTAAATCTTTAACTAATCAGGCAGCTCGTCAATGCCGGCTGGTTCCACCCTGACCTGCGCGTTCATATAGTGCCTGTATCTGCTGGAAGTCTCATAGGCCAGTTTTCTGACCCGCATGATATTGCCCAGCGGACGGTGCTGGGGCAGGCAGTGAAACGGATTAAAACTCAGCACATCATCTGCATATACGCGCCTCTCTGGACTAAAAGTTTCCTGAGGACCAAAGGTTAGTCTGGCCACAGGCTGATAGGGGCTCTGGTCCTCGGGCCACTGCACCGAGCCGTCTTCCACCGGCATAGTCTGCAGGTCAGTGCAGAGCTGTACGCCTATTTCATACTGTGCAGTACCGGACTTGAAAAAATCTTTGATAAGCTGGGTTAGAAAAGCATTTTCATCTGCCTCTATTAGTTCCTTATCAATTTCCTGTCCTGCTAATTCCCTGACATTTTCCGAAAGCGGCTTTACGTTTATTTTGGCCACGTAACTGCCAAAACGAAGCGCCGCCATACTGAAATACGTATCCCCGAGAATGTGGGGCCCCGGTGCGCTCAGCGCATTGGTATTGTCGGCCAGCCCGACAGCCGCCAGTACATGCTGCACGCCCACTGCCGCTTTCTGGGCAATCTCCTGGAACAATTCCCCGCTGTCAGCCTGTTTTTCGAGCGCCTCCTGCATTTTGAGGTACTCTGTTATAGTGCCTGTGGGTATCACCGGATAATTCACCATTAGGAAATCCTGTGTCAGGGCATCGGATAATTCAGGTAATATCTTTTCTCCTTCCACGCCGATTACTTTTATGGCCATACCGCGAAAGGCGGACATTTTATCAGGGTTTATCGATCCTTGGGCCGTGGAGAACCGCACCACCACCGGATAGGTCTTTGGCACGGCAAATAATCCCTGCGCTAAATGTTCGGGCAGGTTTTCATATACCTGCAGCTCGCCTTTTAAAATCCCATGGCTTTTGGCATGAGCATCGCGTATGGCATGGCGGTATTTCTCATACATCAGTCGGTTTACCCTGGCCATGGAATCTACAATTTTCCGGCTGATTTCCTGTTCATCGGGCTGCATAACCTCGATTGAATCACTGTAAGCTATATACGTATTTTGCTGTCTCATCTTTTATCTTTAATTGGAATAATGTTTTATTTCTTTACAGGGAGAAAAACCGCCTGCTGCAATGAGAATTTTTTCGATGGGACATTGTTTCCTTCGATAAGTTCGCTGAAGTTGGCATTCATGATCCAGGTTTCACTGCCCGAACTAGCTGCCGTTGACGGAAACGCAAATCGGTCTTCCACTGAAGTGGATTCCGCTACCTGAGCCGTAGTCCAGTTATCGGAACTTTTTATCTTAAAGATTTTATTTACGCCGCCATTCTGTACTAATGTCAAAGTAGCAGTATCATTTAAAAGCATACCATCGGCGCCTGGAAAAAACTGGTCAATTTTTACCTTTGTCCCACTATTAGGATTCGAAAGCGGTAATTTGATAACAGCTCCTGTTCCATTGTTTGCTACCAACAGAAAACCTTCCGGATGAAAAACAATTCCGTTGGGTCCCACCCCTGCTGTTTTAAGAAGTTCGTTAGTGGTGAAAACCGAAGCATTTCCTTTTGCATCCACTTTATACACAGCATCAGCATAACTATCGGTTATATAAGTACTGCCTTCTTTGTCAAAAGCCAGGTCATTGGGAAAATGTTCTCCGGGAACCAGCCCCGACAAATCAACATCGGCCAGTTTTTTACCGGACTTCAAATCAAGGATAAGAAGCCTTGCCATTTTCTTTTTGGTATCCGGTGTGCTGAATTTGCTGTAGTTGGCATCACCGGCACAGACAAACAGCCTTTTCCCGTCAGGATGCACCTTAAGGCCGTAGGTAGATTTTAGTGTTTTGTCGGCATATAATTCCGAATACTTTCCTTCTTTGGTCACTTTTCCAACCGTGCCCAGGCGTGCGGAGGATACATAAAATACATTGGAAGCCTTATCAAAAGCAACGCCTTCAGGATAGGATTCCGGCGCTTCAAATTCAATACGTCTGGTTGGTTCCTGTGCCCACGTTAGTTGGGTTACAACAGGAATATAATATACTTTCTCATCTTTATTTTTCTTTAAGGGCATAAATAATTCCATTTGCATCGTCCGATACATACACTACGCCGGAACCAACAGCCAGTCCGGCAGGTCTTCCAAAGCGCTCGTTTCCAATAAGGAATCCGGTTAGAAAATCTTCGGATCCCGCAGGATTTCCTTTGCTGTCAAATTTGATACGTTCTACTTTGTATCCGTTCGGGTTCTGCCTGTTCCAGGATCCGTGCCAGCATACCAGCGCATCTCCTTTATTTTTTCCGCTGTCAAAAAAGGCAAAAGCTATCGGGGCGCTGTGCGCCGGAAATTCCAGTACCGAAGGCTGTGTGGGTTTAACCCATCCTTCCTTGGTATTGCCCACTGGGTCTTCCCTGCTCTGGTCCACGATGCGCTTGCCATAGGCAAAAGGAAACCCGTAATTGCCTCCCATGCTAATTTTGTTTAATTCCTCAGGCGGCCAGTCATCCCCTTTGGTATCCCCGCCATTGTCCACGCCCCACATTTCCTTAGTCTGCGGCTGCCAGTCAAAACCTATTGTATTTCGCAGCCCTGATGCATATAAGGTCCTTTTCCAGGTCTGCGGATCTACCTGCAGCATCGAGGCGGTTTCCTTATCGCTTTCCTTGCAGTCGTTGCAGACACTGCCTATCGAGATATACAATTTGCCGTCGGGTCCGAAATCCATTGTGCGATTGGCATGCTGCCCGCCGCTTGGCAGGTCCCTGATCAGGGTATCCGCTGCTTTTCCTAAAGTTCCGTCTGCATGCAGCGGGTATCTCAGTACTTTATTGTTATTGCACAGGTACATATAATCATCCTTGGAGGTGATACCGTGTACGCCTGGAAAATCGGCTACACGGGTCATCTCGTCAAACCTTCCGTCATTGTTGGTATCGGTAAGCATCAGTACATCCCCTGCATCGCGCCGGGTTACATACAACTGTCCTTTCCTGCCGATATAAAGCATTCTTGGTTTCCCAAGGCCGATAGCCACAGGGGTCACCTGCCATCCCTGAACTGTTTTAAGACCAGATGCCAGTGAGCTGCTGTATTCTAGATGTGTTGGAAAATTAGTGATAGTTACTTTTTTGGTGTCCTCTTTGGGTGGGATCCCTTTTTGGCTGTAACCGTGCATTGCCAGTAAGCCCAGAAATGCCGTTAGTGTGTATCTTGCCTTCATAGAGAATGAATTTGTGGATTAATTTCAGTACAAAATCTTTATTTGAATAACTATCAAATTTAGTTTTATACAGAAAAAATACCTTACAAAATAAGCGCTGGGTTTTACAGGATTTTCAGCATATATTTTTATGTAGATGCAAATAAGCACTATTAATTGATAAAGGATCCTAGCGTATAGTGTTTTTAGAAACTAAAAATTCCGCATTAATTAAAAATACAAGAATGGTTGAAATCTGTACTTCTCGGTAAACAAATAGCACCCCGCCAACATCTGTGGGTAATTGTACCTTTCAAGCCCCATACCAACAAAAGTTAAAAAAAATCTTATATTTAATTTTAAGCTTGATTTGATTGCTTAAAAAACAATTCACATTGATTTCTTATTTGTAAATTTAGCTAAGGCTATCTTTATGGAAACATTACCACTACTTCACATCAAAGTTCTGCAGCCGCTTGCAGATCGATACGGCCTAAGCTTAACTTAAGAAGAGCTGACAGATCTTCTTGCTCCAATGATTAGCGCTCAAACAGTTTTACAGGCAATATATCATCCGACGGGAATTCGATGCAGCAGTACTAGATGCATTAATTGTCTTAAATGTTAAGGGTTATATCTTTTTAAATTCGTGTATTAATAAAAGTTCCATCCATATCAGTGGCCAAATTGCAGTCAACAGTTAGGGCTTTTACAATTAAAACTTTGGTAAATCTTTCCAAAGTAAAATTCATATTATAATTTGAAGCAAGAATCCTGATTATTTATAATGGAATTCATGAAGATCGCAGAAACAGGAATTTTAACCGTTAAATTAACCGAAATTTTCCCCGGTCATTAGTGCGGCAGCGCCAGTCCATTTGTAAGACCTGTTCCAGAAATGATTTCAGGGTATCAAACCCACTTGGCTTCACTGCATAAAAACTGGCACCAAGCTGTAATGCCTTTTCAATGTCCTGTGGATCACTGCTGGTCGAAAACATAATAACTTTTACCTCTTTTACCGCTCCTTTTAGCTTTCTTATTTCTTCCAGGCAGTCAAAACCATTTTTTTTAGGCATGTTCAGGTCAAGAAAAATAACATCGGGAACCGGATCGGACAGCGTATGGAGAATCTCCATCAGTTCAGCCCCATCATGGGCTTCTTTTAAAATAACATTAGGATTAACTTCCAGCATGGCCTCGCTAAAGAAGATTCTGTCATCTTCATCATCATCTGCTATATATATATGTCTGTGGGGATTTTGTTCTGCCAGGACCATAGTGGTATATTTTTAAGCAAAGACAATAATTTAAAAAACCAGCAAATGTTTATGATAACTGTATAAGGTTTTGTAAATCAATAAACGATCGAATTATATCCATGCAGCGGTTAAACAATTATGCAAAGTTAAAAAAAATAGTTTAAGAAAAAACACATGAATTTGATTTTACCGTTAATAATCCAATAAATTTGTTACAAATTAGGACACGTAATTTTTATTTTTTGTTATCAACTGTATTAATTTTGTTTTTTGTGTAAAGAAGATGATTATTGAAAGAGCAGTTATACCACATCGATATGAATATGTTTTCGTGTCCTGCGAAAGGCTTAACAGTTCACAGTTTAATGGAATACGCTGATCATTGGCTCAGGTGAAGGAGGTGCTGTGGCCTCATCTTCCTATGAGGCGGCCTGGGGGTTCTCCGCAATGCCCATTCATAGGACTATAAAACTGCCCGCAGGCTAACATTATGAAAGACGTATGGAATTGTTTTCCAGACTGTCCCGGACATTCCCGAGATCATCCAGAAAAAAGTCCCCGTGGCCATGAAATCAACCTGCCAAGGCTTAAAATGAGCCATTAGCCATCTCCTTTTTGCCTTGTGGTTTATAAAAAATGAATAATTAAAACTATGAAAATGATGCTATTTGATGACACTGAAATTTTTTCATCAGGCAAAGGCGGCAAAAGAATCTTTGACGTCCCTGATGCGGATCTGATGCTGATTGATAATTTTTTCAGCAAGGAAGAATCCGATTATTACTATACTTTTTTATACCATAATTCCCAGTGGAGGGAATATGAAATGCCCATGTATGACAAGGTCGTCACGGCTCCCAGGATGATTACGTGGTACGGGGAGTCAAGAAGGCCCGAGCGTAAGGCAAATCCCCACTGGCCGGCAGAACTGCTCCAGATCAGGAAGCGTGTTGAGCAGCATACCCATATACAGTTCAATGCCGTGCTGCTCAATCTTTACAGGGACGGGGATGACGGGGTTGGATGGCACAGCGATAAAACCATCAGCACCAACAAAGACATGAACATTGCTTCAGTAACCTTTGGGGAAACAAGACTGTTTCGTCTTCGCCATAAATTCCTAAAGCACATCCCTCAGATTGAAATCCCCCTGCATCATGGTACTTTTCTGCTTATGGCAGGACATACCAATACCTATTGGGAGCATCAGGTGCCCAAAACAGCCCGGAAAGTATTGCCGCGGATCAACCTTACCTTCCGGCAGGTAAAAGATAAATAATTCTCCTGTTGACAATGTCTGGTATTTATTTTACATCCTTATTTTTCTTTCAAAAGCATTGAGAGCTGTTTAAATACCTACGAATCATAACAATCCTATAAAAATCCTGATTTATAATATAACAGGAAAATCATCTGATAAACTAACTTTGGGTAAACTATTAAATTTAAAAATCATGGATGATAAAACGAAAACAGGAAAAGCAGATGATTCGCAGATTAATATCAATGAATCATACGAGGTGCAGTATTGGTCTGAAAAGTTCAACGTGCCCCAGGAAACATTAAAAACAGCCGTGAGGGCCGCGGGCACCAGAGTGGACGATGTCAGGGACTATCTGGCAGAAAATAATTAATGTTATGCCTTGGTACGACGGGGATTATCCCCCATCTTATAAAAACCAGTCTCCTGAAGTCAGGGAAAAGGCTGTCGAGATCGCCAATGCCCTGCTTCAGGACGGCGCAGAAGAAGGAACTGCCATAGCTGCCGGACTCAAACAGGCCCGTGAGCTGCTGAAAAATCATAAAGAGAAAACCGATAAAACTGAAAATCATGGAAACGAATAAAAACAACAACCAAAACGAGGAGAATACCAATGAAAATGCCAACAGCGCCTACAGCGGTTCGGGAAGCATGCAGCCTGGAGCAGGTACCGGAGAAGCGGGCCGCCTGAATGATTATGAGGAGAATGCCCCGCAAGACGGGTCAGACAAAATAAACAATCCTGAGGGTAAAAGCATCGCCGAGGCCACCGATCCTTCCAAACTCTCGGATATTTAACAGTTAGAGAATATAAAGTTATCCCAGATCTTGAAAAGAATTTATTAATTTTATAGTAAATTCTTTTCAGGATTTTTTGATTTTAACGAACCTGACACGATCCCAATAAGCAGTACAAAACCAAAACATACAAAAAGAAATGAATGATCCCATCCTAGAGAACCTTAACCCAAAACAGCTTCAGGCAGTGGAAACTACCGAAGGATATGTGCGCGTGATTGCCGGTGCCGGATCAGGAAAAACAAAAGCCCTGACCGCAAGGTTTGCCTATATCGTGGACAGGCTTGGGATCAATTCCTCCAACATACTTTGTGTAACCTTTACCAATAAGGCAGCGCAGGAAATGAAAAAAAGGGTCAAAATGCTCATAGGCGATACCTATGATGTCAGTCTTATTACCACCTATCACGGATTTTGCGTCCGGTTCCTGCGCGAAGAAATAAACAAGATCCAGTATCCCAAAAATTTTATCATACTGGATGCGGAAGATCAAAAGACGATCCTGCGTGAAGTCTTTAACGAGTTGGACATCAACTCCAAAAACCTGACCTTCAAGCAGGCCCTTCAGTTCATTTCCAAATCAAAAGGCACCTCGGATTATCTAAGCTACATTCTGGCCAATAAAAGCTTTGAGCACGAAAATACCGAGAATTTATCGATAAAAATATTTCACAAATACCTCGATAAACAAAAGCGGAATTATGCCCTGGACTTCGATGATCTAATACACTTCACCGTATACATCCTGACAACTTTTAATGAAGTGCTGGTAAAGTGGCAGGAAAATATGCATTACATACAGGTTGATGAGGCCCAGGACAGCTCCGACAGCCAGTTCGAGCTGGTGGAAATGCTCTCGCGTATCCATCAGAACTTATTTATGGTGGGAGATCCTGACCAGACCATTTACGAATGGCGCGGCGCCAAACCAGAATATCTGGTGGATTTTGATAAGATGTTTCCAAACTGTGAAACAATCATCATGAACCAGAACTACCGCTCTACTCCAAACATCCTGAAAGTGGGAAACCATATTATTAAAAACAATAAAATAAGGGTCGACAAGGATATGATTACCGAGAGGCCCGAAGGAGTTGAAGTGGTCCATTTTCACGGCAAAAATGATTTTGAGGAATCACTCTGGGTAGCCTCGGAAATCAAGGAAATCCTTAAAACCGAAAAGGCGAATTATTCCGATATCACCATACTGTACCGCGCCAATCATATTTCCCGAAACATAGAGCAGTCCCTGATCAAGGAAAACATTCCCTATACTATTTTTGGCGGCGTTAAATTCTTTGAGAGAAAAGAAATCAAGGATGTCCTGTCCCTTTTAAGGCTTATTGTGACCGGTGATAATATTTCATTCCTTCGTATGTTCAACCATCCGTCCCGCGGCCTTGGCAAGAAATTCATGGAACGCCTGAGCTATCTGGGACGAGAACAGAACCTTTCGCTTCTCAGAGCCCTTGAACAAAACATCGCCGATAACGAGCTGTCCAAAAAAGGGGCCGCCGAATTTCTGGATTTAATCGCCGAGCTAAAGGAGCTTGCCAAAACAAAATCCATATCGGATCTGGTCAAAGAGATACTCGAGAGAAGCGGACTGGCCGCGTTGTACCGCAAAGACGGTGATGAGAACCGGCTGGATAACATCAAAGAGCTGGTAAGTTCCATGCTCCTTCTGGAGCAAGAAAACAAAGAGCCTGTCAATGTCGAGGAATACCTGCAGGAAATTGCGCTCTACACCGATTTGGATACTCAGAATAACAATCAGGATAAGGTAAAACTGATGACGATCCACATTTCAAAAGGATTAGAATTTCCGTATGTTTTCCTTTGCGGATTCACTGAAGGCGTGCTGCCAAGTGCGCTCTCGATCAAAGAAAGAAGAAGCCGCGCGATTGAAGAAGAAAGAAGGCTTACGTACGTTGCGGTAACCCGCGCCGAGAAAAGATTCTACATTACAGACTCCGAAGGCTATAATTTCACCACGGGGCTCAATAAATATCCCTCCCGTTTTCTCTTTGAAATCAGCGAGGAGTTTTACATCCGCAAAGGCAAGCTAAGCCCTGAAATCCTTCAGGCCTCTAAAATACCGGCAAGAAATTCGGGCAAAGAAAACAAGGAGCTTTTTGGCGTCGGGGATCTGGTCCTGCATCAGGTATTTAAGAAAGGGAGAATAAAGGCCGTCAACCTGGACAAAAACCAATATACAATCGAGTTTTTTGAAATCGGCAGAGAAAAACCAATCGACTTCAATTTCCGCTTCCTGCAAAAAATAAGCGATGATTCCACTTCAGAATCCAGTGAGAATGATGATGCAGACGCTGCACGGGATTTACAAACCCATTTGAAGTCGCAGAAAAATCCCTTTGAACGCGACCTTAATGAGCCTTCGGGTAGTGAATCATCAAAGGATCAGCAATTCGGTAGAGATGCAGAAGCTGTACCAGGCGATAGTTTAAGTTCAGAAACTGCTGCCGATACAGCTGTAAGTAAGGATAAAAAATGGTGGAAGTTCTGAAAAATAGAATTTCTATTGATAACTTTCCTGTAGAGCACTTACAGGCTGCGCCTGTTATCTAATACTGACACAACAGGGAACGTCAGGAGCCCTAGCCGATTGCTTCGCCAGTCCGCTGCGCTCGTGTGCAGTGGAAATCCTTTTGCACAAAGGCTGGGCAGAAAAGATTGCATCGCCAATTCGCTGGTGCTCGGGTGGAACGCAGCGGGAAAAGCTCCTGAAAAATAATATCAAACTTAAATATTTAATACAATTGATGATGATGATGATCACTCCGGCTTAGATACTGATAACAATTGCTGATAACCGCATTCACTACTGAAAAATAGAGATACTGTCTTCCAGCTGCTCCCTGGCAATAAATGCTGTAATAAATTCACGGACTTCACTGTCATTACCGGTCTCAATCTCAAATGAATTGATATGGAACTCTTCATCCTGATCCAAAATGTGTATGATCTCTGTGTACCCCTTTGAGATCAAACTGCCTTTTAATTTAATAATATTCGACTGCTGCCTGCCGTCCAGTTCTTTTCGAACTTTTAGCTTCATCCCCTTTTCCATCGCCAATAATTTAAAATAATATGTTTTTGGTATTTCCTATCAAATATAAAACATTATTAAATGATACCTAGTTTCAAAACGGGAATTTTACATCCATTATTTTTGATTAAATACCAAGCTGGATTCGAATGTAAATTAAATAAGAATTACGGATTTACATATAAAAAAACATTGAAGCTATCGTATTAATTTTAAATGCTCCAACAACCGACCTTTGTTTCGGATGTTAAATATAGTAAACGACGAACAATTTCTTTAACCATAAATAAAAAACAATGGAAGACCTTACACAACAGTTCGAAAAAGACCTTAGGGAGCACCTTGAAAATGTATATAATGCTTCTTTGGAGCCCGATGACATCAAGAGGCTTGACCAGGCCGAAAAAAAGCGTTTTTGATTTTGTGGATGATTATCTGCTGGAATCATCCCTGACCGCCAGGGAGGTGGAACGCCAGACCCAAGAGGTACTGGACCAGTTTGCCAGATCAAAAATAAACTATATCGAATAGTTAAAAATGTAACCAGAAGAACAACTTAATAAATATTGAAGGTTATGCCATCAGAAATTATAATCCAATGCAGCGAGGCCATTGCGGCCAAAGGCTGGAACATCGCTTTTGCAGAAAGCGCATCAGGGGGAAAATTGAGCGCTGCGTTTTCTTTAACCCCGCTGTCGGGAAAAATTTTAAGGGGTGGTATTGTCTGTTATGAAGTTTTTGTTAAAGAGCAGATACTTTTGGTACCGCACGAACTGATAGAGCAGTTTACGCCCGAATCTCAAGAGGTAACCAGTGCCCTTGCCCAGCGCACAGCGGTCATATTCAATGCCGATATAACGGTGGCCCTGACAGGGCTTACCACTCCGGGAGGAAGCGAATCCGCGGAAAAACCAGTCGGCACTATCTTTTTGTCCATCATTACGCCTGCGGGCACAATAGACCACAGGGAGGTTTTCCCCGGCAGTCCCGAGCAGATTATCCAGCAGGCAGCTGATAAAGCCGCAGCATTGATCACTGAAAAAATAAAATCGGAGTAAATTGGATCACATTCGCACAATTAAATCAGTACCTGCCCGAGCAAAATTTCAGTACGTGCACTTTCGAATTTTATGTAAAAAAAAAATCTGCACCAGGTGCAGATTTTTTTTAATGTATGTTTATAATGAATGTTTATTTCCAGGGATCAAGCACTACCTTAACGCAGCCATCTTCTTTTTTGTTAAAAATATCATAGGCATG
>Ga0247811_1000115_pt1 | contig 27543 bp, 22 predicted proteins | sample UWRJL134311R1_FD_189018 | JGI IMG/M metagenome (GOLD analysis project Ga0247811, IMG submission 189018) | Plant litter microbial communities from Arlington Agricultural Research Station in Wisconsin, United States - UWRJ-L134-311R-1 | ecosystem: Environmental > Terrestrial > Plant litter >...
CGTGGGCAGGAAGCCCTCGGTGGTGACCCAGTTGACGTAGACGTCGGGCGTGTAGAAGTAGTCGAAGAACTTGGTGATCGCGTCCTTCTTGTCGTCGTCGTTCTTGAACGCCATCAGGTGGTCGGCCACTCCGAGGGTGAAGGCGTCACCGGTCTTGGTGGGGATCGGCACCATCGAGTAGTTCAGGTCGGGGTTCTTCTCCTCGATCTGGCCGACGGTGGGCGGCAGGCCCTCGATCATTCCGATGTTGCCCTGGATGAACACGTCGATGAGCGGCGTGCGGTCGGTGGCTCCGGCGTCGGGCTGTGTCGCGCCCTCGTCGACCATCTTCTGGATGAAGGTGGCCGCCTCGAGGTTCTCGGGGGTGTCGATGGTGATCGCGTCGGCGTCGCCGAACGTTCCGCCGCCGCCCATGAACCAGATGGCCGACTCGGCCTGGGCTTCTTCGGAACCGAGCGGGAGACCGTAGCCGTAGGTCGACGGCAGGCCGAGGGCGTTGATCGCCTTGCCTGCTTCGAGCAGTTCGTCCCAGGTGGTCGGCGCTTCGACGCCGGCCTGCTCGAGCAGGTCGTTGTTGACGAAGAGCGTGCGCGACGAGGCGATGAGCGGCAGGCCGTACTGGGTGTCGCCGACCGAGGCGCTTTCGACGAACGACTTCTGGAAGTCGGCGCGGGTCTCGTCGGACGTGACCTCGGAGACCGGGTAGAGCAGGTCGTCTGCCGCGAAGCCTGCGAACGGTCCGCCGTTCATGATGTCGGGGGCCTTGTCGCCCTGCACCTTGGTCGTGACGACGTCGTTCAGGTTGTCCCACGACTGCACTTCGAGGTTGACCTTGATGTCGGGGTACTTCTTCTCGAAGCCCGCGATCACGTCTTCCCAGAGGCCCTGCGTGCCGTCGGAGTAGCTCGGTACGAGCAGGTCGATCGACTTGCTGTCTCCGCCTCCCGCACTGTCGCTGAAACCGCAGGAGCTGAGCGCCATGGATGCGATGGCCGCGGTTGCAATGACCGCGCCGATCCGGATCGACTTTTTCATGTTGTCCTTCTGTCTGTGCGGAATCCCGGTCGCGGGGAGCAGGGCCGAGAGGTGCGTTTCTGGGTGCTGTCTAGCGCAAGGTTCGACGCTGAAACAGGGGATCTCGCCGACCATCCGGTGAAGATCTGATTGTTAGTGAACCTTACGAACCCGGTCCCCGCAAGAGTTTCCGCCATATTCGTTAGGACTGTTTACAAATCCGTTACACGCGGAAACCCGCCCGACTCATGAGAGATTTTCGCTCAGGTTAACGGGCCCGCTCCGACGGGCGGTGCGCACTGGGAGGTGCACCGCCCGCCGGAGCGGGGGTCTTTTCTCGAGCCGGCGGAGGCTAGAACACGATCCAGAGAATCGTGCTCGAGCTCTTCGAACCGGTGATCGATTCGCTGCCGCCGTAGCTGGCCTTGACCGTGTAGAAGCCCGCCTTGAGCTTCGGCAGCGTGTAGGTGACGCTGCCGTTGTTCTCGGCGGCGAGCTCTACCTCGACGGCCTTGCCGTTTACCGTGACGGTCACCGTTCCCGTGGCCGGCGTCGGCGACGCGCTCGATACCTTCACGGTCGCGGTGGCTTTCTGCCAAGAGAACCCGACGTGGCGGCTGAGCGACAGGCTCGTCGTCGACGCGAACGGCACGGTGACCGGTGCCGACGTCGCGGTCGCGGCGGGCAGGCCCTCGGCGGTCGCGGTCACGACGACGGTGATCGACGCGCCCTGGTCGGCGGCCTTCACCTTGTACGTCGCGGCCGTGGCTCCGGCGATGTCCGTGCCGTTCGCCTGCCACTGGTACGCGAAAGCAAGGCCTTCGGTGTCCCACTCCCCCGGTGTCGCCGTGAGCGTCTTGCCCACCGCGGGCGTTCCGCCGATGGTCGGCGGGGCCGTGTTCACGGGCGCCTCCGGGTCGGGCGGGGTCTCCGCGTCACCCGTGACGACCTGCACCGCGGTGTAGGCACCGGTCTCGCCGTAGGTCACCACACCGACGTAGGTGGCCTGCGGGGCGAGGTCGGCCCACGATGCGGTGTAGCTGATCGGCACTCCCTGCTGTGCGGGAAGCACGGCGGGGGTCAGCGTGAGCGGGGCGCCGTCTGGCAACACGCTCGTCACCACGAGATCCCACGCGGTCGACGGGTTCGCCGAGAAGACGTCGACGAGCACCTGGTAGGTAGCCGCCTCGGGAGCGACGATGTCGACCCGTTCGTCGGCCGAACCGGTGGCCGACTGCCAGCCGGCGATCGGTGTGCCCGCAGCATCCAGCTGGTAGACGATCAGGTCGAGGTCGGACAGGTCGTCGACCGCGTCGAGGTCGAAGCGGGCGAACTCGGCCCCCTCCGGCACGGCGACCTCGTAGACCACCTCGTCGTTCTTCACACCGGAACCCGAGTGGCCGGGCGCGGTGCCCGTCGGGTCGGGCAGCAGCGTGCCCTGGGTCAGGCCGCTCGTCGCGAGCGGGATGTCACCGGTGCCGCCGGGGGTGACGGTCACGTCGACCGATCCGGTGACCCCGGTTCCCTCGGCGTCGGCGGGGGCCACGATGGTCGCGGGCCGCACGGCGATCGGGCTGCGCACCGTGGTGTCGCCCGAGGTCCAGGTCAGTGATCCCGTCGCGAACACGTCGAGTGCAGCATCCGTTCTCGACAGCGTCACCGTGAACGACTTCTCTTCGCCCGCGGCGCTGAAGCTCAGCACCGACGGTTCGACGTCGGCGGTGATGCCCGCGAGTCCGTCGATCGAGGCCGTGAAGTCGCCGGCCTGGGTGGACGTCACGGTGCGCGTGATCGTCTCGGGCGCGGTCAGCGTTCCGATCGCGATCGAGGCGAGGTTGAGATTGCTCGGGTCGACCGGTTCCACTCCGTAGTCGTAGCCGATCGCCTGCAGGTAGGCGGCCCAGTCGGACGGACCGTTGAGGTAGAGCAGGCCGGGGTCGAAGAACCTGGTCGGGTCGACGTGGCCCGCGCCCTGGGCGAACGGGTCGGTGACCGTGGCACCCTCGGCGTCGACGGTGTTGTAGGCCGTCGTCATCATGGCCGACTTGATCTCGGACGGGCTCGCGTTCGGGCGTTCGCCGAGGTACAACGCTGCCGCTCCGGCGATGTGCGGGCTCGACATCGATGTTCCGCTGAGGAACTCGAAGGTCGGCGTGCCGCCCTCCTGGTTGGGGCCGGCGGCGAGGATCGCGACGCCGGGAGCCGTGATGTCGGGCTTCAGGATGTCGCTGCCGTCGGCCTCGACCGGACCGCGCGACGAGAAGCCGGCGAGCGCCGGTGTCGGCGGCTCGTAGTCGGTCTGGTTTCCGTCGGTGAGGGTGACGGTCGCTCCGGCGGTCGCGGCGTAGGCCACGATCGGCTCGCGGAACCGCGCGTCGACGTGCACGCTCGGGATGGCGTGGGCGTCGGGGTCGATCGACGAGGGAGTCGGGTTGGTGAGCACCATGCCGATGCCGCCGACCCGGGCGACCTCGGCCGACTTGGCCGTGCGGTCGACGACACCGCGGTCGCAGACCACGACCGAACCCGCGGGAACGAGGGCCGGGTCGAGACTGCCGGGAGCGCAGAGGTTGGCCTGAGCTCCGGCGGTGCCCGCGGCGGCGACCGCCGTGGAGTTGACGAGTCCGCCGCTGACGGGCTCGGTGACCGTGATGCTCGCGCCGACGAACGACTGCCCGTCGCCGAGGGTGACGGTGCCGTAGTAGCTGGGGATAGTGCTCGCCGCGACCGTGGTGATCCAGGGCGAGGCGTTGTCGAGCGTGGTGGCTGCGGGGCCGGAGTTGCCGGCCGAGGCCGCGACGAAGATGCCGGCTGCAGCAGCGCCGAGGAACGCGTCATCCGTCGGCGAGTACGTGGTCTGCGCCGCGCCTCCGCCGATGGAGAAGTTGAGCACGTCGACGCCGTCGAGCACCGCCTGGTTGATGGCGGCGAGCATGTCGGTAGTGGTGCAGCCGTCGTCGGTGGTGGCGCCGTCGTCCGGACCGGACCAGCACACCTTGTAGGCGGCGATCTTGGCGGCGGGCGCCACACCCGAGATGGTGCCGAAGTCGCGGCCGAGCACGTCGGCCTCGGTGCCGTAGTTGCCCACGGCGGTCGAGCCGGTGTGCGAGCCGTGGCCGTCGCCGTCACGCGGCGAGACGAACTCGCCGGTTCCGGTGCTGGCGTCGCCGAGGTTGGCCTCGCCGAAGCCCGTCACGAAGTAGCGGGCGCCCACGATCTTGGTGCTGCAGTCGTCGACGGTGAACTGCACGCCGGTCTGGCAGGTGCCGGTGAACGTGGTGCCATCGCCCTTGGCGTAGCTGATCACGTTGTCGCCGGAGAGGTACGGCTCGTCGCCGGCCGTCGTGCCGAGCGGATCGCCGGCGAACGCCGGGTTCTCGGGCGAGATGCCCGTGTCGAGCACGCCGACTACGACGCCTTCGCCCGCGGTCTCGACGCCGCCGGTCGCGGCCCAGACCCCGTCGTCGCCCTCGAGGCCGAGGAACTCGGTAGACGGCGTGGCGGTCGGGTGCTTGAGTTCGTCGGGCGTGACCGCGACGACGTTCTTGTTCGAGGCGAGCTTCGCGGCCTGCGCGGCGGTGAGGTCGGCGCTGAAGCCGTTGAGCGCCATCGTGTACGACGCATCGATCTTCACCCCGACCTCGGCCGCGACGTCCTGCTGCTTGGTCTCGAGGTAGTCGCTGTAGTTCTGTGCGGGGGCCTTGCGCGCGTTGAGCTGGTCGCCCGCGTCGGGAGTCGTGCCCTCGTAGCCGCTGATACCGCCGTCGTAGGTGGCGACCGCGCTCTCGGCGAGGGTGACGATGTAGCGTCCGGGTTCGAAGGTGGTCTGACCCGCCCCGCCCGGTGCGACCGGGGCGGCGGCGGCCCCCGTCGCTGTGCCCACGACGACGGCCGAGGCGAGGAGCCCGGCTGTCGCGATCGTGGAGAGAATCTGGCGGAGGGACAGAGTGGCCTTACGGCCGCCGGGCGGTTTGCTCACAGGTGAGATCCTTCTTTTTGTGAAAAGCGGACACATATGAGGCAGTCGGGCCTGCGCACCAGCTCACCCTAACCGGGTTAAGGCCCCCCGAACAGGGGTGAAATGAGAATTTCATATTTCGTGTTCCTGAGGATGCGCTGGTCATTCGGCTCACACATAGCGAATTCATCAGCCCTGCAGACATGCTTGAAGCGACAACTGATCGACTCACTCCGAGCCACGCAGAAAGCAGAACCATGAACACGCAACGCGCAAAGTACCCCTTCGCCATCCTCACCGGGCTGACGCTGGCGGGAGCCCTCGCCGGTTGCAGCACGGCCGCCGACGACACCGCGTCGACGACCACCGACAGCGGCGAAGCCTCGTCGACGACGGCCCCCGACTCGACCGACACCACGACGACCACCGGCAGCTACACCGACGGCGACTACACCGAGAGCGCCGAGTACCAGTCGCCGAACGGCACCGAAGAGATCACGGTCGACGTGACCCTCGCCGACGGCGTCATCACCGCCGTGACGGTGACCGGCGACGGAGACAACCCCAACTCGAAGCTGTACCAGAGCAAGTTCGCCGGTGGCATCGCCGATGTCGTCGTCGGCAAGAACATCGACGACATCTCGGTCGACAAGGTCGCCGGTTCGTCGCTCACGAGCGACGGATTCAACGACGCCATAGAAGCGATCAAGGCCGACGCTGCCAGTTAGCCACTCGTTCGACGCGATCGGTACGCGCTGGCAGATCGACACCGTCGACGCCCTGCCCGCCGATCTCGTCGGGCAGATCGCCGCCCGCGTCGAGGCCTTCGACCGCACCTACTCGCGCTTCCGCGACGACTCGCTCGTCTCGACGATCGCGAGAACACCGGGAACCTACGCGTTTCCCGACGACGCGCCCGAGCTCTTCGAGCTCTACCGCCGGCTGTACGAGGCGACGGATGCTGCGGTGAGCCCCCTGGTCGGGCGCACGCTCGAGACCATGGGCTACGACCGCGGCTACAGCCTGCGGCCACAGTCGCAGCGCGCCCCGGTTCCGCGCTGGGAAGACTCGCTCGCGTTCGACGACGGCGCCCTCACCGCCCTGCGTCCGCTCGTGCTCGACGTGGGTGCGGCGGGCAAGGGCTACCTCGTCGACATCGTCGGCCGGCTGCTGACGGCGGCGGGCGTCGACGCGTTCGTGGTCGACGCGAGCGGCGACATCGTGCACCGCGGCGCCAGCCCGATCCGGGTCGCTCTCGAGCATCCGCTCGACACCACCAAGGCGATCGGGGTCGTGAACCTCGCGAACGGCTCGCTCTGCGCGTCGGCGTCGAACCGGCGCCAGTGGGGCGACGGGTTGCACCACATCATCGACGCCACCACGGGATTGCCGACCGACCGTGTCATCGCCACCTGGGCGATCGCCGCCACCGGCCTCGAGGCCGACGGGCTGGCCACCGCCCTTTTCCTCGCCGAGCCCGCGCGGCTCGCGCAGACCTTCGATTTCGACTTCGTGCGTATGTTCGCGAACGGGCGCGTCGAGCGCTCGACCCACCTGGATGGAGAATTGTTCGTATGAGACGCTGGCTGGACAGGCTCACGGGCCGAGTGACGATGTACCGGCTGGTGCTGCTCGCCCTGATGGCGATCGCCGCGCTCGCCCTCGTGCTGTCGCTCGTCGGGCAGCTCGCCTTCCCGATCACCGACCTGCTCGCGACCGGCGCCGTGGCCGTCGGCGCCACGTTCGTCACGAGCTGGCTGTTCGCGCTGCTGTTCCGGGTGAAGCCGCACCCCGAGTCATCCCTGATCACCGGCTTCCTGCTGTTCTTCCTGTTCTACCCGTCGGCGGCCGTGCCCGACCTGCTCAGCGTCGCCCTCGCCGGCACGATCGCGAGCGCCTCGAAGTATCTGCTCGCCATCCGCGGCCGGCACATTTTCAACCCCGCCGCGATCGGCGCGTTCGTCGTCTCGCTGCTCGGCGTCAACTTCGCCGTCTGGTGGGTCGCCACCGGCTTGCTCCTGCCGTTCACCGTGATCGGTGCGCTGCTCGTGCTCTACCGCTCGCGTCGGCTGCCCGTTGGGCTGACGTTCGTCGTGATCGCGGCGGCCATCGTGATGGTCAGGCTCGTGTCATCCGGAACCGGCGTCGGCGACGCGCTCGTCTCGACCTTCACCTCGTTCCCGCTCGTCTTCCTCGCCGGCTTTATGCTCAGCGAGCCGCTCACCCTGCCGCCCCGCCGCTGGCAGCAGCTCACGGTCGCCGCCGTCGTCGCGGTGCTGTTCGCGGTGCCGTTCCAGATCGGGTCGGTGTTCTCCACCCCCGAGCTGGCGCTGCTCGTGGGCAACGTCGTCGCGTTCGTGTTCGGCCAGCGCCGGGGCATCCGGCTCACCTACGTCGGCAAGCGGCAGCTCACCCCGACCTCGTGGGAGCTCGCATTCCGCCCGACGAACCCCGTGCTGTTCCGCGCTGGCCAGTACCTCGAGCTGACCGTTCCGCACCGCGCCGACTTCCGCGGCAGCCGTCGCATCTTCAGCATCTCGTCGGCCCCGACGACGGATGGCCCGCTGACGGTCGCGCTGAGCGTTCCCGAGAAGCCGTCCAGTTTCAAGCGTGCCTTCCTCGCCCTCGAAACCGGCACCGTGGTGCGGGCGACGGGTATCGGCGGCGATTTCACCCTGCCCCGAGACCCGGCCAGACCCGTCGTGCTCGTCGCCGGCGGCATCGGCATCACGCCGTTCGCCAGCCAGTTGGCGCACGACCACGAGCTCGGCCACGACCGCGACATCGTCGTGGTCTACGCCGTGCGCGACAACGACGAACTCGGCTACGGCGACCTGCTCGAGAAGAGCGGTGTGCGGGTCGTGCTCGTGAGCCCGTCGCGGCCCGACGTGCTGCCGCAGAACTGGACCTGGGCCGGCAACGGACGCATCTCGCCCGAGCTGCTGCGCTCGGAGGTCCCCGACGTGGCATCGCGCCGGGCGTTCGTCTCGGGCCCGCCCGGGCTCGTCGCCGACATGCGCGCCGCGCTCAAGGGCATCGGAGTGAAGAAGGTCACGGCCGACTACTTCAGCGGCTACTGAGCCGTCCCCCGGTTGGGGGTGGGCGCACGACTTCGGTAGGTTGGAAGGCAACCAGCCGACTCAGGGGAGAATCTTGGCCACTTCACGCCGCACCATCGCCACCACGCTCACGGGCATCGCGTTCGCCAGCCTCCTGCTCGCGGGCTGCACCACGGGAGGCTCGGGCGACGACGCCGGCGACTCCGGTGCCGCCGCCTCGAGCCAGACCACCGACGAGGCCTGCGAGGTTCTCAAGGGCGGTGTGCAGGACACGCTGACCGACCTGCAGGCCGGCCTCAACGACCTCGCGACCGACCCCGGCAAGGCAGCCGAGGCAGTCGGAACCCTCGCCGCCGCGTTCGAAGACACCGCGAGCGACGTCACCAACGACGACGTGCGCACGGTCGCCGACGACGCGACCAACGCGCTCAACGACTTCAGCGAGCAGATCACCGCCTACGCGGCCGACCCCGAATCGGTCGACCAGACCGCGGTCACCGACTCGGCCACCGCGGTGCAGACCGCGATGACGAAGCTCGGCGCGACCTGCCCGTAAGGCCCGGCTAGACCAGTTCGGCGAGCGCCTGCTCGACGCTGATCCCCCTGCGGGATGCGGCGGCGCGCAGGCGCTCGTGCTGTTCCGGGGTCAGGCGGGCCGTGACATCCACGAAGTCGGCCGGCTCGTCGAAGTCGAAGAGCGAGGGCGCGGCCGCGGGAGCCGCGTCGGCCTCGGGCGTCCAGGTGACGGGAGCCGCCGCATCCGTCGCCCCGTCCCGGGTGAAGCCCGGACCCCCGGGAACCGGCCGGCCCCGCAGAAAAGCCTCGGATGCCGCCCTCGCCCGGGCATCGGCCGCCTCGTTGAGCGGGTGGTTGGCATGGCCCTTCACCCATTCGAAGCGGTAGGTGCGCCCGACGAGCGCGTCGTCGATCTCTTTGAGCAGTTCGACGTTCATGACCGGCTTGCCGTCGGCTTTGCGCCAGCCCTTCTTCTTCCAGCCGGGCATCCACTTGGTGACGCAGTTGATCACGTACTGGCTGTCGCAGAGGATGAGCAGGTCGTCGTCGAGGTGCGCCGTGGCACGGAAGAACTGCAGCACGGCCATCAGTTCGCCCTGGTTGTTGGTGGCGTGCTTCCAGCCGCCCGCCGCCCAGCTGGAGTCGTCGACGTACCAGGCCCAGCCGGCGGGGCCGGGGTTGCCGAGCGCGGAACCGTCTGCAGCGGCGCGGATTGTCATGGATGTGCCCTTTCGCGGGTCGGGCTTTCGAAACCCTACCGACGATCAACCCTAGATGGGGTGCCGCCGGTGGTGTAATCAGAGCATGATCCGTCGCCACCTCACCGCCGTCCGCTTCGTCGAGATGCTCGTCGCCGGCACGATCGCCGCGATCGCCGTCGGCGCGGCCGGCTGGTGGGAGTACGCGCCGACCGTGGGCTGGGCGATCGCCGCGCTCGCCTATTCGCTGCGCGTGTGGTTGCACCTCTGGCGGTTCGACGCCGAACAGACCCGGCTCAGCGCCAGCCGCGAAGACCCCGAGCGCGGGGTCACCGACGTGCTCATCGTGCTGATCAGCATCGCCAGCCTGTTCTCGGTCGGCTTCGTGCTGGTGCAGGCGTCGATGGCGCACGGCGCGCAGCAAGTGGTGCTCGCGGCCCTCGCGGTGGTGAGCGTGGCGCTGTCGTGGATTCTGCTGCACACGCTCTACGCGCTGCGCTATGCCCGCATGTACTACGCGAACGGAGCCGGCATCACGTTCAACCAGGACGAACCGCCGCGCTACAGCGACTTCGCCTACCTCGCCTTCACCCTCGGCATGACCTACCAGGTGTCGGACACCAATATCGGCCGCAGCGACATCCGTGCGACGGCGCTCGGGCACGCGTTGCTGTCGTTCCTGTTCGGCTCGTTCGTGCTGGCGACGACGATCAACCTGATCGCCGGGCTGTCGGGGTAGGCCGCGGGCCGTGACTACGCCCTACGCTCGGATCGCCGCGATCGCGTCGTCGAAGAGCCGCACCGGGTCGAGCGTGCCGCCCGACTCGTACCAGGCGTCGATCGTGGCGTCGAGGCACGCGAGCGCCGCGGCGACCAGCGCGCGGGCCCGCGGATCCGGCCGCTCCGACACCGGGATACCGAGGCGGCGCTGCACGTCGGGCGCGAACAGCTCTTGCCAGCGCAGGTGCTTCTCGAGGTGCCGCGCGCGCAGCGACGGGGCGTTGTGGTACAGCTGGGCGAGGGCCAGCTCGTCGGTCGTCGGCATGCCGTCGGCCTGCAAGACCATAAAGGCCTCGCGCAGGGCCTGCCACGCCGACTCCTCGGCCGGGCGGGCTTCCAGGGCGGTGCGCACCGTCTCGCCGAGGGCGACGGTGTTGCCGAGCACGAGGTCTTCTTTGCTGCCGAAGTAGTGGAAGAACGACCGCCTCGAGATGCCCGCCTCGCGCGCGATCTGGTCGACCGTCGTCGCGTCGAAGCCGTTCTCGGCGAACAGGCGCATGGCGGTGGCGGTGATCTCCGCGTGCACCGCGCGGCGGGTCCGTTCGCGCAGGGTGGGAGGAACGGTCATACCCTCAGCGTACCGCGTCTGCGCTACGCGCAACTACTTGCACACGGTGCAATCCTGTGCGTATAGTGCAGCCATGACCGCAATCGACTTCTCCCACCAGACCACCATCGTCACCGGCGCGAGTTCGGGCATCGGCTCCGCGTTCGCCCGCGAGCTCGCCCGACGCGGATCGGACGTCGTGCTCGTCGCCCGCCGGCTCGACCGCCTGCAGACTCTCGCCTCCGAGCTCGAGGCGGCCCATGGCATCCGCGCCACCGCGATCGCCCTCGACCTGAGCGCGCCCGGCGCCGGCCGCACCCTCGCGGCGGAGGTCGCCGACCGCGGCCTCTCGATCACCGGGCTCGTCAACAACGCGGGCTTCGGAACCGACGGCGCTTTCCATAACGAAGACCCCGCCCGCCTCACCGACGAGATCAATGTGGATGTCGCGAACCTCGTCGACATCACGCGGGCGTTCATCGAACCCATGCGCGCCGCCGGAAACGGCATCCTCGTCAACGTCGCGAGCCTCGCCGCCTACATGCCGAGCCCGGGCATGGCGGTCTACTCCGCGTGCAAGGCGTTTGTGCTCAGCTTCACCGAAGCGCTCTGGTTCGAGGCGAAGGGCACCGGTCTGCGCGTGCTCTGCCTGTCGCCGGGGCTCACCCGCACCGAGTTCTTCGACGCCCTCGAGGGCGGCGCATACAACGGCAGTTACCAGACGCCCGAGCAGGTCGTCGAAACCGCGATGCGCGAGCTCGACCGTGGCGGGCGACGCCCGAGCGTGCAGTCCGGGCGGATGAACGCCGTCACCACGGCGCTCCCCCGGTTCATGACCCGCAAGCGCACCACGATCGTCAGCGGCGTGATCGGAGCGCGCTCGGCCGGACGCGTGGCCGCGAAGGTCGGCTAGAGCAGCCCGAGCGCCTCGACCGCGGCGCGCTCGTCGGCGAGCTCGGCGACCGACGCGTCGATGCGGGCGCGCGAGAACTCGTCGATCTCGAGCCCCTCGACGATCTGCCAGTCGCCGCCCTCGCTCGTCACGGGGAACGAACTCACGAGACCGGCCGGAACACCGTACGAGCCGTCGGAGACGATGCCGGCCGACGTCCAGTCGCCGGTCGGGGTGCCGAGCACCCAGTCGTGCATGTGGTCAACGGCGGCGTTGGCCGCGGATGCTGCGGACGACAGCCCACGGGCGGCGATGATCGCGGCGCCACGACCCGCGACCGTCGGGATGAAATCGCGCTCGACCCACTCGCGGTCGATCTCGAACCGTTCGCCCTCGATGCGCGCGTGCGACAGGTCGGGATACTGGGTCGACGAGTGGTTGCCCCAGATCGTGAGCCGGGAGATCGCCGAGACCGGCGCCCCGGTAGCACCCGACAGCTGCGCGACCGCACGGTTGTGGTCGAGGCGGGTCATCGCGGTGAAACGTGACTTCGGAACATCCGGGGCATGCGCGCTCGCGATGAGGGCGTTGGTGTTCGCGGGGTTGCCGACCACGAGCACCCGCACGTCGTCGGCCGCGTTGTCGTTGATGGCCTTGCCCTGCGGCGCGAAGATGGCGCCGTTCGCGGAGAGCAGGTCGGCGCGCTCCATGCCTGCGGCGCGCGGGCGGGAGCCGACGAGCAGCGCGACGTTGGCGCCGTCGAAGGCGGTGGCCGCGTCATCCGAGATGTCGATGTCGTCGAGCAGCGGGAAGGCACAGTCGTCGAGTTCCATCGCGACGCCCTCGGCGGCATCGAGGGCCTGCGGCAGCTCGAGCAGGCGCAGGCTGACGGGGACGTCGGGGCCGAACATGGCTCCGGAGGCGATGCGGAAGAGCAGCGCGTAGCCGATGTGCCCGGCGGCGCCCGTGACGGTGATGATCATGACTTCGAGCGTACGCCGAACCGCTGGTTGAGTAGGCCGCCCGCGGCCGTATCGAAACCGGGTGAGGGTTTCGATACGCGCCGTAGACGGCGCTACTCAACCAGTGAGACGCGCTACGCCAGGCGCGCCGCCAGGTTCTTGTCGAGCGTGTCGAGGAACTCCTCGGTGGTCTCCCACTTCTGGTCGGGTCCGACGAGCAGCGCGAGGTCCTTGGTCATGTGACCGGCCTCGACGCTCTTGATGACGACGTCTTCGAGGGTCTCGGCGAACTCGGCGAGCGCCGGGTTGTCGTCGAGCTTGGCGCGGTGCGACAGGCCGCGGGTCCACGCGTAGATCGAGGCGATCGGGTTGGTCGACGTGGGCTTGCCCTGCTGGTGCATGCGGTAATGACGCGTGACGGTGCCGTGCGCGGCCTCGGCCTCGACGACCGATCCGTCGGGAACCGACAGCACGGAGGTCATCAGCCCGAGCGAGCCGAAGCCCTGCGCGACGGTGTCGCTCTGCACGTCGCCGTCGTAGTTCTTGCAGGCCCAGACGTAGCCGCCCTCCCACTTCATGGCCGAGGCGACCATGTCGTCGATGAGGCGGTGCTCGTAGGTGAGTCCGGCGGCGTCGAAACGCTCCTTGAACTCGGCCTGGAAGATTTCCTCGAAGATGTCCTTGAAGCGGCCGTCGTAAGCCTTGAGGATCGTGTTCTTGGTCGACAGGTAGACCGGGTAGTTGCGCGTCAGGCCGTAGTTCAGCGACGAGCGGGCGAAGTCGCGGATCGACGCGTCCTGGTTGTACTGCACCTGGGCGATGCCGTCGTCGGGGGCGTCGTAGACCTCGAACTTCATCGGCTCCGAGCCGTCTTCGGGGGTGAACTCGACCGTGAGCTTGCCCTTGCCCTTGAACACGAAGTCGGTGGCGCGGTACTGGTCGCCGAACGCGTGGCGGCCGATGATGATCGGCTTGTTCCAGCCGGGCACGAGGCGCGGGATGTTGGAGATGATGATCGGCTCGCGGAAGATGACGCCGCCGAGGATGTTGCGGATGGTGCCGTTCGGGCTCTTCCACATCTTCTTCAGGCCGAACTCTTCGACACGGGCCTCGTCGGGCGTGATGGTCGCGCACTTGACGCCGACGCCGTGCTTCTGGATGGCGTGCGCGGCGTCGATCGTGACCTGGTCGTCGGTCGCGTCGCGGTGCTCGATGCCCAGGTCGTAGTACTCGAGGTTGATGTCGAGGTACGGGTGGATCAGCGTGTCCTTGATGGCCTGCCAGATGATGCGAGTCATTTCGTCACCGTCGAGTTCTACGACGGTGCCTTCTACCTTGATCTTGGACAAGCGATTCTCCTCATTGATGAGCCGAGCTGGGTTGCGGGATCTAGCCTACTCGTTATCGAAAGTATCTTGACGTCGAGATACATAGGGGCCGGATGCCACGGGCTCACGCCCGGGGACCGCCGGCGACGTACAGCACCTGCCCCGACACGAACGAGGCCTCCTCGCTGACGAAGAACGCGGCTGCCGCGGCGACATCGTCGGGCACGCCCGTGCGTCCGACGGGGATGTCTTTCGCCGCCCCGGCGAGAAAATCGTCGAACGTGACACCGATGCGCTCGGCCGTCGCGCGCAGCATGTCGGTGGCGATGAACCCGGGCGCGATCGCGTTGACGGTCACGTTGTAGCGGCCGAGTTCGATCGCGAGCGTCTTGGTGAACCCCTGGACGCCGGCCTTGGCCGCGGCGTAGTTGGCCTGCCCGCGGTTGCCCAGCGCCGACGTGCTCGACAGGTTGACGATGCGGCCCCACCCGGCCTCGACCTGGTGGGCCTGCACGGCCCGGCTCATCACAAAAGCTCCGCGCAGGTGCACGCCGATCACGGCGTCCCAGTCGTCGTCGCTCATTTTGAAGAGCAGGTTGTCGCGCAGGATGCCGGCGTTGTTGATCAGGATCGTCGGGGCGCCGAGCTCGTCGACCACGCGGGCGACGGCGTTGCGCACGTCGTCGGTGTTCGCGACGTCGGCGCCGAGGCCGATCGCGACACCGCCCGCCGCGCTGATCTCGTCGACCGTGAGCTTGGTCTCGTGCGCGTGCAGGTCGATCACGGCGACCCGGTGGCCGTCGCGCGCGAGCCGGCGCGCTATCGCTGATCCGATGCCTCGCGCGGCCCCGGTGACTATCGCGGTTCTGGGTTGTACAGCGTCGTCGCTCACTCGATCAGGGTAACAAATTGGTGCGCGCTCAGGTCGGGCGGGTTAGCCTGTTCGCATGCCTGAGTTGAGACTTGAAGAGCTGTCGGCCAAAACCATCGTGGCCGCAAACGGGCTCACTCTGCGTCCCGGGCAGGAGCAGTTCGTCACCCCCACGTCGTACGCGATCGCCGATGCGTACATCGATCCGCTCACCTCGTGGCCGCGCGTCGTGCTCGACGGCGACACGGTTGTCGGGTTCATCCGGGGCAATTTCGACGCCGACAATCCGCAGCCCGAATTTCGCAGCTGCATCTGGCGCATCAACGTCGCCGCCGACGCCCAGGGCCTCGGAGTCGGCAAGTTCGCCGTCTGGGCGCTGGCCGAAGAGGCCCGCACGCGCGGATTCGAGACGCTGACCGTGATCTGGGAGCCCGGCGAAGAAGGCCCCGAAGAGTTCTTCAAGGCCGTCGGTTTCAGCATCATCGGCGAGACCCAGTACGGCGAGCACATCGGCGCCTTGGGACTCTAGGTGGCTCAGGCCCCGCCCGGCGACGACTTCGTCTCGCGCGTGCTCGAGGTGGTCGAGGCGATCCCCGAGGGTCGCGTTATGACCTACGGTGATGTCGCCGCCGCGATCGGATCGCGAGCCGCCCGCGCCGTTGGAACGGTCATGTCGCATTACGGGTCGGATGTCGCGTGGTGGCGGGTCATCCGCGCGAGCGGCCACCCCGCCATGAACCACGAATCGCGCGCCCTCGAGTATTACCGCGCGGAGAGCACCCCGCTCAAGTGGAGCAATGACGTCTTCCGCGTCGACCTGGCGAAGGCCCGGCATACCGCCGGTTGAGTAGGGCCCTCTAGGGCCCGTATCGAAACCCCCGCCGCAACGCCGCACCCTCCTTCGCAGGCTCAGTCGGCGCTGGGGTCGCGAAATCGCTGGCGCGATTTCCATAGCTCCACCGCGCTACACCAGCGAGTCGCGCCAGGCCGCGTGCAGCTGCGCGAAGCGGCCGGTGCCCGCGATCAGGTCGCGCGGCGTTCCGTCTTCGACGATGCGGCCGTGCTCCATCACGAGCACCCGGTCGGCGATCGCCACGGTCGACAGCCGGTGCGCGATGATGATCGCGGTGCGGTCGGCGAGCAGGGTGGTGAGACCCTCCTGCACGAGCCGCTCGCTCGGGATGTCGAGCGAAGCGGTGGCTTCGTCGAGGATCAGCACCACGGGGTCGGCGAGGAACGCGCGCGCGAACGACAGCAGCTGGCGCTGTCCGGCCGAGACGCGGCCGCCGCGCTTGTTGACGTCGGTGTCGTACCCGCCGGGCAGCGACTCGATGAACTCGTGCGCGCCGACGGCTTTCGCCGCGTGCACGATCTCTTCGCGCGTGGCATCCGGTTTTCCGAGCGCGATGTTCTCGGCGACCGAACCCGAGAACAGGTAGGCCTCCTGCGTCACCATAACGATCGCGCGGCGCAGGTCTTTCGGGTGCAGGTCGCGCAAGTCGATGCCGTCGAGCGTCACGACTCCCTGCGAGGGGTCGTAGAAGCGCGCCATCAGCTTGGCGAGCGTCGACTTGCCGGCGCCGGTGGATCCGACGAGCGCGATGGTCTGCCCCGCGGGAATCTGCAGGTCGAACTCCGGCAGGATCACCCGGTCCTTCTTGTAGGCGAATTCGACCCCGTCGAAGTTCACGGCGCCGTTCGCGCTCCACAGATCGATGGGCGAGGTGGGGTCGGGCACGCCCGGCTTCTCCTCGAGCACGCCCGAGATCTTCTCGAGCGCGGCCGCGGCCGACTGGTACGAGTTGTAGAACATCGCCATGTCCTGTGCGGGGGCGAAGAACTGCCGCGTGTAGAGCAGTGCCGCGAGCAGCGCGCCGATCGCGAGGCTGCCCGCCGCGACCCGCAGTCCGCCGGCAACCAGCACCACGGCGAGCGCCACGTTGCCGATGAGCACGAGGCCCGGGTCGAAGATGCCGAACAGCTGGATGACCTTCGAGTTGACGTCGCGGTAGTCCTCGACGAGGTCGCCGAACTCCTTCTCGTTGCGCTTCTCCTTGCGGAACGCCTTGACCGCGCGGATGCCCGTCATGGTCTCGACGAACTGCACGATCAGGCGCGCGGATGCCACGCGGGTGCGCCGGAACAGCTGCTGCGACCGCTTCTGGAACCATCGCGTGAGGAACGCGAGCGGCACGAGAGCGGCGAGCAGGATGAGCCCGCTCACCCCGTCGACGAGGAACATCGCCCCGGCGGTGAAGAGCATGTAGAGCGCGCCCTGCACCAGCTGGTTGATGCCCGAGTCGAGCAGTTCCTTGATCGAGTCGAGGTCGCTCGTCTGGCGCGAGATGATGCGGCCCGACGTGTAGCTCTCGTGGAACTCGAGGCTCAGCTGCTGCGTGTGCAGGAAGACCCGCGTGCGCAGGTCGAACAGGATCGCCTGGCTGATCTTCGCGGTGAGCACCGTGTACCAGGCGATGAGCCCGGCACCCACGATGCCCGCCACGAGGTAGGCGCCGACGACGATGCCGACCGGCATCCAGTCTTTGTCGTCCAACAGCGCGGGCAGTCCCTTGTCGATGCCGTACGCGATGAGCGCGGGACCGGCCACCTGGGCGGCCGTCGAGATGATCACGACGATCATGGTCAGGATGACCCGGGCACGCTCGGGGCGCAGCAGCGACCCGAGCAGCCGCAGCGACCGGTCGCGGATCTGCTTGCTCTCGGCCTTGGTGAAGTCGTTGCGCTCTTCGCCCTCGACACCCTCTACTCCGACGATGCTCATGCGCCCACCTCCTCGTCCAATTCGTCTTGCTCGAACTGCGCCTCGGCGCGTTCGCGTTTTTCTTCGTCTTCGAGGCTCGAAATCACGAACCGGTAGTGGTCGTTGGTCGCCAGCAGGTGCGAGTGGGTGCCGACGGCGGTCACGCGACCGTTCTCGAGCAGTGCCACCCGGTCGGCGAGCGTGACCGTCGAGGGACGGTGCGCCACGATGAGCGCGGTGGTCTCGACCAGCACCTTGCGCAGGGCCTGCTCGACGAGGGCCTCGGTGTCGACGTCGAGCGCCGACAACGGGTCATCCAGAATCAGCACCGTCGGCTTCGCGGCGACGGCGCGGGCGAGCGCGAGTCTCTGGCGTTGACCGCCCGACAGGCTGAGTCCCTCTTCGCCGACCTTGGTGTCGAGCCCGAACGGCAGGTCGTAGACGAACCCGGCCTGGGCGATCTGCAGCGCCTCGGCGAGCTCGTCTTCGGTCGACTCGGGTCGGCCGAGCAGCACGTTGTCGCGCACCGACGCCGAGAACAGCGTCGCGTCTTCGAACGCCATGGCGAGGTGGGTGCGCAGCTCGGTGCGGGTGAGGTCGCGCACGTCGACGCCGTCGATGGTGATCGCGCCGCCCGTCACGTCGTAGAGCCGGGTGGTGAGCGCGGTCAGCGTCGACTTGCCGCTGCCGGTGACGCCCACGATCGCCATGGTCTCGCCCGGTTCGAGCTCGAGCCGGATGCCGTCGAGGATGTCGGGGCGGTCCAGCGGAGCATCCTGGTACCTGAAGTGCACGTCGTCGAAGACGAGGCGTCCGCGGGGGTCGGTGACCGTCTTCGGGTTCTGCGGATCGGTGATCGTGTTCTCGCTGTCGAGCACCTCGAAGAAGCGGTCGGTGGCCGTGCGGGTGTCGAAGGTCATCGAGAGCAGGAAGCCGATCGACTCGACGGGGAAACGCAGCACGGTCGCGGTGGCGAAGAACGCGACGAGCTCGCCGACGCTGATCTGGCCGTCGGAGGCGAGCCAGACGCCGCCGAGCAGGCAGAGCGCGAACGTGACGTCGGGAACGAGCAGGAGCCAGAGCCAGATGCCCGCGATCGCGCGCGCCTTCTCGATCTCGGTGCCGCGCAGGTCTTCGGCCTGCGAGGCGAAGTTCTTCAGCGCGTACTTGCCGCGACCGAAGGCCTTGAGCACGCGGATGCCGTGCACCGACTCCTCGACGGTCGTCGCGAGGTCGCCCGACTGGTCCTGGCTGCGGCGCGTGACCGTGGAGTACTTGTTCTCGAACAGGTAGCCGTAGATCCAGAGCGGGATCGAGCAGACCATAAACGTGACGCCGAGCACCCAGGAGATGTTCACGAGAAACACGAAGCCGACGAGGATCGTGATGACGTTGACCACGAGCAGCACGAGGCCGAACGAGATCCAGCGGCGGATGAGGCCGAGGTCGCTCACGGCGCGCGACAGCAGCTGGCCGCTGGGCCAGCGATCGTGGAAGCTCACCGGCAGGTCTTGCAGCTTGGCGTAGAGCGCGTTGCGCATGCGCGCCTCGATGTGTGTGCCGGGGGTGAGCACGAACCAGCGGCGCAGCGCGATGAGCACGGCCTCGAGCACACCGAGGCCGAGTACGACGGCGAACGCGGGCCAGATCTGCGCGGCGTCGCCGGTCGACAGCGGGCCGTCGACGAGCTGGCGCAGCACCTGCGGGATGAGCAGCGCGACGATGCCGGCGACGAGCGCCGACGCCATGCCGAGGTAGATGCGCGGCAATGCGGGTTTCGCGTAGGGGTAGAGCCGCTTGATGGATGCGAATGTGCCTCCACGCGCGGAGGTGTGACCGGTTCCGGTCGATGTTGCGGGCATTAGTACAGTCCCAGAGATAGAGCGCGACCGTGTCGGGACGGTCGAAGAATGGTGCGGTGTGGGTGTGACGGGGCTGGAGCCCGCCCTGAGTCGAACGCTAGCGGCGCGCGGCGAATTCCGGCGCGATGAGCCACGGGGTGGGGGTGAGTGTTGTTGTCATGTCGTCCTCCCGGATCGTGGCGGCCGCGCTACCTGCACAGCCCTACAGGATAGACCGTGAATTTGCTGGGAGGCAAGACTTTTCTTACGCGGCGGTCAGCCTGAGTTGTGCAACCGGCCGGCCGGCCCGTTCGTCATTCAGGACCGATGCGACGGGACCCGGTACCAGCCCGCGCAATCACAGGGTCGGGCGTATGGCGCGAGCCGAAACATCCGGAATCTCGAACCGGCCCTGCCGAAACCCGGCCGGTCGCGCACATCCGGCCTGAGTTACGCGACCGGCGGCGCGGATCAGTGGAAGAAGTGGCGCTCTCCGGTGAAGTACATCGTGACGCCTGCCTTCTTGGCGGCCGCGATGACGTCTTCGTCGCGGATTGATCCGCCGGGCTGCACGACCGCGCGCACGCCCGCGGCGAGCAGAACCTCGAGTCCGTCGGCGAACGGGAAGAACGCGTCGCTCGCGGCGACCGATCCCGACGCGCGGTCGCCCGCACGGCTGACGGCGAGCTCGCAGGAGTCGACACGGTTCACCTGGCCCATGCCGACGCCGACGGATGCTCCGTCGTTCGCGAGCAGGATGGCGTTCGACTTGACCGCGCGCACCGCGCGCCAGGCGAACTCGAGGTCGGCGCGGGTGGCGTCGTCGGCCTCGGAGCCTGCCGCGAGCGTCCAGGTGCTCGAGTCGAAGTTGTCGTAGTTGTCGACCGACTGCACGAGCAGTCCGCCCGAGATCTGCTTGAACTCGGTGGTCGGACGCGTGAAGTCGGCGGGCAGCTTGAGCAGGCGCAGGTTCTTCTTGGTCGAGAGCAGCTCGAGTGCGGCCGGCTCGAAGTCGGGGGCGACGACGACCTCGGTGAAGATACCGACGATCGACTCGGCCGCGGCGAGGGTGAGCGTGCGGTTGGCGGCGATCACTCCGCCGAAGGCCGAGAGCGGGTCGCACTCGTGTGCGCGCAGGTGCGCGGAGGCGATTGCGTCGCCCGATCCGCGCGCGACGGCGATGCCGCAGGGGTTGGCGTGCTTGATGATCGCGACGGCGGGCTCGTCGAAGTCCCACGCCGCGCGTACGGCCGCATCCGCGTCGACGAAGTTGTTGTACGACATCTCTTTGCCGTGCAGCTGCTCGGCCTGGGCGATGCCGGTGCCGTTCTCGCTCACGTAGAGCGCGGCCGTCTGGTGCGAGTTCTCGCCGTAGCGCAGCACGTTCTTGAGCGCGGCGCTGACGGTGAAGGTGTCGGCGATCTCTGACGCTTCGACCGTCTCGGCGGCCGTTGTCGCGACGTTCGCCGCGAACCATGCCGACACCGCGGCGTCGTACGCGGCCGTGTGGGCGAAGGCCTCGCTCGCGAGGTCGCGGCGCTGGTCGAGCGTGGTGCCGCCGGCGGCGAGCGCGGCGACGATGACCGGGTAGGCCGACGGCGAGGTGACGATCGCGACGTTGGCGTGGTTCTTCGCCGAGGCGCGCACCATGGCGGGGCCGCCGATGTCGATCTGCTCGATCGCCGCGTCGCCGGTGATGCCGGCGGCGATGGTGGCGACGAACGGGTAGAGGTTGGAGACGACGAGCTCGAAGGGCGCGATGCCCTGGCTGGTGAGCTCGGCCTCGTGCGACTCGAGACGCAGGTCGGCGAGCAGGCCCGAGTGGATGACGGGGTGCAGGGTGCGCACGCGGCCGTCGAGCGATTCGGGGTAGCCGGTGACGTCGCCGACCTCGGTGACCGGGATGCCGGCCGCCGCGATGGCGGCAGCCGATCCGCCGGTGGACACGATCTCGACACCCGCCGCGGCGAGGGCGGACGCGAGCTCGACGAGCCCGGTCTTGTCGCTCACCGAGACGAGGGCGCGCTTGATCTCGACGAGGTCGCGCTCGCGGTACAGGGCTGGGTCGTGCGTGGGGCCGCTCATGCGAGTGACAGCTCCTTCAGGTCGATGTGTCCATTGGCGATGTCGAGAACGGCCTGCACGAGCAGTTGCCTCTCGACGATCTTGATTCGGTCGTGCAGCGTGTGCTCGGTGTCGCCCGGAAGCACGGCGACGCGCTCCTGGGCGATGATGGGCCCCGAGTCCACGCCGTTGTCGACGAGGATGACGGATGCGCCCGACTGGCTGACGCCGGCCTCGATCGCGTCGCGCACGCCGTGCGCTCCGGGAAACTCGGGCAGGTAGGCGGGGTGCGTGTTGATCAGGTTGGGGCTGAGAGCGCTCACGACGCTCGGCGGCAGCAGCTTCATAAAACCGCTGAGCACCACGAGGTCGGGCTGCCAGACCTGGATCTGCTCGAGCAAGGCCTCGCCCCACGCCTCGCGGCTCTCGTAGTTCGAGAGCGCGGCCGAGAAGGTGGGGATGCCGAACTCCTCGGCATGCTCGAATCCCTCGGCATCGCGGTCGGCGCCGACGGCGACGACACGAGCGGGAAACTCGGCATCCTGGGCGGCTTCGAGCAACACGCGCAGGTTCGAGCCTCCGCCAGAGATGAGAACAACCAGCGACAGCACGAGAGACAGCCTATCGCGGGGTGGTGGTCGGCCTGTCGTCGGGTAGCGGCGCCGTCGGTCGCAGTCGCGCATCGGCGCTCGGAAGAGGTCGCAGCGGAACCGTGTCGGCGAGGTTCGATCCCGCACCCTGCGGGGAGGTGCCGGATGCCGCGGGCCCCGGATGCTGCGGAGCGGCAGCCGCCGCGGCCGGAGTCGACCGCGCGGCCGGCTCGCCCACGGCCGGCGAGGTATCGCGGCGGGGTATCACGCGCGGCGGTGCCGCGAACAGGCCGAGGATCGCGGCGAGCCCGATCTCCACCCCTGCCCAGAGGCCGACGCTCAGACCGTCGGGCCCGACCTGCGCCAGCCGGCCCGGTCCCGCCTCGCCGAACGCGAAGGCCGCGAGCGAGCCGAGCACGACACCCCCGACGACGCCCATCGCGGCGCCGGTCGCGATGGTCCAGCCGATGCGTGAGCTCTCGCCGAGCGCGGCCGAGAACTTGGGGCGCAGCAGGGCTGCGGCGAGGAAGGCCGCGACGACGGGCACGAGCAGCCCGACGAACCCGAACGCCAGCTCGCCCGTCGGCAGCGCGCCGAACGCGGGGATCGCGGGGATCGGCCCGAGCGCCGTGCCGAGCGGCGAGACGGCCGATCCGGTGCCGATCGCGAACCCGGGGCCGATGAGCCACGATGCCACCCAGATCACGAACGTCGGCATAAACGCGAGCTGCGCGAGGGTGAGGGCGGCGCCGCCGAGCACCTCGGTGTGCAGCCCCTCGTAGAGCCCGATGATCTGCGCGTAGTTGACGGCGACGAGCACCGCGAGCAGCACGGCCGCGAGCGCCAGGACAGCGAAGGCCGAGGCCAGCCCGCCGCGCAGCGCTGTCGCGGCGGATACCCGCAGCGCCGACGGCAACCGCAGCAGCCGGCCGGTTATCGCGTCGCGGATCGGCCGGATCGCAGCATCCGTCGACGGCCGGTGCGAACGCAACGATCCGACGAGAACGGCGGCGCCGAAGATGAGCGTCGGCACGATCGCTCCCTGCACGATCGAGGGGCGGGCGAGCGGATGCAACGCGCTCAGCGTCACCAGCAGCGAGAGGGCGCCGAACGTGCCGACGGCCACGAGCTCGCCGAGCAGCAGGTACTTCGTCTCGGCGACCCGGCGTCCGGCGCGCAGCCCGAGCAGCACGGTGAGCAGCGCGAACCCGAGGGCGGCGATGCGCACGGGGAACGCGGCATCCGCCCCGGCGAGGCCGAGCGTCGCGGCGGTCGCGGGGTCGAGTGTGAAGATCATGTCGACGCCGTGGCCGACCAGCCAGATGTCGACCGCGGCGCGCCAGAAGACGATCCAGTCGACCTGGAAGTTGAACTGCACGCCCCAGAGGATGGTGAGCGGTGCGAGCGAGATTCCGATACCGATCGCCACGACGAGGGCCGCCTCGAAGGCGGCGAAGAGGGCGGTGAGCGAGCGATTCATACCCGAGCGAGCGTACCCGCGCTCACCGGCGTTGCCCGGCTGCCGCGCCCCGCATTGTGCAGAGTGCGTGTCAGCAGAGCGGGTCGGCTTCGGGCACCGTTCCGTCGATGAGGTAGTCGTCGACGGTCGCGTCGATGCAGTCGTTGCCCTGCGCGTAGGCGGTGTGGCCCTCGCCCTCGCGGGTGACGAGCACACCGCTGTCGAGCTGGCCCACCATCGCCTGCGCCCACGCGTAGGGCGTGGCCGGGTCGTTGGTGGTGCCGAGCACGAGAATGGGGTCGGCACCGTCGGCGGTGATGGCGTGCGGCGTGACGACCGAGGGGTAGGCCCAGTTCTGGCAGGCGATGTCGATGTGCACCCAGTCGCCGTAGGCCACGTACTTGCCGATCGTGGGCGCCGCGGCCTCGATCGCGGCGAGCGTCGATTTGGTGCTGTCGAGCCCGCCGGTGAAGGTGCTGTCGAGGCAGGTGGCCGCGGTGTAGACCGCCATCGACTGGTCGGCGTAGCTGCCGTCGTCGTTGCGGCTGTTGTAGCCGTCGGCGAACTGCAGCGCCATCGTCGCATCGCCGCCCTCGAGTTCGGTGAGCATCTGGCTGAGCGCCGCCCAGGATCCCTCGTCGTAGAGCGGGTAGCTGAGCGCGGTGCCCAGGGTGGATGCGGTCAGCTGGCGGCCGTCATCGGCTTTCAGAGCCCGGCCCTCGACGCCGGCGAACAGCGTGCTCGCCTGGGCGAGCGCCTCGTCGAGTGTCCCGGTGAACGGGCAGTCGGCGCCGGCCAGACAGTCGGTGACGTAGGCGCGGAAGGCGTTCTCGAAGCCGCCCATCTGAACGGTGAAGGTTTCGGATGATCCGAGCGACGGGTCGATCGCACCGTCGAGTACGAGCCGCCCCACGTTCTGTGGGAACAGCTCGGCGTAGTGCGCGCCGAAGGACGTTCCGTAGGAGAAACCGAGGTAATTGAGCTTCGCGTCGCCGAGCACGCCGCGCAGCAGGTCCATGTCGCGTGCGTTGCTCTCGACGTCGATCGTGCCGAGCAGCGGGCCGGTGTTCGCGGCACAGGCGGCGGAGAAGTCGGCCTCGGCGGCGACCTGCTCGGCGAGCCACGCGTCGGAGCCGGCGGGGTTCGCGGGCACGCCGTAGAGGAACGCGTCCATGTCGGCGTCGTCGTAGCAGGCGACGCCGGTCGACTGGCCGACACCGCGCGGGTCCCAGCCCACGATGTCGAAGTTGTCGCGCAGGTCGTCGGAGGTCACGTACTCGGCGGCCTGCTGCACGAGTTCGACGCCCGAACCGCCCGGGCCGCCCGGGTTCATCAGCAGCGAGCCGACGCGGGTGTCGGAGTCGGTGACGAGACGCACGACGGCGAGCTCGATGTCGCCGGCCGAGGGGTCGGCCCAGTCGACGGGCGCGGTGACGGTGGCGCACTGCATGCCCTGCGGCTCGCAGTTCTGCCAGTCGACCTGCTGGCCGTAATACTCTTCGAGCCCGGCCGGTACGTCGACCAGGGTGGTCATCGGAGCGGGCGGCGCGAGCAGCGAGCACCCCGCCAGCAGGGCGGCACCCGCCACGGTCGCGACGATGGCCGATGCGCTGCGCAGTACGTTTCTCATTGCGAAGGAGCCTACTGCGCCACCTACACTGGCTCGTGCCCGAATCCGTCTACCAGCGTGTGCTCGGCGACGGTTTCGCCCGGCTCGATCCCGAGTTGCGCGCCTACTTCTCCGCCCCGCCCGCCGACTCCGTCGGACGCGGCCACGGCGTCTACGAGATCGCCGGTTCGCGCCGACGCCTACTGGCGCCGGTGTTCGCGTTGCTCGCCTGGCGCCGCATCCTCTTCCCGGAGTTCGGGCACGACGTGCCGTTCACCGTCACCAACATCCCCGGTCCGGGCGACGGGCTGAGCTCGCGCCGCGAGTTCCACTTTCCGGGCCGCGAGCGCGTGATGCAGGACACGATGCACGTGGTCGACGGACGCCTGCACGACTTTCTCGGCAGGCGCGGCGGGCTCGAGGTGCGGCTCGTCGTGACGGTGGGCGAGCACGGCTCGCTGCGCATGGTGTCCGACCGGGCGTGGCTGCACCTGCGCGCGTTGCGCCTGCCGCTGCCCGCGCTGCTCTCCGCGCGCGTGGTGCTCGACGAGAGCTGGGTCGACGGGCACCAGCGGGTCGACGTGCGGATGCAGCATCCGCTCTTCGGCGAAATCTTCTGTTATGCCGGCAGCTTCGACTACCACTACGAGCGCTTCGACTGACCGCCAAGCAGTGGGGCGGCTAATCGACCCCTAACGACCGCTTCGACGTCGATTCGACACCCCACTGCTTAGGCGGCGAAGAAGAGGGGCGCGCTTTCGACGCTCAACGCTGGTGTGAAGGTCGATTGGTCGCCCCTCTGTTCTGAAGCAGCCGGATGCCGTCGGCTGGGTAGACGACGGATGGCCCGCCTCGACGAGGCGGGCCATCCGGGTTTCGATACGCGCGCCAGAGCGCGCTACTCAACCTGCGAGAGTTACAGCGAGGCGAAGACCTCGCGCATCAGGGCGGCGGTCTCGCTCGGCGTCTTGCCGACCTTGACTCCGGCGGCCTCGAGGGCCTCCTTCTTGCCCTGGGCGGTGCCGGCGCCGGCCGAGACGATCGCTCCGGCGTGGCCCATGGTCTTGCCCTCGGGGGCGGTGAAGCCCGCGACGTAGGCGACGACCGGCTTGGTGACGTGCGTCTTGATGTAATCGGCCGCACGCTCTTCGGCGTCGCCGCCGATCTCGCCGATCATCACGATCGCCTTGGTGTCGGGGTCGGCCTCGAACGCCTCGAGCGTGTCGATGTGCGTCGTGCCGATGATGGGGTCGCCGCCGATGCCGATGGCGGTCGAGAAGCCCAGATCGCGCAGCTCGTACATCATCTGGTAGGTCAGGGTTCCCGACTTCGAGACGAGGCCGATCGGGCCCTTGCCGGTGATGTTCGCGGGGGTGATGCCCACGAGCGCTTCGCCGGGGGTGATGATTCCGGGGCAGTTCGGGCCGATGATGCGGGTCGTGCCGCCCTTGGCCTTCGCGAGCGCCCAGAACTCGGCGGAGTCTTGCACGGGGATGCCCTCGGTGATGACGACGACGAGCGGGATGCCCGCCTCGATGGCCTCGACCACGGCGTCCTTCGCGAACACCGGGGGGACGAAGACGATCGACACGTCGGCGCCGGTCTCGGTGATCGCCTCGGCGACCGAGCCGAAGACGGGCAGTTCGATGCCGCCGTCGTGCGAGACGGTGGTGCCGGCCTTGCGCGCATTGACGCCGCCGACGACCTGCGTTCCGGCCTTGAGCATCAGCGCGGTGTGCTTGGTGCCTTCGCCGCCGGTGATGCCCTGCACGATGACCTTGGAGTCTTTGTTGAGATAGATCGACATGTATGTGTTCCTAAGTCCTAGATTTCGACAGGCTCAATCAGCGAGAGGCGAGCTCGGCGGCCTTGTCGGCGCCCTCGTCCATGGTGGTCGCGAGTGTGACCAGCGGGTGGGCGGCGGCGATTAGGATCGCGCGGCCCTCCTCGACCTTGTTGCCGTCGAGGCGGACGACGAGCGGCTTGCTCGCGGTGTCGCCGAGAACCTCGAGGGCTCCGACGATTCCGTTGGCCACCGCGTCGCAGGCGGTGATGCCGCCGAAGACGTTGACGAAGACGCTCTTGACCTGCTCGTCGCCGAGGATGACGTCGAGGCCGGCCGCCATGACCTCGGCCGACGCTCCGCCGCCGATGTCGAGGAAATTGGCGGGCTTGACGCCGCCCCAGCGCTCGCCCGCGTAGGCGACGACGTCGAGTGTCGACATCACGAGTCCGGCGCCGTTGCCGATGATTCCGACCTCGCCGTCGAGCTTCACGTAGTTGAGGTCGTGCAGCTTGGCCTTGGCCTCGAGCGGGTCGGCCGCTTCGGCGTCTTCGAGCTCGGCGTGCGCGGGGTGACGGAATCCGGCGTTCTCGTCGAGCGAGACCTTGCCGTCGAGGGCCACGATGTCGCCGTCCTCGGTGAGCACGAGCGGGTTGACCTCGACGAGCGTGGCATCCTCGCCCTTGTAGACCTCGTACAGCTTCACGATGACGGGGGCGACCTTCTCGACCAGCTCGTCGGGGAACCCGCCGGCCCGTGCGATCTCGGTGGCCTTCGCCAGGTCGACTCCGGCGATCGGGTCGACCTCGAT
>Ga0247811_1000116_pt1 | contig 27516 bp, 26 predicted proteins | sample UWRJL134311R1_FD_189018 | JGI IMG/M metagenome (GOLD analysis project Ga0247811, IMG submission 189018) | Plant litter microbial communities from Arlington Agricultural Research Station in Wisconsin, United States - UWRJ-L134-311R-1 | ecosystem: Environmental > Terrestrial > Plant litter >...
ATGTGCCGCTTTTAAGGAAGCTGGAATTTCAGTTTGAAGAAGATTTTTCGAATTTTGAGGAATAATTAATTCCTGGCCAACCTGAAGGCCGCCGGCAATAATTTCTAGATTTGCATTTTGAATAGCTTCAACGGCAACATGATATTGTTTGGATAAGCCGTAGAGCGTTTCTTTTGCTGCGACAATGTGGGTAATCGGCTGGTTTGAATTGTTTTTTGAAGTAGAAACCGGAATTTTCAGAACTTGATTTTCTTTGATCCCATTTTGCGATTCTGGATTGAGTTTGTAAATTTCATCAATAGAAACCTTATATTTTTGAGCAATAAAATAGGCGGTTTCCCCTTTTTGAATTTTATATTCAATAATTGAATCTTGCGCAGTTATTTTGTTAAAAGACAAAATAAACACAAGAGAAATCGTTAAAAGTTCTCTCATAAATAGTAGGTTTAAAAAATTAAGGCATTACAAATGTAAGACCTTAATTTTAAAAATAATACTATTCCCACTCAATTGTTGCAGGTGGTTTTGAGCTGATATCGTAAACTACACGATTCACGCCTTTTACTTTATTTATAATGTCATTTGATACTTTCATCAAGAAATCGTAAGGTAAATGAACCCAGTCAGCAGTCATACCATCGGTAGATTCTACGGCTCTCAAAGCTACTACTTTCTCGTACGTACGCTCATCGCCCATTACACCAACGCTGTTTACAGGAAGCAAAATTGCTCCGGCCTGCCAAACTTTGTCGTATAATCCCCAAGATTTTAATCCGTCAATAAAAACGGCATCAACATCTTGTAAAATCTGAACTTTCTCCGGAGTAATGTCTCCTAAAATTCTGATTGATAATCCTGGTCCCGGAAAAGGGTGTCTTCCTAATAATTCAGGATCTATTCCTAAAGTAGCACCAACTCTTCTTACTTCGTCTTTAAACAACATTCGAAGCGGTTCTACAATTTTTAATTTCATATAATCCGGCAATCCGCCCACATTGTGATGTGATTTAATCGTTGCCGATGGCCCTTTTACAGAAACCGATTCGATTACGTCAGGATAAATAGTGCCTTGCGCCAGCCATTTTACATCTTCGATCAAATGAGATTCATCATCAAAAACTTCGATAAATACACGACCGATTGTTTTACGTTTGGTTTCAGGATCGCTGATTCCTGCTAATTCGCCAAGAAAACGATCTCCGGCATCTACTCCTTTTACGTTCAATCCCATTCCTTTGTATTGATCCAATACATTTTGGAATTCGTTTTTACGAAGCAAACCGTTATTTACGAAAATACAGTACAAGTTTTTACCAATGGCCTGGTGCAATAAAACTGCTGCTACAGTTGAATCAACTCCGCCAGACAATCCTAAAACTACTTTATCATTTCCTAATTTCTCTTTTAATTCTCCCACCATTTCTTCTACGAAGGCATTTGGTGTAAAGTTTTGAGGAACTTCGGCAATATCAACTAAAAAGTTTTTCAGCATTTTTGATCCGTCAGTAGAATGGAAAACTTCCGGATGATATTGAATAGCATACGTTGTTTCGCCATCAATTTTGTAAGCTGCATATTCTACGTCATGCGTGCTTGCTAATTTTACTGCGTTTGTTGGCAAAGCCTTGATACTATCGCTGTGGCTCATCCAAACCTGACTGTTTTCTGAAACTCCGTTAAAGAAAACTTCATTCTCTTTAATATAAGATAAATTGGCTCTTCCGTATTCTCTGGTGTTGGAAGCCGCTACTTCTCCTCCACTAAAGTGAGCTAAGTATTGCGCTCCGTAACAAACTGCCAGCATAGGAAGCTTGCCTCGAATTTGAGATAAATCAGGATGTGGAGCATCTTCTGCACGAACAGAAAATGGGCTTCCTCCTAAAATTACGGCTTTATAAGGTGATAAATCACTAGGAAAGTGATTATAAGGGAAAATTTCGCAGAATATATTTAATTCGCGAACTCTACGCGCAATAAGCTGAGTATATTGCGATCCGAAATCTAAAATAAGTACGTTGTGTTGCATGCGCAAAAATACTTTTTATATTCCAAAATGAAAAATGGAATTTTGATTTTTTTTCTTTAAAAGTTTCTGAGGTTCTGAGTTGCTAAGGTTCTAAGATTTTAGCTTCAAAAAAAACTTAGCAACTCAGAACCTCAGAAACTTGAAAAAAACCAAATCTTTTCCTTAAATTTATAAAAACATCCAAAACCGCTTGTACCCTTATATTAAAATACAATCATTAAGAACGTAAACCATAACCAATGTTATACGATCGAAATATTAATTTTAAAATATAATCCATGAGTAAAATAGTTGCAGAACAATTAGTTGACATGTTGGTAGAAGCCGGAGTAAAACGCGTATATGCAGTTACTGGCGATAGTTTAAATCACTTTAACGATGCAATTCGCAGAAATGGAAAAATAAAATGGATCCATGTACGTCATGAAGAAGTTGGCGCTTACGCCGCTGCGGCTGAAGCAGAATTAGATGGGTTTGCAGTATGTGCGGGAAGCTGCGGGCCGGGACATGTACATTTAATCAATGGTTTGTATGATGCGCATCGCTCACATGTACCTTTGTTGGCCATTGCATCGACAATTAATACGAGCGAAATGGGAATGGATTACTTTCAGGAAACTAATACCATTAAACTTTTTGACGATTGCAGCTGCTATAATCAAATGATTATGACAGCTGAGCAAGCACCCAGAATCATACAAACTGCCATACAGCATGCTTTAGGTAAAAAAGGAGTGGCTGTAATTGGTTTGCCTGGAGATGTTTCTGAATTAAAAGCGGTTGAAAGTAATATTTCTACGCAGTATTTTCATTGTAATCCTGTTATTCGCCCTTCTGATACTGAATTACAGCACTTGGCAAAAGCGATAAACGAAAGTTCTAAAATAACTTTATTTTGCGGCATCGGAGCTGAAAAAGCACACGATCAGGTGGTACAGTTGTCGCAGCATATTAAAGCTCCAGTTGGATATTCTTTTCGTGGAAAAATGAGCATACAGCCTAATAATCCAAATGAAATAGGCATGACAGGTTTGCTGGGCCAGCCTTCTGCCTATCACAGCATGCACGAATCGCATTTGGTTTTATTGTTAGGGACTGACTTTCCGTATGATAAATTCATGCCGTCTGATAATAAAATCATTCAAATTGATACCAGTACCGAACGTCTGGGACGAAGAGCAAATCTCTACATGGGATTATGCGGCGATGTTGCAGATACAATAAAAGCTTTATTACCATTGCTGGAAACCAAGACAGATGATAGTTTTTTACAGGCGCAGCTTAAATTTTACGAAAGTGTAAAAGAAAATATGAACATTTATATTGATGATAACGGAGGAGAAGACACTATTCAGCCAGAATATGTTGCCCATATCATTGATAAATTAGCCAATAAGGATGCTATTTTTACTGTAGATACCGGAATGACCTGTGTTTGGGGAGCCCGATTTATAAAAGGAACCGGAGAACGAAAAATGCTGGGTTCTTTTAATCACGGTTCAATGGCAAATGCAATGCCAATGGCGATTGGGGCTGCACTGGCGCATCCTGAAAAACAAGTTATTGCGATGTGCGGCGATGGTGGTTTATCGATGTTATTAGGCGATTTGGCGACCATCAGGCAATATAATATTCCCATTAAAATTATTGTTTTTAATAATCGCGCTTTGGGCATGGTCAAACTAGAAATGGAAGTTAATGGCTTACCCGATAACGAAACTGATATGGTCAATCCTGATTTTGGACTAATTGCTCAGGCAATGGGTTTTCAGGGCGTAAATGTTCACAAACCAGAGGAAGTGGAAGGAGCTATACAAAATGCATTTCTACATAACGGACCAGTTTTACTAAATATTTTTACAAATCCTAACGCGTTGGCGATGCCTCCTAAAGTAGAATGGGAACAAGTTGTTGGAATGGCAAAATCGATGACTAAATTAATGCTTGGCGGTAAAATGGAAGAAGTTTTCGATACCATTAAATCCAATTATAAACATCTAAAAGAAGGGTTGTAAGTTGAGTAATTTTTAAGGTTCTGAGATTCTGAGCTGCTAAGGTTCTGAGAAATAAATAAAACCTTAGCAGCTCAGAACCTTAAAGACTTAGCTGCTTACGAAAATCACTCTTTCGTAACCACAATCGAGGCCTTAAAGCCAGCTGCCAAATTGTCCCAGTAATCATTGGTTATCAAAGAGCCCTGATCATCAAAAACCTGAATTTCGGCAGTATTTCCGCCGAGAGAGCCAATATTTAATGCTTCGAAATCTAATTTATTAAAGCCGTTTACCAGGTTAATTTTTACTTGTTTAAAACTGGCATCAAGCAGTAATTGACTTACAATTACGGCGTCGTTTGATGAAACTTTTACCAGGTCGCCATCGATGGCACCAAAATCACGGAATTTTACAATAAAATATTGTGACTTGGTTTTAAAATCTCCCAAAGAAATATTTTTCTTTACCAAAGTACCGCGGCCTTCTTTTAATCCGGCATCTTTTAGGGCTTTGTCTAAATCTTTTTCCATTTTTGCTACATAACGATCGCCGGGATTGGCAAAATCAGTTTCTGTAGACATGGTAAATTTGCTTTTTTCTTCTCCTATCTGAAATTTAGATTTAGGAGTTATACTTGTGTTTTCAAAAACATTGGGAGTTTTTATATTCGGAATATCGCTTTTGTCGGCTTGAGGATCTTTCACTTCAGGCACAGGTGTTTTTTTAGGTTTTGCACTAAACTTAGGCGCAGGAATTGCCTTGAATTTTGTACCAAATTCAGTTTGTGCTGACAGCGTTACAGCAGAGAAAATAATATGAAAAGTAAAAGGTGCTTCATTGAAAAAGTGTTATCGAATCGGCTTTTAAAATTTTATAAAATTAATAGTCCAGCAAAGCAAAAATAGTATAATTTACGCAGGCGCTGCAACTTTAAGAGTTTTATAACAATATATTAGGCTAATTTTTGGAAATCAAAAAACCTGCCAGCTTTATATCTTTTGTAAAATTAAATCTTAAATAAATCGCGGTACATCAGCAGCAAATTCAAAACATCCTGAATCATACGTTATTTTTTTGTTTAAAAAAAAGACATCGTTTTGATAATTACCAACTTATTCCTAACTTCAATATTTTAATTCACTTTTATTAAAAAACAGCAAAATGGATTATATCGACTACTATAAAACATTAGATATTACAAAGGCAGCGACTGAAGCTGAAATTAAAAAAGCCTATAGAAAACTGGCCCGAAAATATCATCCTGATTTGAATCCGAATGATAAGGAAGCGGAGAAAAAATTCAAAGAAATAAATGAAGCCAACGAAGTTTTAAGTAATCCTGAAAATCGAAAAAAATTCGATAAATACGGAAAAGACTGGAAACATGCCGATGAATTTGAAAAAGCAGGTTACGACCCTAATCAGCAGCAATATTCAAGACAGCAGCAAGGCAATCAGGATTTTTCAGGATTTGGCGGAGGCGATTTTTCAGGCGGTGATTTCTCTGATTTTTTCAATTCGATGTACGGAGGCGCAGGAAATAGCAGATCACAGTCAAAATACAGAGGACAGGATTTTAACGCCGAATTGCAATTAGACCTCGCATCAGCTTACACCGCTCACAAACAAAATCTGACTGTAAACGGAAAAAATATCCGAATTACAATTCCGGCAGGAGTTGAAAACGGACAGATTATAAAAATTCCAAATCACGGCGGACCTGGTGCAAACGGCGGGCCAAATGGAGATTTGTACATTACTTTTTTAATCGAAAACAATTCTGATTTTAAACGAGAAGGCAATAATTTATATGCCGATGTTGATCTGGATTTATACACGGCAATTTTAGGAGGAGAAATTTACGTGACTACATTTGACGGAAAAGTAAAAATAAAAGTTCCGGCAGAAACGCAAGCCGGAACAAAAGTCAAATTAAAAGGAAAAGGATTTCCGGTGTATAAAAAAGAAAATCAATTTGGAGATTTATATATTACGTATGTTTTGAAAACTCCAACTAAATTATCTGATAAAGAAAAAGAATTGTTTCAGGAATTAGCTAAAATAAGAAATCATGAATAGTAAAAACTTAATCCATATAAAACAGTTTTGCGTGTATCACGAAATTGAAAATACTTTTATAAAAGAACTTCATAATTATGGTTTGGTAGAAATTATTATGCTGGAAGATGATGAGTTTTTAGAGCCGGAACAGCTGCCTCTTATAGAAAAGATGATCCGAATGCATTATGATCTCAAAATTAATCTCGAAGGAATTGATGCTATTTATCATTTATTGAATAAAATCGAAGTTTTGCAGCAAAATTTAACTGCTGCACAAAACAAGCTTCGTGTTTTTGAAAAATATCAAATTGAATAATTGTTCTAAATCTGGCATTTAGAAATATCACAAAAAAGAAGATTTTACGAAGTGATTTCAAATAAAAGAAGCTCTTTTCGGTTACAGATTTTATAAATTGCAGCATATTAATTAACCTGAATTTGTTTTTAAAATTGATGAAAAACAATTTCATAAAATACAAAAAATGAAAAGAGAAAACATCTTAACAGGATCACCGTGGGAAGACAAAATGGGATATTGTCGTGCAGTAAGAATTGGCAATATCATCGAAGTTTCTGGTACTGTGGCTATTGTTGACGGCGAAAAAGTAAAAGCCGATGACGCTTATGCGCAGACTTATAATATTTTGGAACGCATCGAAAAAGTCCTTGAAGATTTGAATGTTGGAATGAAAGACGTTATCAGAACCCGTATTTTTACTACAGATATTTCTACTTTTGAAGAAGTTGCAAGAGCTCATGCCGCTTTTTTTAAAGATGTAAAACCTACAACCGGTTTTTATGAAATAAGTAAATTGGTTGCTCCTGAATATTTAGTTGAAATTGAATTTACAGCTGTTATACAGTAATATTTTTTCGCTACGAATTGCACGAATTTCAACTAATAATCTTTTTTTTTACGACAGATTAAAAGAATTAAAAAACATTCTTCTTTATTCTTCAATTAAAACCCGTATTAATTCGTGAAAATTCGTGAAATTTGTGGCTGATAAAAATCACAAAATAATTAATGACTTTTCAAAACCCGAAGCAAATAGCACTGACAATTTTCAAATGGATTCTCATTTGCATTTTGATAGGGATTTTTTCAGGTTCAGCATCTGCATTTTTCTTAGTTTCTTTAGAATGGGTTACCCAATTTAGAATACAGCACGAATGGATTATATGGTTTTTGCCTTTCGGCGGACTTTTAATCGGCTTGAGTTATTATTATTGGGGAGAATCTGTTGCAAAAGGGAACAATTTGTTACTCGAAGAATATGAAAATCCTCAAAAAGTCATTCCATTTAAAATGGCTCCTTTAGTCCTTTTAGGAACATTACTTACGCATCTTTTTGGAGGTTCTGCAGGACGCGAAGGCACAGCAGTACAAATGGGAGGCGCAATTGCCGATCAATTTACAAAGATTTTTAAACTTGACAATTCAGAACGTAAAATTTTAATTATTCTTGGAATCAGTGCAGGTTTTGCATCGGTTTTTGGAACACCTTTATCAGGAGCTGTTTTTGCTTTAGAAGTTTTATATTTTAGTAAAATCAATTTCAAAAGTATATTTCTTTCTCTTTTAGTGGCTTACGCAGCTTATTTCACAGTTGAATTTTGGCAGGTAGAGCACAGACAATATTACATTTCTGAAGTTCCGGAAATTTCAATTGAGAGTATTGAATGGGTTATAATCTTAGGAATAATATTTGGCTTAGCTTCTATGCTTTTTGCCAGAAGCACTCATTTTTGGGCTTTTATTTTTTCAAAAACTATCAAATATCCACCACTTCGTCCAGTTATTGGCGGAATAATTCTGGCGATAGCTTTTGCTGGTTTTGGACTTACAAAATTCTCTGGTTTGGGAGTTCCTGTTATTGCCGAATCTTTTTGGACGCCCAATCCTTGGTATGATTTTCTGCTGAAAATTTTATTTACAGGATTTACTTTAGGAGCAGGTTTTAAAGGAGGGGAAGTTACGCCTTTGTTTTTTGTAGGCGCGACTTTAGGAAGCGCATTATATTTAATTATTCCACTTCCGATTGAATTTTTGGCTGGTTTGGGATTTGTTGCGGTATTTTCTGGCGCAACACACACTCCTATCGCCTGTACTATTATGGGAATGGAATTATTTGGCGTTCAACCCGGAATTTTCATCGCAATTGCTTGTACAACAGCCTATCTTTCTTCTGGTTCGATGGGAATTTACAAATCGCAGATTGTCAAAGGAGCCAAATATAAATTGTACAAAATATTTCAGAAAAAAGAATTGGAACATTTGTAGTTAAAATTCAAAATAAAAAAATTGCTTCGTCGATTCTCACTCCCTGAAGTCCAAAAAAAATCAACTTATAACTCCTAACCCTTAAAAGTGTGTTAATCTGTAAAATGATTTCAACATTACATTAAAAAAATGTAAATTCGCACACTATGAAAATACAAGATATTCAGGCAATACAATTGTTGCTTGCAGCCCCAAAGAAAATTGCAATTATACCACATAGAGGCCCAGATGGTGACGCCATGGGCTCAACGTTAGCTTTATACCACTTTTTAGTAAAAAACAATCATGAGGCAACAGTAATTGCTCCTAATGATTTTCCGGATTTTCTAGCCTGGCTGCCCGGTTCTGAAACAGTAAAAATATTTGAAAAAGACACTCAAAACTGTACCAAAATATTAGAAGAAGCACAAATAATTTTCACGCTTGATTTTAATGCTTTTCATCGTACGGGCGAAATGGAACATACGCTAGCAAAGCTGACAGCGCCATTTATCATGATCGATCACCACCAGAAACCAGATGATTATGCTGCTTTTATGTATTCAGATACTACATTTGGATCAACTTGTGAAATGGTGTATAATTTCATTTCATTTTTAGATAAAAAAGAAGATTTAGACAAAACAATTGCAACTTGTATTTATACCGGAATCCTGACAGATTCGGGGTCGTTTCGTTTTCCCGGAACCACAGGAAATACACATAGAATCATTGCAGAATTAATTGATTTGGGAGTTGAAAATACACAGATACCCGTTTTATTATTCGATAACAGTTCGTACAGCCGCCTGCAGTTATTAGGACGTGCACTGCAAAATATGAAAATTTTTGAAACGCATAAAACGTCGTACATGTCACTTACACAGGCCGAACTGGATTCTTTTGATTATGTAAAAGGAGATACAGAAGGAATTGTAAATTACGGATTAAGTATAAAAGGTATTGTTTTTACTGCTATTTTTATTGAAAATAAAGACGAGAAAATTATCAAAATATCATTCCGTTCACAAGGCGGATTTGATGTAAATCAGTTTGCGAGAGATCACTTTAACGGCGGTGGCCATAGCAATGCTGCAGGTGGAAGATCAGAAACATCAATGGAAGAAACCTTGAAGAAATTTGAAGATTTAGTAACAAAACTAAAAATATAACCGAATATGAACTATTTAAAAATTAGCATTTATGCGTTGCTTTTTGCTGTTTTATTAGTTAGCTGCAAACATCATGAAGAAGCCAGAAAACCTATTTCTCAGGCTTCTGGTACTTTTATGAAAAAATCAGCGGACAGAAACAAAAAATTAGTGGCCAATGAAGAAGATGTCATTAAAAAAATCATCAAAAGCAATCCTAAAATAAAATATTACGCTACCAGAAAAGGCTATTGGCTGTATTATGAAGAACGTAATACCACTGACACCCAAACGCCGCGTAAGGGAGATATTGCTTACTTCAATTTAGAAATAAAAGACATTAAGGGCAAAATCATTTATTCTGAAGCTGATCTTGGGCCTCAAACCTATTATGTAGACAAACAGGATATCATCATGGGACTGCGTGACGGAATAAAAATGATGCATAAAAATGAAACCGTAACTTTCTTATTTCCATCGCATATTGCTTATGGATATCATGGCGATAATAAAAGAATCGGAACCAATCAATCTTTAATTTGTACTGTTACGCTTCGTAATTTTGTTCCAGATCCGGAACAGGCTGCAAAAGCTCCTGCAGGACAAACCCCAACTCAGTCGACACCGGCCCAAACTGCGCCAAAACCAGCTGCTGCCAAACCAGCTGCTCCAATTAAAAAAGACACATTAAACCCATAATAAAAACATTTTAAAAATGAAAAAAAGTATATTATTATTACTATTAGCCGTTACCACATTTTATTCCTGCAAAGACGAACACAGCAATCTTCCTGATGGTTTGTACGCTGATATTGAAACTAATAAAGGCCATATTATTGTAGAATTAGATTATAAAAAAGCACCTATTACTGTGGCTAATTTTGTAACCTTAGCCGAAGGTAAAAATGAATTTATAACGGATGAAAAATTAAAAAACAAACCATTTTATAATGGCTTGAAATTTCATAGGGTAATTCCAGATTTCATGATTCAGTCTGGAGATCCTTTAGGAACTGGTTCAGGAGATACAGGGTATAAATTTAAAGATGAATTTACTGACCTTAAATTTGACAAAGGCGGTGTTCTTGCAATGGCCAATAATGGCCCGGGAACAAACAGCAGTCAATTTTTTATCACACATGTTGAGACTCCATGGCTAGATGGGAAACATACTATTTTTGGGCATGTTGTTGAAAAAGGACAAGAAGTGGTAAATAAAGTAATTCAAGGCGATAATATTATTTCTGTAACTATTATCAGAAACGGTGAAGCGGCTAAAAAGTTCGATGCTGTAAAAACATTTCATGATTATTTTTCTGAAATAGCTAAAGAACAAAGCAAATTTGCTGGAATCCAGACAGAAAAAGCAGCTTACTATGCTTCTTTAAGACCAAAAGCGACTAAAACAAACAGCGGCTTAGAATATATTATTACTGAAAAAGGATCGGGCAAAAAACCTGCAACCGGAACTCAGGTATATATTCATTATGCTGGTTTTCTGGAAAACGGAACTTTATTTGATTCAAGCATTGAAGAAGTCAATAAATCTTTCGGAAAATTTGATGCAGCAAGAGCTGAAGCAAAAGGCTATCAGCCGATTCCGTTTCAAGCCGGCCGCAAAGATGGTTTGATTCCCGGATTTATCGAAGGAATTGAACAGCTTTCTTTTGGTGATAAAGCCGTTCTTTTTATTCCATCTCATTTGGCATACGGAGCAGCCGGCGCTGGAAATGTAATTCCGCCAAACGCTAATATTATTTTTGAAATCCAATTGTTAGAAAAACCAGAATAATATTTTTTAAAGAATACAGACTTAATTTAGAAACACAATGAAACTTAAATTTCTATTTTTATTTTGCCTTGCTGTCGTAAATATTCAGGCACAAACAAAAAAACCTGTTGCAAAAAAGAAACCTGCAGCTGCAAAAACAGCTGTTATGGCCACTCCAAAAGCAGATCCAAATGATGGTATTTTTGCCACTATTTCAACTACAAAGGGAGATATTGTATTAACACTGGAATACGTGAAAGCGCCATTAACTGTTGCCAACTTTATTACTATGGCAGAAGGCAACAACCCTAATGTAAAGACAGAAAAACTAAAAGGCAAACCGTTTTATGACGGATTAAAATTTCACAGAGTTATTGCAGATTTTATGATTCAGGGTGGTGATCCTGATGGAAACGGTTCTGGCGGACCAGGATTTTCTTTTAAAGATGAATTTGTGGATGATTTGAAATTTGATAAAGGCGGTATTTTAGCCATGGCAAACTCAGGTCCGGCAACAAACGGAAGCCAATTTTTTATTACACATAAAGACACTCCCTGGCTGAATGGAAAGCATACTATTTTTGGCCACGTAGTTTCAGGAATGGACGTTGTCAATAAAATTGCTCAGGATGACGTCATGACAAAAATTACAATTACCCGCAAAGGTGATGCAGCTAAAAAATTTGATGCTGTAAATTTTATCAACGATGAACCTAAAAGAGAACTGGCTAAAAAAGCAGAAGCTCAAAAAGTAATTACAGCAAAAGCAGCGTATTTTGCAGCTACTAAAGCAAAGGCAGCAACGACTGCTTCTGGTTTAAAATATGTTGTAACAAAAAAAGGAACGGGTATAAAAGCACCTGCCGGATCTACTATATACTTTCATTACGCTGGTTATTTTGAAAACGGAAATCTTTTTGACAGCAGCATTCCCGCAGTTGCAAAAAAATATGGTCAATACGATTCTAACAGAGACGCTAACAAAGGATATCAGGCCTTCCCTTTTACTGTAGGTAAAAAAGACGGAATGATTCCGGGATTCATAGAAGCTTTAGGAATGATGACGTATGGAGAAAAAGCGATCTTCTTTCTTCCATCTAATCTAGCCTACGGTGAAAAAGGCGCAGGAAGCGTAATTCCGCCAAATTCAACTTTAGTTTTTGAAATCGAAACGTATCAGAATCAACCCGTAAAGTAATCTTTTAGATTCACTTTTAAAATAAAAAGAAGCCATCAGAATTTATTTTTTTGATGGCTTTTTTGTGTCATTTAGTTTCATCTTATTCTGTCAAATCTTCAATTTTAAAATAGAATACGAACTCAAAAATCAAACAATAATAATGTTATCGCCGATTTTCTATTAATTCCTAAACAAAATAACTTACCTTTGCCGGCTGTATTTTTTTTAAAACAAATAAATTAAGATGTCACAAAACAAAGTATTAAAAGGAGTCTTTTTCGTTGCATTAGGTGCCACTACTTACGGAATGTTAGCCACATTTGTAAAAATGGCTTATTCTGAAGGTTATACTACTGCCGAAGTAACCACATCTCAATTTATACTGGGTATTATTGGAATTTTATTGATTAATGCTTTTCAAAAAGCAAAACATAAAGACAATGTCGTAAAAGCGACACCAAAAAATATTTTCAATTTAATGCTTGCCGGAACTTCTTTAGGAATGACCAGTTTGTTTTATTATCTGGCCGTAAAGTATATTCCCGTTTCTATTGGCATCGTTTTATTGATGCAGACCGTTTGGATGGGTGTTTTGCTCGAAATGATTTTAGATAAAAAACTACCTTCAAAACAAAAAGTCTTTGCCGTATTTATTGTCTTAATCGGAACTGTTTTGGCAACCAATATTCTAAATAATGAAATTCAATTAGACTGGAGAGGTATTGTTTGGGGCATTCTTGCTGCAGCTTCTTTTACAACCACAATGTTTACTGCCAATCGTGTTGCGACCGAAATCTCATCGGCACAACGTAGTTTATACATGCTTTTGGGAGGCTCCGTGATTGTATTTTCATTTGCACTTGCTACACAAAATACGCCCTTTAACTTAAATATATTTCTAAAGTGGGGAATTATTTTATCGCTTTTTGGAACTATTATTCCTCCAATGCTGATGAATATCGGGTTTCCGCTAACCGGCATAGGTTTAGGAAGCATTGTTTCGGCTCTTGAACTTCCTGTTTCTGTTATGATGGCCTATGTTTTACTTGATGAAAAAGTAATTTTATTGCAATGGATTGGAATAGTTTTAATTATTCTTGCCATCATTATTATGAACGTAAACTTAAAGGCTAAAAAATAGCTTATTTTACGGATCATTAAAAAAAAAGTTCCTGGAATGTAAATTTGTTACTATTTTTTATAAATTCGTGATAAATAATAACATATCATGAATTTACCTTGGCATTTATATCTGATGGCTTTTCTTTATATATTCGCCGGAATCAATCATTTTAGAAACCCTAAAATGTATATCAAAATCATACCGCCTTTTTTTACAAACCCTAAATTAATTAATATTTTAAGCGGTGCCGCAGAAGTCGTGTTAGGCCTGCTGCTTATCCTTCCTATTACCTCTCCATTTGCAGCCTGGGGAATAATTGCCTTATTAATTGCAGTTTTTCCTGCAAATATTTTCATGTATTTAAATAAAAATGTAAGTTTTGGATTACCGAAGTGGATTTTATTTGTACGTTTGCCTTTACAAATCGTTTTGATTTTTTGGGCATACTTATATACCCTTTAACAATCAACTATTAATTTAAATTATTTTATTATGAAAAAATTATTTGCTGAGTTCTTCGGAACTTATTGGCTAGTTTTTGGAGGTTGCGGAAGCGCCATATTTGCTGCTGGTATCCCAAATTTTGGAATTGGATTTGCAGGGGTTGCTTTAGCATTTGGTTTAACTGTACTAACGATGGCGTATGCTGTTGGACACATTTCCGGCGGGCATTTTAATCCTGCTGTTTCATTTGGACTGTGGGCAGGAGGAAGATTTCCTGCAAAAGATCTTATTCCTTACATCATCGCGCAATGTATTGGCGCAATTGCTGCTGCTGGTACTTTGTACACCATTGCGTTAGGAAAATCAGGTTATGCAATCAATAATACAGCTGCGGGTGCTTTTGCAACTAACGGATATGGTGCATTTTCTCCAGACGGATATTCGTTAACTGCCGCTTTTATTGCTGAATTTGTACTGACATTATTTTTCCTTTTAATCATTTTAGGAGCAACAGATAAATGTGCCAATACTAATTTCTGCGGTATTGCTATTGGTTTGGCATTAACTTTAATTCACTTAATCAGTATTCCCATAACAAACACTTCGGTTAATCCTGCAAGATCATTATCTCAGGCGGTTTTTACCGGAGGCGAACCCTTATCTCAGGTCTGGCTGTTTTGGGTTGCTCCTATTTTAGGCGCAATTGCTGCCGGATTTATTTATAAAACATTGCTGCAAAAAACTGACGAGGAAGCAGCTCATCAATAACTTATAATAAGGCGATAATTACTTTTTATCAGATACTTGATTAAAAAGCCTAAATATTGCGTCAAATAATATATTCTGAAAAGAGAAAATCTTATATTTATATTTGATTTTCTCTTTTTTGTATAAAAAACTTTACTTTCATTCAAATACATTTTATTATGAATGACGTGATTGCATATTTCAGTACGATTCCATCTTCCCATCGAAGCTTAATTTTGGTTGGAGGAATCACTCTTTTTTGGCTGATAGAAAATACTTTCCCTTTATTTCAAATGAAATATAAAAAGTGGCAGCATGCAGGAATCAACTTTTTTCTAACCCTTACAACTATCATTGTCAATTTTGTTCTGGCTTTTATCCTGATTAAAACGGCCAGCTGGACAACAGCGAATCATTTTGGAATCCTGGAATGGCTTCCAGAAATTCCAATTTGGCTGTATACCATTATGGGATTGCTTTTATTAGATTTAACAGGCGCTTATTTAGCCCATCTTGTGCAGCATAAAATCAAATTTTTATGGCGTTTTCACCTCGTTCATCATACTGATACCTGGATTGATACCACTAGTGCAAACCGTCATCATCCCGGCGAAAGCGTAATTCGTTTTGCATTTACCACTCTTGGAGTTTTAATTGTGGGCAGTCCCATGTGGATGGTTTTTCTTTATCAGTCACTTTCTGTTATTGCTTCGCAGTTTAATCACGCCAATATTTCTCTTCCGCATCAATTAGATGTTTTTTTGAGTTATTTTATTGTGTCTCCGAATATGCATAAAGTACACCATCATTATGTACTTCCCTACACAGATAGTAATTATGGAAATATATTTTCGGTTTGGGACCGTCTTTTTGGCACTTTTACCACGCTGCCAAAAGAGGAAATAATTTATGGTGTGGATACCCATATGGCCGAATTAGAAAACAATAAATTGAAAAATTTATTGCAAATTCCGTTTCAAAAATCAAGATCAGCAAAAAACTAGTAAAATCATTAAAAAAAGTGCACCAGAACGAACCAACTAATTATTTTTTTTATTAATATTGATACTTAAATTGAAAATCAATCTATTAATCATTAAACTTTATTTTGAATTAATTTTCACGTGATGAAAAAGAGTAACCGCAAAGAATTGAATTGGGAACAAACGGAAAAACTTGTTTCGTTGGCTTTAGAAGAAAGAAATCCATTTGAGATCATTAAGAAGGAATTTGGATTGGCAGAAAAAGAGGTTTTGGAAATAATGAAGAAGAAAATGCCACTTGAAAAATTTGAGATGTGGAAGAAGAAAGCAATTGCAAATAAACCAAAACCAAAACCAGTTAAAATAGACGATTTCGATGAAGATCTGGATGGAAAATATTATATAAAAAATAAACTCGACTAAACTAAGACTCCTGTTTTCAGGAGTTTTTTTTATATTTTTAATTTTATGTAACTTTTTATCACTTTAGAAGTCATATACAAATAACAAAACATAAACAAATGAAAAAAATAATTTACACCTTAGCTCTGGCAGTAACTTTATGGAGCTGTAAAACGGGAAGTTCTTCAGGTGCTGCGAAAAGCAATGTCGTAGATGTAAACATCAATCTGGTCGATGTAAAAGATGACAAAGTTTTAGTAACTGTCAATCCGCCGCAAATAAAAACTGACGAAATCGTTTATAGTATTCCAAAAACAGTTCCGGGAACTTATTCTACAGATAATTACGGTAAATATTCAGATAGTTTTCAGGCATTTGATGCGAAAGGAAATGCGTTAACTGTAAAAAGAATTGATGATAATTCCTGGTCTATCGCCAATGCAAAAACATTAAAAAAAATCACTTATTTAGTAGGCGATACTTTTGACACTGAAAAAGGCGGCAGTTTTGGCGGCGGTGATGTATTTTCACCAGCGGGAACTAACATCAATGCAGGAGTTAACTTTATGGTGAATACACATGGTTTTGTTGGTTACTTTCAAGACAAATTAGATGTTCCGTATAATGTTACAATCACACATCCTGAAACGCTTTGGGGAGCTACCTCGATGACTGATGAAGATGCAAGCAAAACAAGCGATGTTTTTAAAACACCTCGTTATGCGGTTTTGGTAGAAAACCCAATTATGTATTCTAAACCTGATTATACTACTTTTAACGTTAACGGAATGGATATTTTGATTGCTGTTTATTCTCCAACAGGAAAATTTACTGCAGAAAGCATTACTCCGGAAATGAAAACGATGATGACGGCGCAGAAAAACTTTTTAGGAAAAGTAAATGCGACTAAAAAATACACTGTTTTATTGTATTTATCAAGCATGGCCAAAGATGACGCGCATGGTTTTGGAGCTTTAGAGCACCCAACGGCCACAACAGTTGTTTTGCCTGAATCTATGCCAAAAGAAAAATTGGTAGAATCAATGAAAGATGTTGTTTCTCATGAGTTTTTTCATATCGTAACTCCACTAACCGTACACTCAAAAGAAATTCAGTATTTTGATTATAATGCACCAAAAATGTCAGAGCATTTATGGATGTATGAAGGTGTAACAGAATATTTTGCAAATCTTTTCCAAATTAATCAAGGTTTAATTGATGAGCCGGAATTTTATACTCGTATTGCTGATAAAATTGCACAGGCAAAAGGTTTAAACGATACGATGTCATTTACCACAATGAGTAAAAATGTGCTGGAAGAGCCCTATAAAGACCAATACTTAAATGTATACCAAAAAGGAGCTTTAATTGGGATGTGTATTGATATAATAATCAGAGAAAAAAGCAACGGAGAAAGAGGAATTCTTGATTTAATGCACAAATTATCTAATGAATATGGTGTTGACAAAGCGTTTGACGATAATGAACTTTTTGCTAAAATCACCCAACTGACGTACCCTGAAGTTGGAGAATTTTTAAATACGTATGTGGCTGGAACAACCCCAATTCCTTATGATGTGTATTTAGCAAAAGTAGGCGTAACAAAAGCCTCTGAGAAAAAAGCAGGAGCAGTTTTCTTAAAAGGTCAAACGCCATACATTACAATTGATAAAGCAACCAAAGAAATTGCAGTTCGTTCTGACATTGAACCAAATGGTTTTTTCAAGAATTTAAACTTAAAAGGCGGTGACATTATTTTGTCTGTAAACGACAAACCATATTCACTGGCTAATATTTATGAGTTAATTGGTGAAAGTGAAAACTGGAAAGAAAACGACCCTATTACTTTAAAAGTAAAACGCGGCGGTAAAGAAGAAACGATAAAAGGAACTGTAAAATTACCATACGAAGAAACAGAAACTTTTAAAGCTACAGATGCTTCAAAAGAAAAACTGAAAACTGCATGGCTGAAAGGATAATTTCTTTTAAAACACAAAAAAACCGACAAGTGATTGTCGGTTTTTTTGTTTATTGACTCTTCTTTGTCATTTCGACAAAAGGAGAAATCCCATGTGAAACTTCGTTTTGAGTATTTATAATCTTTGTCGGGTTGCGAGTGCGATTTCTTGTTCCCCGAAATGACAATATTGTGTTTATTTCTTAGCCGGAAATTTCCAGGCAAATTCATCTTTTTCGTTGATAATCGCACCAACTTCAAATTTCACTACTTCATCAAATTCGGTTTGAAGAATAAACCAATTATCTTCGTTAAAATAGTTTTCGAAAGTATCAAAAGTTTCCTGTGTATATTTTGTAATTCCTTTAGTCGCTAAATCTTTCTTTACATCAGCGATTTTTCTTCCGATAATCTTGAATCCGAAAACTTCTAAATCATTGCTTGAAGCTACTAAATAACCTAATTTCAGTTCTTCTTCTTCATAAAATGTCAATCTGATTTTATGTGAATTGTAAACAAAAATTACGTTGTCATCTTCGTCTTTATAATTTTTATCAGGTTTACCCAATGCAGCGGTAACATCGTTTTGCTTCATTCCAAAAAGCAATTTATCTATTCCTGATTTTAGATTTATTTTCATAATTGTATCCTTAAATTTGAAATGCAAATTTCGTAAAGTTTTTTTGTTATTTGCTACGAATTCACAAATTATACTAATTTAGTATTCTTGAGAAACCTGACAGGTTTTAAAAACCTGTTAGTTTTGTTTTTTAGTATCTCTTTTTATTCGGCTTACTGCTCATATAAAAAATAATTTTTCCGCCATTCATAACATCTGCATGTTTTAGGAAAGGCTTTTCCAATTGTTTTCCGTTTAAAATAACTTTACTCACAAAAACATTTTTATCCGATTGATTTATGGTTTCAACTTCGAATTTTTTTCCGCTTTCTAAATTAAAAACTGCTTTTTTAACCAGCGGACTTCCCAAAGCATATTCATCAGAACCTGGTGCTACAGGATAAAATCCTAAACTGCTGAAAATATACCAGGCGCTCATCTGCCCGAAATCGTCATTGCCACCTAAACCGTCGGCTCCTTTTCGGTACATTTTTTTCAGGATCATTCTGATTTTATCTTGCGCTTTCCATGGTGAATTGGTCCAGTTGTACAAATAAACGACATGATGCGAAGGCTCATTTCCGTGAACATAATTGCCAATGATGCCGTCTCTGGTAATATCCTCTGTATTTTCGAAATATTTATCAGGAAGATGCATGTTGAATAACGAATCTAATCTAACATTAAATTTGTCGTTTCCGCCCATCATTTTAATCATTTCGGCAGGATCTTGCGGCACGTACAAACTATAATTCCATGAATTTCCTTCAATAAAACCCTGTCCGTGTGTGTCCAGCGGATCAAATTCTTTTTTGAAAGTTCCGTCATTTAATTTCGGACGCATAAAACCGGTTTTTTCGTCATAAACATTTTTATAATTTTTAGATCTTGCTATGAATTCATTGTAAATTTCGTTTTTACCTAATTTCTTAGCCGCCTGCGCAATTGCCCAGTCATCATAAGCATACTCTAAAGTTTTAGAAACCGATGCGCCGTTTTTATCTTCAGGAACATAGCCCATTTTCATGTAATATTCCAATCCGTCATAATACGGCACCTTTGCAGTATTTACACAAGCCTGAAGCGCTTTTTCAGGATCAAAATTAGTATTGCCTTTTACAATCGCATCGGCAATTACCGAAACCGAATGATACCCAATCATACACCAGTTTTCGTTGGCATAATGTGACCAGATGGGCAGCATTTTATGCACGCTTTGATCTGAATGCGCCAGCATAGAACTAATCATATCTGAGTTACGGGCGGGCTGCACAATATTGAAAAACGGATGCAAAGCTCTGTACGTATCCCATAAAGAATAGCTGGTATAATTTTTAAAGTTCTCGGCTTTATGCGTATTCATATCCAAACCTTTGTAATTTCCGTCTAAGTCCATGTATTCTGTCGGACCTAAAAAGGCGTGGTACATTGAAGTATAAAAGTTGACTAAATCTTCTTTTTGAATGGTTTCGATTTGAATTTTGTTCAGCTCATTATTCCACACTTCCTGGCTTTGTTTTTTTACTTCTTCAAAATCCCAGCCCGGAACTTCTTTTTTCATGTTCTCTAAAGCACCGGCGGAACTCACGGGAGACAAAGCCATTTTGATTTTTATTTTTTCTCCTTCTTCTGTATTAAAATCAAAAAACAATTTTAGGTTCTGACCTGCCATTTCCGGGAAATTTTTGGTTTGATCAAATCTTCCCCAAAAACCTCTATAGACACTTTTTTCCTGTGCCGCCTGTCCGTAACTTTTAATAGGTTTGCTGAAAGACATCGCAAAATAAACGGTTCTGGTTCTTGCCCATCCGTTTGTCTGGCGATATCCTGTAATTAAAGTATCGTTTTCTACGCGAACAAATGTCCAGACATTTTTTTTATCGTAATTGTAAATTCCGGAAGTCAAATCGAGAATAATATGCGCCTGATCAGATTTGGGAAAAGTATATTGATGCATCCCCACTCTGGTTGTTGCTGTCAATTCTGCTTTGATGTTATGGTCTTCCAAAAGTACGCTGTAATATGCCGGTGCTGCCTTTTCTGTTTGATGAGAGAATGCAGATCGATAGCCGGAAGATGGTTTTGAAGCCAATCCCGGATGCAGCTGCAGCTTTCCGGTTGTCGGCATTATTAGAAAATCACCTAAATCAGAATGTCCCGTACCGCTAAAATGGGTGTGGCTGAAACCTACAATCGTTTTATCTTCATATTGATATCCTGCGCAGTATTTATACACTTCTCCATTATATTTTCCGTTCAAACTGTAAGCAATTGTATCGGTTTCAGGGCTTAATTGCACGCTTCCAAAAGGCACTGTTGCTCCCGGATAAGTGTGTCCCATTTTTGCCGTTCCGATCATGGGATCAACGTATTGAATCAGATTACGTTTTTCGTTTGTTTTTTGCTGTGCCTGAATGGCTGTACTGCAGGAAATTAAGACAGATAATCCAAAAAGAAATCTTTTGCAATTGCCAGCGTTCATTAGGTGTTTTTTGTTCTTCATTATTTTGTTTTTTATATCAATGTCCGTTTGTTGCAAAACGGAGTTGATTTAAATTTTTCGTTAGAAAAGTACAATAAAATACCGTTTTTAAAAAATATAAATGGTAGAAGACTAAAAACCTTTTGAATATCTTTGAGTAACTAAAATTGAATCGTTTCATGATAAAAAATATCTTTTTACTTTCACTATTGATACATTCTTCATTTTGTTTTGCACAAAAAGCAACGAGCTACAAACTAACGAAGGAACAAATAGTTCAGAGAGAATTAACCGGAATTTCAGATTTTCCTATTTATAAAGCTTTAGAATTTAGTGATAAAGGAGGCGTTTATGATTTGGTTTTCACCGAAAATCAAAAAACAAAGTCTACCAAGGACACCCTAAACACCAAAATTCAGGCTATTTGCGTCATGACGGATCACGGTGGTTTTCTTGAAAAATGGCGCATTACTGATTTTTTGGAGGAGACAGAACCAAAAGAAACCAATATTTGGTTTTGGACAAAATACAGCAGCGCAAAAGATCTGGATGGCGATGGTACTGCAGATCCTGTTGTTGTGTACGGAACCCGAAATGAAAATGATGAAATACGACGCGTAAAAATTATTACGGTTTACAAGAACAAAAAATACGCCATTCGTGCTGTTGAATGTGATTTAGATTATTGCAGAAGTTTTAAAAAAGATAAAAACTGGAATGCTCTGCCGCAAAAAATAAAAACGTATGTTGATCAATTGGTCGTTAAACTTAGAAAAGAACAGAGTTTATTATTAAAAGATGGGTAGATTGAAATTTCAATTTTTAAATTACTAGGGTAATGAAAATCAAAATCGAATAAATCCGGCGCTGTAGTATTAGACGAGCCTAGTATTCTTCTCTTTTAAAGCTTACGCTCGAGATTTTCTTTTACTTCATCAAACCACTCTGTTCTTAAAATACTTAAAACAATCGAATCGCGACGAACATCTTTATTAGCGGTTGGCATATGACTTCTTAAAACGCCTTCGACTTTACAGCCGATACTTTTCATCGCAGCTATACTTCTTTCATTATTATTATCGGCGCGAAATTCTACTCTCTCCATTCCGAGGGTTTCGAAGGCAAATTGAAGTAATAAAAATTTGCAGTGTTTGTTGAGTCCGGTGCCGCGAAAAGCTGATCCGTACCAGGTATATCCCAACTGTACTGTTTTGTATTCGGGCTGTATGTCGTAAAAACGGGTAGAACCTGCGTATTTTTGAGATTTTTTATCGAAAACAATAAACGGAAATTCTTTGTGATTTTCTCTTTGCTGCATTGCCGATTGAATATACTGAATGAGATTTTCTTTGCCGTCTGCGCCAGCTAAAGAAAATTTCCAGGTTTCAGGCTCGTTGATCGAGAATTCCAATAAATTCTCAACATCTGTTTTTTGTAAAGGGCGCAATAAAACAACATCATCTTCTAAGATAATATTGTCGGAGAAATTAAAATTTGAACTCATACGTTTTATTTTTACTGACTCTCTGCGAAAGCTCTGTGAAGATTATCACGCTTTATTTCACACAGATTCGCTGTGATTGCTTAAGATTTATAAAGTAAAAAGTAACAGAGTGACAGAGAAAATTTTATTCACTCATTTCGTCATAACGTTCCGGTACCTGCGGATCGTAGAGCGGACATTTGAATTCTTCCATTAAAGCTACTAACTTATTCATGGTTTTGCCTTCGGTTCCGTAGCAGTCAATTTTGATGCTTTGCGGCGTGGTAATTACCTGAAAAGCACCTTTTCCTGATTTATTCTGCCAGCTGTTTTCATCGACTTTTTCCCATTCTGAGAATACCGAAGCAATTCGGTTCATGATTACCTCAACCGGAAGTTTCTCAAGTCCGTCAACTTCTTCTTTTTCAACCAGAGCTTCGTAAACTTCGTGATGGTTTAGGTAAATTTCCTCTAAGTATTTCCAAAAAAGTAACTCGTACATAGCCATGATGTTTTTTAGCCCCGATAGCAGTGAAAATCCTTTTGTTTTTTTCTTTAAAAAACAAAAGATTGTAACGGATAACGGGATTAGCTCCTGAAAAAGCTAATTATTATTATTTTTACAACGTATGTAATCCAAATTAGCTGCATAAGACGCAATGCTTTGCGCCTCTACAAAAAAAAATTAATATTCGAATGTTCCGTATTCGCTGGTAATAGTCAATTTTTTAGCCTCGGCTGCTGCTACTCTGCCCACGATTTGCGCATCGACATTAAATGATTTAGATATCGCAATAATATCCTGAGCAATATTTTCGGGAACGTAAATTTCCATACGGTGACCGCAGTTGAAAACCTGATACATTTCTTTCCAATCTGTTTTTGACTGTTCCTGAATTAGTTGGAACAATGGCGGAACGGGAAATAAATTGTCTTTTATAACGTGTAAGTCTTTAACGAAATGTAAAATCTTAGTCTGGGCGCCGCCACTGCAATGCACCATTCCGTGAATTTCGTCTGGCGTATATTTATCTAAAATTTTCTTGATAATTGGCGCATAAGTTCTCGTTGGCGAAAGTACTAACTGACCCGCATTTATTGGGCTGTTTTCTACCGCATCTGTTAAATTTACCTGACCTGAATAAATCAATTCTTCTGGAACAAGGGCATCATAACTTTCCGGATATTTTTTAGCTAAATATTTACCAAAAACATCGTGACGGGCAGATGTTAAGCCGTTGCTGCCCATACCGCCGTTATAGCTTTTTTCATAAGAAGCCTGACCAAAAGATGCCAAACCAACAATTACATCGCCTGCTTTGATGTTGGCATTGTCTACTACTTTAGAACGCTGCATACGAGCCGTTACGGTAGAATCTACAATAATGGTACGAACAACATCTCCAACATCGGCAGTTTCTCCGCCTGTTGAATGAATGGTGACGCCAAAAGATTTTAGTTCGTTGATTAACTCTTCAGTTCCGTTAATGATTGCCGAAATGACTTCAGCCGGAATTAAGTTTTTATTTCTTCCAATGGTTGATGAAAGCAAAATATTATCGGTTGCTCCAACACATAATAAATCATCAATATTCATGATTAAGGCATCTTGCGCGATTCCTTTCCAAACTGAAATATCGCCGGTTTCTTTCCAATACATATATGCGAGAGACGATTTTGTACCAGCGCCGTCTGCGTGCATAATCAGGCAGTATTCTTCGTCCTGAGTTAAATAATCAGGAACGATTTTACAGAATGCCTGCGGAAATAAACCTTTATCGATATTTTTTATGGCGTTGTGTACGTCTTCTTTTGATGCCGAAACACCTCTTTGTGCGTACCTTTTGCTAGAATCTGAACTCATGAAAATTAGTTTGTGTTGATGTGGTGCAAAGATAATCCCTTTTTTTAATTCTTTGAATGATTCCTTATATTGATTGTGAAAAAGTTTTTGCCACGAATTGCACTAATTAGCACAAATTTTTATAAAGCAAAAATCATCCCTAGCGGATGATTTTTGTTTATGATTATTTAGCGAAAATTCAAAATAGAATTCGTGAAAATTCCTGTTTAAAAACTATTTAGTAAATAACAATTCTCTGTATTTTGTTAATGTCCAGCTTTCGTCATCAACCAGTAATTCTAATTTATCACAGTGATTACGAATTTCTTCAAAGTATGGTTTTACTTTATTGCAATACGATTCTGCCATAACCTGAGCATCTGTTAGATTATTTGCTGTTCTTCTTTCGTTTGTCATGGCCAGCACTTTAGAATTAATGCCTTCTATATGGCCTGAGATTTCCTTAATTAAAACAATCTGCTCTTTGGCAATGGTTTCAAATTCTTTTCCGAAGATTTCTTTTAAGCCTTTTACGTTTTCTATTAAAGTATTTTGGTAGCGAATTGCGGTCGGGATTACATGGTTTCTGGCGATATCTCCTAAAACTCTTCCTTCAATCTGAATTTTCTTCGTGTATTCTTCTAATTCAATTTCGTAACGTGCCTCGGCTTCTACATGATTCAAAATTCCCAACTCATCAAATAAATCGAGTGCTTGTTTAGACACTTTTGCTTTTATCGCTTCCGGCGTTGTTTTAAAGTTACTTAACCCTCTTTTTGCGGCTTCTTTTTCCCAGGCTTCGCTGTAACCGTCACCTTCAAAAAGTATTTTCTTCGATTGTTTGATGTATTCTCTTAAGACATTAAAAATAGCATCGTCTTTTTTCATGTCTTTCGACTCGATCAAGGCATCTACTTCTATTTTAAAATCTTTCAATTGTTTTGCTACAATGGCGTTTAAGGTTGTCATTGCGTTCGAACAGTTGGCATTTGAACCCACGGCTCTAAACTCAAATTTATTTCCTGTAAAGGCAAAAGGTGAAGTTCTGTTTCTGTCTGTATTATCCAAAAGAACGTCCGGAATTTTACCCACCACATTCAGTTTTAGATCGGTTTTTTCTTCCGGAGATAATTTCCCGGTAGTTACACTTTCTAACTCCGATAATACTTTCGTTAACTGTGCTCCAATAAAAACCGAAATAATGGCCGGCGGCGCCTCATTTGCTCCTAATCTATGATCGTTGCTTGCCGTGGCGATAGATGCTCTCAACAAGGTTTCGTAATCGTTAACGGCTTTGATGGTATTAATAAAGAAAGTCAAAAACTGTAAATTGCTCATTGGCGTTTTACTCGGACTCAACAAATTTACTCCTGTATCTGTAGCCAATGACCAGTTGTTGTGTTTTCCTGAACCGTTTACTCCTTTAAAAGGCTTTTCGTGAAATAATACTTTAAAATCATGACGTTCTGCAACTCTCTGCATGACATCCATTAATAAAGAGTTATGATCTACGGCAAGATTGGTTTCTTCGAAAATAGGTGCTAATTCAAATTGATTTGGCGCTACTTCGTTATGACGTGTTTTTACCGGAATTCCCAACAACATACATTCTTGCTCCAAATCTCTCATATACGTTAAGGCACGCGTAGGAATAGATCCGAAATAATGATCGTCTAATTGTTGTCCTTTTGCAGAAGTGTGTCCTAATAAAGTTCTTCCTGTCATCATTAAATCCGGACGTGAATTGGCCAAAGCCTTATCGATCAAGAAATATTCCTGCTCCCAGCCTAAAGTGGCGGTTACTTTTTTAACGTTTTTATCAAAATAACGACAAACTTCTGTTGCAGCTTCATCCATTGCAGATAAAGCTCTTAGTAACGGAATTTTATTATCTAAAGCTTCACCTGTATACGCAATAAAAACGGTTGGAATACATAAAGTAGTTCCGTATATAAATGCGGGAGAAGTTGGGTCCCAGGCTGTGTAACCTCTGGCCTCAAATGTGTTTCTGATGCCGCCATTCGGAAAACTAGACGCGTCTGGTTCCTGTTGTACCAATTGTGCGCCGCCAAATTTTTCGACAGGATCGCTTCCGTCGTATGAAATATCAAAAAAGGCATCGTGTTTTTCTGCTGTTGTTCCTGTAAGCGGCTGAAACCAGTGTGTATAATGTGTTACACCTTTGGCAAGAGCCCATTCTTTCATTCCCATGGCGATATAATCTGCCAGTTTTCTGTCTATTTTAGTTCCGTGCTGAATAGCATCTCGTACTCCTTTTAAAGCATCCGAAGTTAAATATTGCTTCATTGCTTTTTCATTAAACACATTCGAACCAAAAATGTTAGATTTTCTATCAATTTCTTCAAAATGTACCGGCTTTCTTGTAGAAGCTTCTTGCAAAGCTTGGAAACGTAATGTTGACATGTATATTAAGTTTAAAATTCGTAATAATTTTCATTAAAAAAAGAGCGACAAATATAAACAATAATACAGCCTGTTTAGAACATAAATTGGAGAAAATTATACGATGATTTTTCAATAGATGACGGTTTTTTCAACGAATAATGAATTTGATTTGAAGAAATGTAACAAAATACACCGGTATTCTTCATTAAATAAACATTTTTTCATAATTCCTTAACCTCAGAATCCAAAAATAGCCTACAATTTTTACGAATTTATTTTTTTAAGGTGTTAAAATTTGCTTTTTTTAAAATATACCCCTCTGAAAATTGCGCTTATCCAAAAAATAATAGTGAGCCCAACAAAACAGCCCCCTAATTTTTACGGCTAAAAAAATAAATCTATATTTGACCCAACGAAAAAAACAAAAAAATTAATTTATATTATTATGGCTAAAATTAAGTTAGAGTACATTTGGTTAGATGGATATGAACCAACTCAAAATCTTAGAAGTAAAACTAAAGTTGAAGAGCATGAAAATTTCAAAGGAACATTAGAAGAACTTGGAAACTGGTCATTTGATG
>Ga0247811_1000117_pt1 | contig 27448 bp, 21 predicted proteins | sample UWRJL134311R1_FD_189018 | JGI IMG/M metagenome (GOLD analysis project Ga0247811, IMG submission 189018) | Plant litter microbial communities from Arlington Agricultural Research Station in Wisconsin, United States - UWRJ-L134-311R-1 | ecosystem: Environmental > Terrestrial > Plant litter >...
ATAGCATTAGTTTATCTGAATAATTAACAGTAATTTTGCACCCTATTTTAAATACATATATGAATAAATTTGAACAATTAGGATTGAATGAATCGTTACTGAAGGCGATTTTAGATCTAGGATTTGAAAATCCGTCAGAGGTACAGGAAAAGGCGATTCCCCTATTATTGGAAAAAGACACGGATATGGTTGCGTTGGCTCAGACAGGGACAGGGAAAACGGCAGCTTTCGGTTTTCCGCTAATTCAAAAAATTGATGCTGACAACAGAAATACACAAGCATTAGTTTTATCGCCAACACGAGAACTTTGTTTACAGATTACCAACGAACTTAAAAACTACTCAAAATACGAGAAAGGTATTAATGTGGTAGCAGTTTACGGCGGGGCTAGTATTACAGAGCAAGCTAGAGACATTAAAAGAGGTGCACAAATTATTGTGGCTACTCCGGGAAGAATGCAAGACATGATTAACAGAGGTTTAGTAAACATTAAAAATATAGATTACTGTATTTTGGATGAGGCTGACGAAATGTTGAACATGGGATTTTATGAGGATATCGTTTCGATTTTATCAGATACCCCAGACCAAAAAAGTACATGGTTGTTCTCTGCAACTATGCCGGCAGAGGTTGCCAGAATTGCAAAACAATTCATGAGCGAACCGGTTGAAATTACTGTTGGAGCTAAGAACTCAGGTTCTGCAACAGTTTCTCACGAATTTTACTTAGTAAATGCTCGTGATCGTTACGAAGCTTTGAAACGTTTGGCAGATGCAAATCCAGATATTTTTTCTGTGGTTTTCTGTCGTACTAAAAGAGATACACAAGCTGTAGCTGAAAAATTAATTGAAGATGGTTATAGTGCTGCTGCATTGCACGGAGATTTATCTCAGGCGCAGCGTGACGGTGTAATGAAATCTTTCCGCGGAAGACAAATTCAGATGCTTGTTGCTACTGACGTTGCTGCACGTGGTATTGATGTTGATAACATTACTCACGTAGTAAATTATCAGCTTCCTGACGAAATTGAAACTTACAATCACCGTTCAGGACGTACTGGTAGAGCTGGAAAATTAGGAACTTCTATTGTAATTGTTACAAAAAGTGAGCTTCGTAAAATTTCTTCTATCGAAAGAATCATCAAACAAAAATTTGAAGAAAAAACAATTCCATCCGGAATCGAAATCTGCGAAATTCAATTATTACACTTAGCTACTAAAATTAAAGATACTGAAGTTGATCACGAAATTGACAACTACTTACCAGCAATCAACAATGTTTTAGAAGGTTTATCTAAAGAAGAATTGATTAAGAAAATGGTTTCAGTAGAATTTAACCGTTTTATTGCTTACTATAAAAAGAACAGAGATATTTCTACACAATCTGGAGAAAGACGTGAAAGAAGTGATTCTGAGCCAAGAGAATTCAATAACAACGGAGCAGTTCGTTATTTTGTAAACATCGGTTCAAGAGACAATTTCGACTGGATGACTCTTAAAGATTACCTGAAAGAAACATTAGACTTAGGTCGTGATGACGTTTTCAAAGTAGATGTAAAAGAAGGTTTCTCTTTCTTTAACACTGATCCTGAGCATACTGAAAAAGTAATGGAAGTATTAAACAACGTACAATTAGAAGGACGTCGTATTAATGTTGAAATTTCTAAAAATGATGGCGGCGGAAGACGTGACCATAACGGACGCAGCGGCGGAGGACGTACTTCTTCGGGACCAAGACGTGAAGGTTCTGGCGGAGGAAGTTTCGGACCAAGACGCGAAGGTTCTGGTGGCGGATTTAGAAGCGACAGAAATTCAGCTGCTCCAAGAGAAGGTGGTTTCAGAAGCGACAGAAACTCAGCTGCTCCAAAAAGAGAAGGTGGTTTTAGAAGTTCAGCTCCAAGAAGTGAAGGAAGCTCAGACAGAGCTCCAAGACGTTCTGAAAGCTTTGGTGATGCACCAAGACCAAGAAGACCAAGAAGAGACTAATCCTTGAGATTATCTTTAAATATAAAATCCCAAATTCCAGACATACTTGGAATTTGGGATTTTTTTTTAGAATATTCTTTGTTATTTTAAATCAATTAGTGGTAATAAACAATGCATTGGCACTTGAATTAAGAGCTGAACTCAAATTTTCCGGAACACCATTTTTTACAATTTTTGCAGATTGCCCCGTATTATTAAGCAGATAGAAATCCTGTCCTACTGCTTTCAAATCATTTGATGAAAAATCATCCTTCCAAATTACTTCTCCATTTTTCCAGACTTTATAACTAGTGACGAGATTATTTTCATAACCCAAAATATAAACATCATTCCCTGTTATTGAAATGTTTATCGCTACAGTAGTAAACTTTCCATCACTCAAATTAGAAGCAATTCCATTTTTCCATAATTTGGCAACAGAAATCTTATTTACTACTTCAACACCAGCAATATAAACATCATTGCCTCTTACTTCAATATCATGCGCCGCCGAATAGGAATCTCCAGTTGTCAAACTAGAACCTGTTTCATTGGTCCACACTCTGGCACGCTCATCCTGAATCCCCACCGTGTACACATTATTGTTATTTACCGCAATGCTTCTTCTATCACCCTGTAATTTTGATACGACTCCATTTTTCCATATTTTTTGCACATATGAATTATTTTCAATTGCCCGACCAAGTATATACACATCGTCTCCATTTAGTACCACTTTATTTGCCAGACTACCCGGCGTAGTAACCAAACTTGCCTGCACACCATTCTTCCATAATCTTGCCGTTTGAACTCCGTTGGCATCCTCTTGAAAACCCACTACATAAACATCATTACCTGATACGGCAACATCATTTGCCACTGCATTGTTAGTACCATCTGTTAAACTCGTGGCAATACCATTTTTCCAGACCGTTGCTATAAATCTCCCTGTAGTACTTTTCTTTTCGTATCCGCATACATAAATATCTTTTACGGCAGCGTTGCTTTTCTCATCTTTTGAAGAATCATCATTACTGCAGGATAGTGTGCAAAAAATAATTATTAATATCGAAAGTTTTTTCATGGTTTTCATTAAATTTAAATTTGATCGTTATACAAATAAGCTTGATTATATTTCTTTCATTCTAAAAATCAAATATTTAGAATAGTTTTAATTCCTATATTGCAAAATCAAATTTATCTTTTAAATACGTCTTATGTAATAGTAGAAAACTACTAATTTTATATAAATCTCATAAACATTATGAATTCAAAATTTGTAAAACCTCTTTCTGTTGAAGATTTTTCAAAAAAAATAGCGGTAAATAAAAGTGATATTCCTGTTGATTATATGGCATATTTCCAACCTTATATAGACAAAATAGACAGTTTTGCCATTGGGCCGTATTTTTGGTTTGTTCCAAGTAATTTGACAATGGGTATGATCGCGACCAGTGCTAATATCGGCCAGTTAACTCCCTACTCGCACTACAGTATTGCAGACTGGAAAAATATAGCGCTGGAAGATTTAGCCAATATGGTGCATCCTGATGACCGAAATTATGTACTGTCAGCCATACAAATTGCATTTGAAACCATTGAAAAGTCACAAAACAGAGAATTCTTAAAATTCAATATTTATGGGAGATTTATGAACGCGGAGAAGCAATACCGCTGGGTTTTGATACAGTTTCCTTCGTTTTATGTTACGGAACGCGTTGAAAGTGCTCTTATTCTAATTACTGATTTGTCTCATTTGGGCAATATCAAATCCCCATTACTTACCATTAGCGACTACAGCAACAAATCCTATCATTATTTTAATGTAATGATGGAGAATAAAAATATGATTGCGGCGAATTTGCCGGCAATTACAAAAAGAGAACGAGAAATAATTGGATTGATGGCCAAAGGATTAAAAACGCCGGAAATTGCCAAAGCGTTATTTATATCATATTCAACAGTAGAAAATCATCGCAAAAATTTAAGGGTAAAAACCAATACCAAAACATCTTCTGAATTAATGAGTTTTATAATTCGAAACAATTTAATTTAAATCCTGTAATTACTTTTAGTTAATTATTAAAAAGCAACACCTTATCCTTTGTTAATTTTCTGATAATTATATTCGAAGACTGCGAAATATTTAATCCTGATTTACTACTTTTAGTGCTTTAAATCAGGATATGAAATATTTCGCAGTTTTCTTTTTTACTCTACTTTCCACTATTGGTTTTGCACAAGACACGGAGTCGACGATACCGCAAAGAGTGTCAGGCTACATTATCAATGATAACAGCAAACAGCCTTTACCTAATGTAAATATCATTAACACCAATAAAGTACGTGGTGCTATGTCTGATGCAAAAGGATACTTTGAGATCGATGTACAGCCTAATGATACGATTCATTTCTCGATTTTAGGTTTTCAATCGCTGCGAATCAGAGTAACCAATGACTGGATAAAAAATAAAGTAACTCGAATTCAGCTGACTGAGAAAGCAATTGCGCTGGAAGAAGTTGTTATTGCCCCGTTTAACTTAACCGGATATCTTGAGGTCGATTCAAAATTAATTCCAACCAAAGAAAATTACCGTTATAGTATTTCCGGCCTTACGCAAGGTTATGAAGCGGGAGAATATTCTCCAAACGCTTTCGGAAAAGTATTGGGATCTATCTTTAATCCTGCCGATGTACTTTATGGTTTCTTCGGAAAAAACGGAAAAGAGCTCAAGAAACTAAAGGAAATGAAAAAAGACGATACGATTCGTAATCTTCTGGAATCGAAATACGATCGTGAAACTATCTCAGTACTTTTAGGCATTAGTAAAGATGAAATTCCTGAAATTCTGCAGCGTTGTAATTATTCTGATTCTTTTATACAATCTGCCAACGACTTACAAATTATGGACGCCATCAGCGGTTGTTACGAACAATATAAAATCCTGAAGCGAAATTAAAAGCAGCTTACAGTCAAAATATTCAAATCCTCAGTTTTAAAAGCTGGGGATTTTTTTATGTAATATTAGAAATTAAAAAGCGTTATATTTACTACAATAAATTAATCGTGTAACCAAAATTTATAATTATGGCAAAGAGTCAAGACGCTAAAAAAACGGTAAAAAAAGAACCGTTAAAAACAGCTAAGGAAAAAAAAGAAGAAAAAAGAGAGAAGAAAAATAGTCCTAAAAGAGACTAAAAAAGTAAACAGTGTTCCGTTTTTTTAGCTAGCAGATTTGCTGAATATTAAAAAACGGAACACTGAAGTTACTATTTATTTTACCGGAATATTTGAAAGGATTTCCAGTACAAATTTCCAATATTTTTGAGCTGATGAAATGCTGGCTCTTTCGTCAGGAGAATGCGCTCCGTGAATTGTTGGTCCAAACGAAATCATATCCATTTCAGGATAATTAGTTCCTAAAATACCACACTCCAAACCTGCATGACACGCTACCACTTTTGGTTTTTCATTGTTTTGTTTTTCGTAAATTCCAACCAAAGTATCTAGAATTTCAGAATTTACATTTGGTGTCCAACCCGGATACGAACCTGAAAGTTCTACTTCACAGCCTACTAACTCAAAAGCAGCACGCAAAGCATTGGCCAAATCAAATTTTGAAGTTTCTACAGAAGAACGCGTCAAACACCCTATCAATATTTCTCCATCTTTTATAATAACTCTCGCAATATTATTTGAAGTTTCTACCAAATCAGCCATAGCAGCGCTCATTCTATACACACCATTATGTGCTGCGTAAATGGCTCTGATAATTCCTTCCTGAACGCCTAAATCCATTACTTTTTCAGGTAAATCGCATTTAACGATTTCGATCGATAAATTAGGTTCCGTTATTTTATATTCAGTTTTGATATCGTTGATGATTTCCTGCATGTCAAAAATATAGGCCTCATCAAACATTTCAGAAATAATCACTTTTGCAACACTCTCTCTCGGAATCGCATTTCGTAAACTTCCACCGTTAATTTCTGCCACCTGCAATCCGAAGTTTTCAAAAGCATCAAATAACAAGCGGTTCATGATTTTGTTGGCATTTCCTAAACCTTTATGGATATCCATTCCTGAGTGACCTCCGTTTAGCCCTTTTACGCTAATAAGATGCCCAACTGAACCTTCCGGAACTTCTTCTTCATGATAGGTTCTTGTTGCCGTTACATCGATGCCACCGGCACATCCAATATCAATTTCATCATCTTCTTCCGTATCTAAATTTAATAAAATCTGCCCTTGAAGAATGCCTCCTTTAAGATTTAAAGCGCCGGTCATTCCAGTTTCTTCATCAATTGTAAACAAAGCTTCAATTGCAGGATGCGGTATATCTTTACTTTCTAAAACAGCCATAATTGTAGCTACTCCTAAACCATTGTCAGCACCAAGTGTTGTACCTCGCGCGCGAACCCAGTCACCATCAACATACATATCGATTCCCTGCGTATCAAAATCAAAAACGGTATCGGCATTTTTTTGATGCACCATATCAAGATGTCCCTGTATTACGATCGGTTTGCGGTTTTCCATTCCTGGAGTTGCCGGTTTTCTAATAATAACATTACGGATTTCGTCTTCAAAAGTTTCTAAACCCAGACTGTTTCCAAAGTCTTTCATAAACTCAATTACGCGTTCTTCTTTTTTTGACGGACGCGGCACTGCATTTAAATCTGCAAATTTATTCCAAAGGGCTTTGGGTTCTAGATTTCTTATTTCCTGACTCATTATTTTTTGTTTGAAGTTTAACAATTAAGAATGTCAAAGTTACAAAGTTTATATTTTTTTCCGCCGCAAATTTCACGAATTAGCACTAATTGCATTGAATTAAAATACATTTTCCCGAATATTTCCTCTTTTATAAAAATTAAAAAAAATAGTAATTAGTGAAAATTTGTACAATTCGCGCCTAAGTTTTTTTTATCGGTTAATATTGTATTTATATTTACATATCCAAAATTTGAATTGTGAAATCAAAATATATTTTACCGCTTTTACTTCTCCTGCAAATCGTCATTTTAAAGATTTTACCGCTATTTCCGGAATTCATAGAGCGTTTTTACAGCAACTGTTTATATATAAAAATTGCTCATTTTTCGAGAATTGTATTAGGTAAAATTCCATTTTCTGTTGGCGATTGTATGTACACTATTTTGATTTTACTTTTGATTCGATGGTTTTGGAAAGTCAGAAAAACATGGAAATTACAATGGAAAGATCATCTTCTTACAATTTTAAGTGTACTGTCTGTGTTTTATTTTTTCCTTCATTTGCTTTGGGCGTTTAATTACTACCGAGAACCCTTGTTTGAGAAAATGAAAATTGAAAGGGAATATAGTGATGCTGACTTATTGGCTTTCACCAAAAAACTAATCATCAAAACAAATGAAATTCAGTTTCAAATAACAAAAAAAGACAGTTCTAAAGTCGTTTTTCCGTATTCGCAGCAAGTAGCTTTTCAGATGAATGTAAACGGATATGCTGCTTTGGCAAAAGAACATCCGTACTTTAAATATGAAATTTTAAGTGTTAAAAAATCGCTCTTCAGCCTGCCTTTAACCTATATGGGTTTTGGCGGCTATCTGAATCCTTTTACAAACGAAGCACAGGTCAACGATTTACTGCCCATGTATAATTTTCCGCTGACCAGCTGTCATGAAATGGCGCATCAAATGGGTTTTGCAAGCGAAAGTGAATGTAATTTTATTGGTGTTTTGGCATCCGTTAAAAATGAAAATTTGTATTATCAGTATTCAGGATATAGTTTTGCCCTGCGCTACTGCCTTGGAATCTGGCAGAGTAAGGATGAAAAAGTTTTCAAACAATTAAAGAAAACGGTTCACATTGGAGTGTTGAAAAACTATCAGGAAAGCCAGGATTTCTGGAAAAAATATGAAACCCCGATAGAAGATGGTTTTAGAATATTCTATGATAATTTCTTAAAAACAAACAATCAAAAAGATGGAATGGAGAGTTACAGCAAATTTGTCGATTTGATGGTGAACTATTATAAAGGAAGAGATTTTTGAGCTAAATAATGGGCCTTAAAAATACCTAACAGGTTTTAAAAACCTGTTAGGATCAATTCTTTACATTACGGAATCACTTCAATTTCTAAGCCTGAATTCCAATTTTTATGCTCGTTTTCATAGTATAAATAGGCTGAAGAGGCAATTCCTTTATAAATTCCGGGAACAATGGCTTTTAGGTCGATGTTTATTTTTCTCGTTTCTTTCGCTTCTAATTTTCTAAAATAAAACACCAATTCACTGCCAAATATCTCATAGTAATCTACTTTATTTATTTCCATTAATTCCTTTAACTGCCAAGGTTCCGGCGTAAATCCGCCCGGGATTCCAATTCTGGCAATTGGGTTTGAAAGCTGCTGTTTAGCAGTATTTTGAACTTCAATTTCAATTCTTGCCGTTTCACTAATTTTTACTTTATTGGCCAGTGATTTTGTTTTTAAAACCAATTTGCAGTCTTTTGAGTTATTGGGTTTATACGTTTGATATTGCACATAAAATAAATAAGGCAATGCATTTTCGGCAGGAACCTGAATCGAAAAATTATTAGGTCCCGTATTGACAGTCATGTTTTTCAAAACAACATTTCCGTCTTTATCTTTCCCGTTTACATCAATGGGCTGATGGTTTAAATTCACAGTAGGGTTTTCCGAAGATACCGTACCCGAAGTGATTTTTGTAAATTCTGTAATCGCTTTCAAAGCCAGAGCCGTTGCCTGGGTAGAGCCATATCCGTAAGAATTTTTCGCAGATTGAATGTAATCTAATATAGCAGCAACTTCTCTTGTTACCTGATTTTCCTTCAATAAAGCGAGTGCATAAAGTGACGCAATCTCAACGCTCATCGATCTTCCGTAACTATGAATAATAGATTGCTCTGCTTTAAAATCTTTAGATTGCTGCTTATTAATCTCAACTTTAATTAATTCCATCAATTGTTTATACTCTTCCATTTTCTTCAAGTTGAAAGAAGTTAAAGCCAGCAGCTCCATTCGGTACAAATCTTTGCTTTCCAGCGCTTCCTGCAAAGCAGTTTCATATTGTTTTTCGAAATCATGCTGTCCAATTTCTGAGAGCACGTAAATAATATAAGCGTTGTTAACTGCATATTTTATTCCTGAAAAGCCGTATCGTGCCGGATTTTGGCTGAATCCTCCTTTACTGTCTTTTCTGGAGTTGAGCCACTTCAAATTTCCTTCGACTAATTTTTTATCAATAGAGATGAATTCGCTCATTTCATGAAATTGCAATAATCCATACGCCGTTAAAGCTTCATTGCCGGGATTTCCTCCGTACCATTCGTAGCCGCCTTCTTTCGATTCGTAGTTTCTTAATTTTTTATAACCGACTTCTAAGAATCTTAAAGCTTTCTCTTTAAATTCAGGCGTAATGGTTCTGTATTTTAGTAATTGCATCGCCATAATATTGGGATAATTAGATGACGAAACCTGCTCAAAACATCCCGAAGGTTCGCGCATCAGGCTTTGCACACCATCGAAAATAGAAGAATACGGATTATAGAATATTTTAAATCCGGCGTCTACTGAACCTTTTAGCGGCTCTGCAATGGTAAAATCTACGGTCTGCGATTTAGTTCCGGAGATATCAACATTTACAGGAAAACCATTTCCATAAACATCTATAAATTTTACAATTTTTGTTCTGTAACTTTCTCCTTCTATTATAATTTCGAGGGGAAGGTCTTTCCCTATTTTATTGGCAATTAGCGAAATATAAACTGTTTTCGATTCATTTGGGTTTAATTCTATTACTGAATTATTACTTTCTTTTTTATCAAAATTTAGTCGGCAGTTCAATTTTAAACTGTTTTCAGTGTTATTTTTAAGCCAGATGGGTATGCGGATATTATCTTCCTGCGAAGCATAAATTGGAACTTTTAAATCAGTCTGAATCAGTTCTTTTACCGCGTAAGACACTTCAGTTCTGCCAATATCTCCTTTATAAGAAGTTCCCTCGCCTATTATTTTGAAAGAAGTATTGTCATCAGAATTATGAAATTCAAAAGAAGCTGTTCCTAAACTATTGGTCTGAATAACAGAGTTCCAGTAAATACAGGTTCTAAAATCTGTTTTTTCTTCGACAATTGTCGATGCATATTTGGGTGCGTAAAAATCATCGGCTTCATTTATGATTTTTTTATTTGATTTATCAATACTCTGAAAAGTATAGTGTTGTTTTTTTCCTAAAACAATTTTAGCATCTAACTGCCTGTTTTTTGTTGTCACTACAATAACGCCGTATGCACCACCGGAACCGTAAAGTGCCGTTGCCGAGGCATCTTTTAAGATCACAATGGAGTCAATTAAATTAGGAGACAAATTTTCAAAAATTGACGAATTCTCATTATTTGCACACGGAATTCCGTCTATAACAATTAAGGGCTGTCCCGCTGCTCTGCTTCCGTAAATAGATGATAAACCTCGAATTCTAACTTTATCTGCTCCTCCCGGCTGTCCGGATGCTGCTGTAATTTGAAGTCCTGCCGCTCTTCCGTTTAATGAGTTTGCAATATCCTGACGCGTAATTACTGTAATTGCCCCTGTAAGTGATGATTTTCTTTGGTAGCCGTATCCTATTACCAGAACTTCACTCAATGAATTATTATCTGAATTTAATGAAACTGCATTAACGATTGGTTTTGCATTTGCGGCAACATTCTTATTATTGTGAATATTATTAGTGTTATTATTCGCTTTTAAGTCACTGTAATTTACCTCCAGAATCTTTGTATTCGAAAGTGTATCTTTCATTCTACGAAAATCAGTTTCGTTTGAAATAGAGTTTGTAATGGTGTACGGCCTTCTGTTTTTGCGGGCTGCAGCCAAATAGGCAATATTTGAAAATGGAATTCGGTTCAACTTAAAGTAACCGCTTGAATTGCTTCTTGTCTCAAAAACATTTCCTTTATCTGTAAAAAACAAAATCTTTGTGCGAACGGGTCTGCCTTTGTAATTCTGAACAAAACCTTCGATAATATTGCCTTTTTCAGGTTCTAAACTTTTTCTTTCAGCTAATAAATTTTGAATATTTTCCTGATTGTATTTTCTCCAGCCGTGCGTATTCAAAAGCAAATCGATTGCTTCTTCTTTTAGTTCCTGTTTTTTATTAGAATCAAAATAAAATCTCGGTTCGTAAATTTTTCCTTTTAACTCTGATCCCAAAAATAGCCACGACAAAATATTATCTTGTTTATCATCAATATAAGTGAGCAGTTTTGAATCGATTACTGAAATCGAAATATTAGATGCAATAGGCTGATTGTTTTTATCTTTTGTTAAAACAGATACTTTTACTTTTTCTCTTGGCAGATAGAAGGATTTATCGGTTTTGATTTCTATTTTAAGGCCGGCCTGATAATTTAAAAAAACAAGTCTTTCGGCCACGATCTGATTTTCAATCATCAACGAAAAAGATTGAATGCCAACCGGAAAATCTTTTGTTTTTATATCCAACACATTCCAACCCTGCTTCAAATTCAAAGGAATCGCTTGATGTATTTTGGCAATGTTTCGAACCAACACTTTCGCATCAATTGCCAATGGCGCGTAAATTTTCAGCGAAACATTTTCTGCGTTTTTAACTGCATTTAGTACAAAAATGCTTTTTTTGGCTAAAGGCAGTTCTATTTTTTCCTCTGATTTAAAAGGCGAAGTCAAAACTGCGAAGTACTTTTTATTTTCTTCGGTTTTCAAAATCACATTTCCCATTCCGTCGTGAACACTTTTAAAATCAGCGATTTTATTACCGCTTTCATCCTCAATAAAACCTCCAGCATCCATTGGTCTTCCAAACTCATTTTTTGCGATAAAAAACAATGACGAAGGTTCGTTTAAAACAAAATTGCCGCTTTCAGGCAAAAACTGAAGATCTGCAAAATTTAAATTAATTGGAATGGAACGTGTTACTGACTCTTTAAAATTATCGTAATCCAGCATTACATTTAAAATTCCGTCATTCGATTTTAAATCATTTGGAAGTTTAAATTTTACTACCGCTTTTCCGGATTCATCTGTTTTTCCTTGCAGGGAATCTATTTTTTTTCCTCCAATGAAAATATCGTAATCAAAAGCATAATGTCTAATTGGCTGCCCTTCCAGATTTTTGAGTTCAAAATCGGCTTCGCACATTTGTCCTTTTCCGTATGCTTTTTTCTTAAAATCCAGGGTCATCAAAATTCTTGGCGAAACCACTTTTTGTACAAAAAAAGTTTTCTCAAAAATATTTTCTGAAGTTTGATTTTGAATTCTTGTATACGCCTTGATTTTATACATTCCTGCAGCAGCAGTTTCAGGAATTTTATACGAACCAGAAACACTTCCGTGTTCTATCGCATAATTTTGAGAGGCTGTTTTTTTATTTCCTCCATCAAATAATTCGATATAGAGATAATCGCTTAAAGTTGTGGGACTGTTATCATTTTCAGCAATATATCCCTTAAAATAAATGGTTTCGCCCGGCACATACAGCACATTATTTAATTGCAGATATACTTTCTCGGTAAGTGGTTTTTGATAGACCGTATTCCACTCCGTTTCAATATTTTGTGCTTCTACAGTCTGAAATAACAGTAAAAATAATATGTATTTTAGATTTTTCATCGTGTTAAAATTTAATAGTTAGATTAGATCCGAAGCTTCTCATCATGGGCGCATTGAAATAATCTAAGCCGATTGAGTCTAAAGAATTAAACATTGAATTACTGCTGAAAGCTTGTTTGTTTTTAGACAGTACAAAAACGTTATTTACAAAAATCGAAATCGTAAAACTTAATTTTTTTCCATAATCATAATTCGGATTACTGGTATAGGACAAACTGACAGCATTCAATCTAAAATAAGTGGCATCTTCAATTGCATCTTCTGCAACGCCGTCGATTCCGTATCTCGTCCATCGATTTTGCTCTACAGGAAGATTGGCATCATAAAAAGAAACAGCTTTTGTATTTATTGCGCCTGTTTGTGTAACGCCTTCAAAAACATAATTGGTAACATTTCGCTGCTTTTCTGTCAGTTCAGATTTTCCGTAGTAGTTTAATGTCTGCTGCGTACCGTTCCACATTTCACCGCCCTCGCTCCAGTCAAAAGAAAGGTTTAATTCAAATTTTTTATATTTTAATGCATTGAAAAAACCAACAACAAAATCCGGATTTGGATCTCCTAAAATTTTTGGCTGTGAATCTTCAACAGGAAAACCCTCATCATCCATAATTATATTTTGATTGTTATCTCTCAGGTAACCCTTTCCTACGATAACACCAAGCGGCTGGCCGGCGATATAATTTTTATTGACATCGGCAAAACCGGCAAATGCTATTCTCGATTGGTTGTTATTAAAGCTTGTTACTTTATTTTTATAATGCGTGAAATTGAAATTGAAATTATAAGTGAGGTTCCTGCCGCGAAATGTATTTTGCACTTCAAATTCAAATCCGTTCTGCTGATAATTAACATCCGGCGACCAATCAATTGTATTTAATCCTAAAACCGGCACATATAAATTATCTACTTGTTTATGATAATAATTGAAGTTAAGATTCCATTTGTAATTTAAATTATAAACCAGACTTAAATTGGTATTGGTTTCTATGGTTGGAACTGCGTTTTTAGGTGTTACGAGCTCTACATTATTCTGAAGTTCCTTAAACTGACTCACATTGTAGCGCAAAGAATTAAAATTCAAATTATTATTCTGCAAAGAAGGTTCGACCTGATTATAAGCCTGGCTGATGGTAAACGAAAGCGGCTCATCAAAGAGGTTTTTAATTTCTGCGGAGGCCAGAAAATTGGGCATAAATTTACCTTTAACGGTTGACGAATAATTTAGATTGGTATTGGCTTTTAAAACCAATTTATCATAATAAGAAAGAATATCCCTAAAAGTATAAGAAGCATTCGCATTATAAAAAACTTCAAATCGCTGCTGCGAAATATCTAATGTATTTTGCGGGAAACTATGCTGAGGAAAATCAGATGGAGAAGCAGATCCCGTGAAATACCGACGGTTTAATTTTCGCTCCTGAAACCTGAAATCAATTTTAGTTTCTACAAATCCGTAACTGTCAATAGTGCGGTTGAAAACATCGGAAACTGAAAAATTCGTGAATTGCTCTTTTCTTTCGTTGAAATTTGGTGCAGCAATTCCGGCAAAATAAAAATTCTGACCGTTTGTATTTTTAATTTCAGAAGATTGAAAACTGGCATTTACAATATTCGAATTATCCTGCTTGTAATATTTATGGTTAAAATTGAAAGAGAAGGTTTTGCTTTTATTGGTATCCAGATTATTTTGAATTAGGTAATAAGGATTATTTTCCGCGAAAGCGTAACTTCTCTGTAAACCATTTGACAGAGCCGGCGCCAAAGTATTATCAAAATGAATGGGAGTAACTGCATTTGCAAAAACAATTTTATTTATTCCAAAATTTGAATTGGTGAGATTGTTTTCGAAATCATTATAAGATAAAATGGTTTCGATTTTGCCATATTGCGAAACATTTCTAAAGTATTTTACAAAGGCAGCAATTTCATTATTTCTGCTTGTCGGAATTGCAATTTTACCTGTTGTATAAGCAAAATTTATCTTCATAAAATTCCCTTTTGGTCCTTCGATCTGCGTATTAAGCACATATTTATTGTTGATCGCATTTTTAAAAAAATCATTCGGATTATAAATTTCGACCGGATTTCCGTTCCCAAATGTTTTGTTTACAATATCTCCCTGTGGATAATATTCAGACGGATTTTCTGAATATTCCAGAGAATTGACATTCGGGCCCCAGCTGAAAATTTCGTTTGTTTCAGGAGATTGATACACCAATGCTCCATTTTGGCTGGTACCCTGCGCATAGGTTTTTTGATAATTTGACATTCGGATTGCCGATGAAACTACTAATTCCTGAGCGGCTTCAAAAGATACTTTATTGTATTCGTATTTATATTTTAGACTGTAGAAATGTCTGGCATTTTTATTGATTTTCATTAAATAATCTTCTCCAAAGCCATCTAAAAGATTGAAGGCAAAAGTTCCGGCTGGTTTAGAAATTGTAACAGAATCTACGGGCTTTTTTAGCTTTCTGATATAATCATCACTTATGATGCGATCTACGGCCTGATCATTTTTTTGAAGATTTTGACTCGTGATTCTAATAATTGTCGGCTTCATCCCGATATAGGAAGTCTTCAATTCGTCGCCAATTTTCACTTCAATAACATAATTTCCATCAAAATCAGAAGTGGTGCATCTTTGTGTGTTGACTACGCATATCGTAACACCCGGAACGGGTAAACCGCCTTCGCTTACGTTGCCGTAATAAAAGTTTTGCGAAAATCCGGAGACTGTTACAAAGAGAAAAATAAAGAGTAATAATTTTTTCATAAACGAGGCTTTTATATATAGAGTGCGTTTCTCAGTAAAAGGTTGGAAAGAAATTGAAAATTATTAAGATTACCGCCAAAATTTTATTTTGTTATAAATTATTTTTATTTTCACCCTGTAACAAAATCAGGTTACTACCTACTAATAGCTTATGAGCGAAAATCTAGAACAGTCATTTGTTGCGCAATTGCAGGCAAATCAGAATATAATCCACAAGATTTGTAGATTGTATACTGCTGGCGAAGATGCTCACAAAGACTTGTTTCAGGAAATCACCATACAGCTCTGGAAAGCGTATCCAAAATTTAGGGGCGACAGTAAGTTTTCGACCTGGACGTATCGGGTAGCCTTAAATACCGCCATTACCTTATACCGAAAAACCAAACGAACCGTATCGACAGTAGAATATGAAAGCCATCAGCATTTTGTAAAAGATGTTGACTATAATTATGAAGAGGAAGAACAGATTAAATTGATGTACAAAGCTGTTTATCAGCTTAATGACATCGAAAAAGCATTAGTTTTTATGTATTTAGAAGACAAAGATTATCAGGAAATAGCCGAAACCTTAGGAATCAGCGAAGTGAATGCACGCGTGAAAATGAACAGAATTAAAGGGAAACTTAAAAAGATACTAAATCCTTAAAAATTATTATGAAAGAACTGGATTTATTAAAAAAAGACTGGAAAAAGAACTCGGATTCTTTTCAACAAATTTCTGAAACAGAAATCTACAGGATGATTCATAAAAAGTCATCGTCTATCGTAAAGTGGATTTTAATTATCAGTATTCTGGAGGTTTCCTTTTGGACTTTTTCCAACTTATTTATCAATACAGATGATGTTTTGCGAAAAATGAATCATCCCGAAATTGTACTGGCACTGGAATATTTAACATATTTCAATTATATCGTGGTACTGATTTTTGTTTTTATATTTTATAAAAATTACAAAACAATTTCTACAACAGTTGCTACAAAATCGTTGATGAGCGCCATTCTAAGGACCAGAAAAACTGTTCAGTATTATGTGTGGTATAATTTAGGAATGATTGTAATAACAGCAATATTGAGCTTTTTTATTGCCTTTGTGTACAATCCTGATATGGAATTTTTAAGAGAAAAATTAGCTGTAAACGGAAAAGCAATGTTTGTTACAATTGGAATTTTAATTCTGGTAATATTAGGTTTCTTCGGCATGTTTTGGTGCTTCTATCGATTGATTTATGGCACTTTATTACGCAGATTGTATATGAATTATAAAGAATTGAAGAAGATAGATATTTAAATGAGAGGTGCTTGTTGTAAGGTTCTGAGGTACTAAGGTGCTGAGGTGCTAAGGTTCTGAGATGCTAAGGATCTGAGGTTCTGAGATACTAAGATGCTGCCGTTTTAATTTCAATTGGCAAACCTGAAACTTGAAACCTGCAACCTGAAACTTGAAACTTGAAACTTGAAACTTCAAACCTGAAACAAAAAACAAATTACAACCTAACTTTCATTTTCCGGAGCTTTATAACTCCATCTTCTCATTTCGTTAAGTTCTTCCTCAACCTTGATTACTTCGGCAGGAATGACTTTTAAAAATGACGGATGCTGTTCGATTGCATATTCTACCTTTTCTACAATTTGTTCGATGGTATCATTTTCATAATCAATATCGAGAGGTTCTTTGATGATGAACGACTGAAGGATATTTTTCTTTTTCATACGTAATCCCTTTTTGTCAAAAGAACGGCGGAAACCGTCAATTACTATCGGAATCACAATTGGTTTATGCTGTTTTATGATATGTGCAGTTCCTTTACGAACGGGCTTAAATGATTTTGTAGTTCCCTGCGGAAACGTAATTACCCAGCCGTCTTCAAGCGCAATTCTAATATTTTCAGTATCGTTTGGGTTTACGTCTCGTTTTTCGGTAACATCAACGCCTTTTGCCCGCCAGGTTCTTTCCACCGTAATGGCACCAACATAGGCCAAAATTCTGGGTAGTAAACCTGCCTGCATCGTCTCTTTGGCTGCGACATAGTAAATATTCATCTTTGGCTGCCACAAATACCCAATGTTCTTAATAGTATCCTGACGTCCGCTTAAACTTGCGTTAAACACATGAAACATCGCCACAACATCGGCAAAATAAGTCTGATGGTTCGATATAAACAAAACATTCGTATCCGGAAGCGTTTTAATGATTTCAGAACCTTCGATCTGCAATTCATTAAATCCTCTATATCTCCTGTGAGTCATGGCACCCAAAATACGGATCAGCCATTTCTTGATGAATAATATATGTCCGAAAGGATTTCGTTTAAACAATCCCATAGTGTTATTTTGTGTTTTTTAGTTAGAGCGCAAACATACAAAAATTATTCTTTTGGCAATACTTTAAAGCAATTTCGGAAATAAATTGTTATTTTAATGAATATCAAATTGTTAATTTTCAGTTTTTATGCTTTTAATCCGAAAGTTGCTTTCAAAACATCTCTTAATTCACTTAAAATCATGGCTGTCGCTCCCCAAACCACATGATTTTGAATATTAAAAGCCGGCACTACAATATTATTTCCATAAGAAGTTGACAATGTGGCTTCAATGATAATTTCGTCATTTAAAAAATCAGATAAAGGCAATTCAATAATGGATGCTACTTCTCTAACATCCGGATAAAATGAAACCGCTTCTTTTGCTATTCCCAAAAAAGGATGAACCAGAAAATTACTGGGCGGAATGTACATGGGCGTAAAATGCTTAATTACCTCTATTTGTTCGGGGTTCACTCCCACTTCTTCCTGAGTTTCCCTCAAAGCAGTTTCTGTAAAATCGACATCCGAAGTTTCATATTTTCCGCCGGGAAAAGCGATTTGCGACGAGTGAACGCCATTATAAGCGTTTCGCACAATTAATACTAAATGCGTCTCTTCATTTTTTGGATAAAGAAGCATCATAACGGCAGCAATTCTGGGATTTCTGGCTTCTAAATCAAGATTTTTCAACCCTTCCAGGCGCTCTTTGGGCGCCATTTTTACGTGCGCACTAAGTGCAGGAAGCTCAACTGGAATTATATTGGGAACATATTTCAAAAAGTCTTGAAAATTCATAATCAAAGCTTATTTTTGTACTTTTAATAAAACATAAATATACTCTAGAAAACGCGGTTCTACAAGTTTTCTAAAACCAAAGCCCATAAAAATGTACAGTAGAGAAGAATCACAGAAAATAAAAAGAGAATTTTGGGTGGCTTTCGCCGAAAAATATCCGCGCAAATGGGTGCTTTATGATACGAAGATTAAAGATTTCTCTTTTAAATTTTATGTAGACAATAAAAAAGCACAGGTTTTTATAGACATTGAACAACGAAGCGACGAAAAACGAACCGCCTACTTTGAAAAATTAGCAGCTTTAAAAAATATCCTGGAAGAAGAATTCATTAAAGATTTGGTTTTCGAAAAAAATTACACGCTGGAAAGCGGTAAAACCATCAGCAGAATCTGGACAGAAATACAAGGAGTTGGTTTTAGCAACCGCAATAACTGGGATACTATTTTTGACTTCTTTTATGAAAAAATGAATGCTTTAGAAATGTTTTATCTCGAGTACGATGATTTTATTAAAGATATTTCTTAGAGGAAGCTTCTGAGGTTCAGGAGGTTCTTTTAGCAGCCCGACAGACTTTAAAACCTGTCAGGTTTAATATTTTTTCATTCTACGATTAGACCGTAAAAATATTATACAAAATAATATGATCGTCGTAGTTAATGTAAAGTTGTTTGCGGTAATCTTGCTTTTTTCGGGTAATGATCGAAAGTTTACAATCTCTGCCGTCGTTGTCTTTGCACATAAAGGAGTACACAATATCAGTATCATTTTCTTCGCGCTCGATATAGTCTAAAATACTAAAAAGTTGTATTTCTTGTGAGTACACTACGATTCGGTGTTTATTAGTATCTAAAATAACCGAAAGATTGACCAGATCAAGATTGGACCATTCGCCCCATTTTCCTCTTTCATTTTTTTCTAAGACACTAAATCCGGAAGTTTTAAACTGGTAAGACTGGCTTTGAGCCTGCTGCAGACCCAATCCTAAAAATAGTAATAGTATATAGATGCGTATAGAATTCATAATATATTTCTTGCAGATAATTAAAACTCAAATTTAGCTTTTTCTTTGCTGGCAATTTCAAAATCGGCCATCATTTCTTTAATAATCTGATCTACAGGCAGAATCTCGTGAATCAGTCCTGCAATTTGACCAATTTCGAGTTCTCCCTCTTCCAAATCTCCTTCAAACATTCCTTTTTTAGCCCTTGCTCTGCCTAAAAGTGCGGTCAAATCTTCTTTGGTGGGGCATTTTTCATATAAATCCTGAACGTCTTGGTAAAATTTATTTTTAACTAACCTTACAGGCGCTAATTCTTTCAATGTCAATTGTGTATCGCCCTCTTTTACATTCAAAATTGTTTGTTTAAAATTATCATGTGAAGATGATTCTACAGATGCCGCAAAACGACTTCCTAACTGCACCCCGTCGGCACCTAAAATCATTGTGGCCAGCATTCCTCTTCCTGTGGCGATTCCTCCCGCAGCAATAATCGGAATCTGAATTTTCTCTTTCACCATCGGAATCAGCGTCAGCGTTGTAGTTTCGTCACGTCCGTTATGACCTCCGGCTTCAAAACCTTCAGCAACAATGGCGTCAACTCCGGCTTCTTGTGCCTTTAAGGCAAAAACACTACTGCTTACCACGTGCACAACTGTAATGCTTTTTTCTTTAAGAAACGAAGTCCAGGTTTTAGGATTTCCCGCAGAGGTAAAAACGATTTTCACTCCTTCCTCTACCACGATATTCATGATTGCTTCAATGTTTGGATATAACATCGGAATGTTGACTCCAAAAGGTTTGTCAGTAGCTTTTTTACATTTCTGAATATGCTCGCGCAAAACTTCCGGATACATAGAGCCGGCTCCAATAAGTCCCAAACCTCCCGCATTACTTACTGCAGCAGCTAATTTGTAACCACTGTTCCAAATCATGCCGCCCTGAATTATTGGGTATTTTATATTAAAAAGATGTGTAATTCTGTTCATTCAAAAATGCTGTTATTGTTTGATTATCTTTCCTGTTTTGTGCAGACTTTCAGAATCAAAAGTATAAAAATAAAGTCCGCTTCTTAAAGGTTCTAAAGAAAGAGTTGGATTTTGCCTGGTCACTTGTTTTTCAATTACTTTTTGCCCTAAAACAGAATAAATCGAAACTAAACCGGCATAATTTTCATCCGAAGACAAAAAAGAAATTGTTGCGTAAGCGGGATTTGGAAAAACAGAAAATTCAGAAACAGCCTGAAAATTCTGAACACCTAAAGTAGAGGCAAAATTTGGAATTCCATACCCGTAATTATTGTTGGGAGCAGCATATCGATCAGAAGATTCCAAAATCATCTGCCTTATTTCTTTATTTGTTTTTGTTGGATAAGCCTGCCATAAACACGCAATCATTCCCGCCATAATAGGGCATGAAAATGAAGTTCCGTTAATTGTTTTAATAACACCCTGCGTATCTGACACAACCGCTGCAGTGCCCTGCGCCATAACATCAGGTTTTATCCGATTGTCAGAAGTGGGGCCAATAGAGCTAAAAGGGGATTTGGCTTTCGCCGAAGTCACAGAACCCACCGTAATTACAGAAACAGCATCTGCCGGGGCACCAATGTGTTTTTCAGTATTATTTCCTTCATTTCCTGCGGCGGCTACAACTACAATTCCTTTATTGAAAGCAATTTCAGCACCACGCGAAATAAAATTCGTTTTACCATCCATATCACTGTACGTATGACTGTATCTTGCATTGTCAAAACCAAAATACCCCAACGAAGTTGTAATAATATCAACTCCTAGACTGTCTGCCTTTTCGGCAGCTTCAACCCAATACGATTCTTCTGCAGGGGTTTCGGTAGGGTCATATTCCGTAATAAACAAATAATAAGAAGCGTCTGGCGCAGTTCCTATCAAGGCATTTTCTTTGTAACCGCCCATTGTAGAGAGTACCATTGTACCGTGATCGTCGCTGGTGTAAAAATTGCTGCTTTTAGTTACAAAATCGTATCCTCCTAAAATTTGATGATTGTCCCTTAATCTTTTGAAAGGTTCTGCAGTATCTACACTTGGAAAACCTCCATCTAAAACTGCAATTATTTTTCCGGAACCCGTAAAATTCTGCTGGTGCAGCGCCTGGCCATTTAACATTTGAATCTGTCCTGCCGATGTTCCATACGCATAATCAACAGTTGCTGCTTCTTTTTGCCTGGTTTGAACCATTTTATTTCCGGCATCTTTTTTAGCCGTCACATTTAAAGTCTTATCCGCAAAAACTATTTTATCAACAAATGAAAGCGATTGTAATGCTCTGATATTAGCCTGCGTTCCCTGAATGTGAAGTGCATTAAGCCATTTTGATTGTGCCAAAATCGTAATTCCTGCACTAGACTTAACCTGGCTCCGATACGATTTTTCTAAGGGAGCATCAGTGGTGTTTAAAGCGATATTCTGATTCGTTCTTCGATCTAAAGAACGCTGCGAAAGCATGTCTAAAGGCTTATTTATATAGGTTTGAGCGTTTGGTTTATCTTTAAAATAAGCCCATGCATCTTCTTGCGAAAACATCGCAGCAGAAAACAGCAGTAAAAAAAACAAGAAATAGTATTTCATACTTTACTTTTTAAAGGCAAAACCTTTGTAAAAAAGTATAAAGCTAAGAAATTACTCCCGAACCAACTAATTCATTATCGAAATACCAAGCTGTAAACTGACCTTCGGTAATTGCAGACTGTGGTTCCTCAAATTCAACATACATTCCGTCCTCAAATTGATGCAAAATTGCCTTTTGCAACGGCTGGCGGTAACGAATTCTCGCCATTACTTCCATTGTTTCTCCAACTTTCAAAGCCAAATCTGTACGAATCCAGTGTACTTCAGATTTTTCGATAAATAAAGCTTTTTTAAACAAACCCGGATGCTGGCTTGTTAAACCCGTATAGATGGTATTAGTATCAACATTTGTAGCAATAATAAACAAAGGATCAGTGGTACCGCCTACATTCAAACCTTTTCTCTGCCCAACCGTAAAATAATGAGCACCTTGGTGTCTGCCGACTACTTTTCCCATTGTGGGAATATAATCACGCTTTTGTGATTCTAATTTTAACTCTTCTTCTAATGATAAACCAGTTGGTTTTTCAATAGTATAAATAGGATCATTTTTATCAATCTGAACAATTTTACCTTCTTTCGGCTGCAGTTTTTGCTGTAAAAATTCAGGCAGACGTACTTTTCCGATGAAACACAATCCTTGTGAATCTTTCTTTTCAGCTGTAACCAAATCCATTGCAGCAGCAATTTCGCGCACTTCCGGTTTTGTTAAAGCTCCAATTGGAAATAGAGATTTCGCCAATTGCTCCTGCGATAACTGACATAAAAAATACGATTGGTCTTTATTATTATCAGCGCCGGCAATCAATTGATAAACTGGTTTTCCATCGACTTCAATTTCATTTTTTTGGCAGTAATGTCCAGTTGCCACATAATCAGCGCCAAGACTTAAAGCAATTTTCATGAAAACATCAAATTTGATTTCGCGGTTACAAAGTACGTCAGGATTTGGAGTTCTTCCTTTTTCGTATTCGTTGAACATATAATCAACAATTTTTTCTTTGTATTCCTCGCTTAGATCGACAGTTTGAAACGGTATTCCGAGTTTTTCAGCAACTAATAAAGCATCATTACTATCTTCTAACCACGGACATTCGTTAGAAATAGTAACCGAATCATCGTGCCAGTTTTTCATAAAAAGGCCAATTACTTCGTATCCTTGCTGCTGCAATAAATAAGCGGCAACACTAGAATCTACTCCACCAGAAAGACCAACTACTACTCGTTTCATTCCAAATTCTTTATAATTTACAAGGGTGCAAAGGTAAGCCAAATTCTAGATAATCCTGATAGTTTTGATTAGTTTATATAATCACGCGGTAGATAAAACTTATGGTTTATTTAATTACTTTTAATCATCAATAAAAATGTCATGGCCAAATACATTTACAGCTTATTTTTCCTCTTCATTATCACTTCTATAAGTGCACAGCGATTTGCTGCATCTTTACCAAATTATGAGGCTTATAAAGCATTTAAAGGCAAGCCATTATCAGATAAATTTTCGAATATCGAATCTGTAAAAGTTATTTATGCTTTGAAGAAACAAAAGATGTATTACTTCGACAGCACGTTGATTCCGCTGCATTATGATTTTGTAACAGGCTATTTAGGTTACAGCCAGGATTTGGATATTTTTAATAACGAAAATTACAGCGATACTGAAAAAAACCGCGACTTTTTACTGGGAAACCTGAATCATATTAAGGGAACAAATAAATGGATTTTTGAATTGGCAGCTTCAGATCATATGCCAATTTCGTTAATTGAACGTTTTTACGGCCTGGTTGCAAAATCGACTTTTATTGGTACGGATCTAAAATTCTATTTGAATAACCCTGAAAAAATGCAATGGTTTCAAGAGGGAAAATTTAAAATTCCGTGTGTAAAATCAGATTATATTTTTAATGAAATTACGTATCAGGAAGTGGTTTCGGGAACTAATGTCGGAATTTTGAAACAACATAAAATAAAGGATTTACAAAATACAAAACCAAAACCTGATGAAATTATAATTCTCGACGGAACGCCCGATATTTTACCTAATGTAAGAGGAATTATTGTGAATGAATTACAGACTCCGCTGAGCCATTTGGTGCTTTTAGGCAAAAACAGAAAAATTCCGATTATGGCATACACATCAGTTTTTAAAGATCATAATATTAAAAGACTGCTCTCGAAAAAAGTAGAATTAAAGATTGCCGTTGATACTTTTTATATCAGGGAAACCACTAAAAAAATAACTCAAAAAGGAATTGCAAAAAAGAAAAAATTAACCATCGATAATAGTATTACCACATTAGTAGATTTGAGCAAAATACCTAAAAAAGGTGTTGATTACATGGGGTCAAAAGCGCAGAATATGGCTTATTTAATTGCTGTTTCTAAAGAAATCCCGTTTAAAACTCCGGAAGATGCCCATGCCATTCCGTTTTATTTTTACACGAAACATATTCAAAACAAATCGATTTCACCCTTAATCACTGAACTTTTAGCATATCCGCATAAAGATTCAACCGTTTGGATTCATCAGCAGTTAAAAAAGATACGTGATGCGATTAAAAAAGAACCTGTCGATCCGGAGCTAATTACGAAACTAAATGAAACTTTTAAGAATGCTGCATTTAAAAATTTCAGATTTCGATCGTCTACAAATGCTGAAGATTTAGATGATTTTAATGGCGCGGGACTATACGATTCTAAAACCGGAATTTTAGGAGACAGTATTAAAACATTTGAAAAAGCGATTAAGCAGGTTTGGGCAAGTGTTTGGAATGAAAGTTCGTTTATCGAAAGGGAACTTTTTGGCATTGATCAAAATAGCATTGCAATGGGCGTTTTGGTGCATCGTTCTTTTCCGGATGAATTGGCGAATGGTGTTGTAATTACCAAAAATCTGTTCCGGAAAAATTTCTCCGGAATTACAGTAAATGTTCAGAAAGGAGAAAACTCTGTGGTAAAACCTGAAAAAGGCGAAATCTGTGAACAGTTTATTATTTATCATTTTAATACCGGCTCGGATCAAGACGATTTTGATGTCGATTATACTTCAAATTCGAATTTAAACAACAACGAACCTTTATTGAGCAGAAAAGAAATGAGCAATCTTTTTGTTGTCAGTAAAAAAATTGAGGAAAGAATGTATCGTTATTGGAAAAAGAATCGATATCATCCTGTAGATATTGAATTTAAAATTGTGGGCGAAAAAAGAGATTTATATATCAAACAAGTACGGCCTTTTAATGAGTAATTAATAAAATACGATTAAATCCATCTCGTTTGAAGCAACGTTCACCAGGACGATTTTAAAATCGAAATCCTGAATGTTTATTTTTTGCTGAATGGCAGCCCTAATGCTTTTGTGATCTAAGGAAAAGTTGTTTTCTAAACTCATTTTCACATCGACAACATTCAGGTATTTTGAAGCTTTTTTATTGACTAAAATCGATGCTGTAATGTAAAACCCAATGATAATCAATTGGAAAAACAGCAAAATTTCTATCTTTTCATACGGATACATAATATCTAAAATAGAAAGGGTAATAGTCGCAAAAAGAAAGATAATGGCATTTACCGTAAAAGATTGCGTTCTAAATCGCAGAATAGAAAAAATAGCAAATAAACCAAAGCCAATTCCTACTCCAATTTCGATTTTTGTAAACAAATAACAAAGTGAAAAAGTACAGAGTCCCACAATAACCATCAATGGGTTTATGGTTTCATTATCTTTTCTGTTAGAGAAAAAATACAAAATCAAAATTGAGAAAAACAACAGTAAAAATCTTCCTGAAAGTTCCGTTAAATCCATTTTTATCGTATTAGTAAATCAAATTTAAAAAAAGTTTGCCACGAATTTCATGAATTTCTATCAATTACTATTTGACTTTAATTGGATGTGGAAAAGTTTGACACGAATTCATCAATTTTACCATACTGTACAGCTGATCCCTTCTGCTGAAAAATGAAAATTATTCAATTCAAAAAAAAAAAAAAACAACCAAAATGGGCTGTCTAATTTATTAATGAGTTTTAGGTTTCGAATCAGCCTGATAACTGCTTTTCGGATCACTCATATTGATTTCTTTGCTTAATTTTCCTTTTACGAAAAACTGCCACAGTCCAGCTTTTTTCCCTTTTACAAATTTTCCTTTAGAAGCAGGAGTTCCATCGGGTTCATAAAAAACGGCATCGCCGTTATATTCGTTATTTTTATAGATTGTTTCTTCCAGAACAATTCCATTTTCTCCGTATTTCTTATATTTCCCCTCTTTCACGCCGTTTTTATAAGTTGTCTCTTCTGCAATTTTTGTATTCGGATAATAGACACTTCTCAATCCTTCGAGTTTGCCATTTTTGTAATTTTCGAGTGTCATTAAGGCTTTAGAACCTTTATGATAATATTTCCATTCGCCTTCTCTGGCTTTTCCTACTTCTTTTCCTTCGCTTACTTTCTTCTTATTCTGATCGTAAAAAATAGTATACGAACTTCCGTCATTTGCAGTAAAATCGCGTGTTGCTACAACATCACCTTTTTTGGTATCATCAAAAAACTTAAAAATGCCTGTTTCTTTTCCGTTTTTGAAAGTTCCTTCATAACGCGGACGTTTAGAAAGTTCATAAGTTCCCTTCCATAAACCGTCTTTTTTTCCGTTAGCATCTGTTTTATTAACATCCTGTGCCGATATCAGAAGGGCGTTTAAGAAAAGCAATACAGCTAATATTTTTTTTGGAATCATATTATTCAATTTTAAACTTTAACGAAAATGCGTCACTTAAAGTATATTTAAAAACACATAAAGTTACAATTATAAAAACAGTAACCGATTTTAGTTCTTATCAAAAATAAAAAAATCCCGATAAATCGAGATTTTTTCACATTGTTATTTCTTTTTATTCTGATTTTTTGCCGCTTCCTGCTGTTCCATAACTTCCTGAAGACGTTGTTGAAACTTGCTTTGCTTTTTAGGTTCTTTTAATTTATTCTCCTGAATCTGAGCATGAATTTTATCAGTATCTACAATATAGTTTTTAATGACAAACATGATTCCGATAGTAATTAAGTTTGAAATAAAGTTATACAAACTCAATCCTGCACCATAACTATTAAAGAAAATCAACATCATTAATGGCGAAACGTAAATCATGATTTTCATCATTTTTGCCATATCTGGCATACCTTCTTGTTGAGGCGCTGCCATTTGCTGATCTCCAGAAGTCATTTTCATATAGAAGAAAATTGCAATTGCCGCCAAAATTGGGAACAAACTAATATGACTTCCATACAATGGAATATGAAACGGTAACTTTACAACAGCATCAAATGATGATAAATCGTCTGCCCACAAAAAGCTTTTT
>Ga0247811_1000119_pt1 | contig 27338 bp, 28 predicted proteins | sample UWRJL134311R1_FD_189018 | JGI IMG/M metagenome (GOLD analysis project Ga0247811, IMG submission 189018) | Plant litter microbial communities from Arlington Agricultural Research Station in Wisconsin, United States - UWRJ-L134-311R-1 | ecosystem: Environmental > Terrestrial > Plant litter >...
GACGGGCGTCTGGGCGGTTCGCCGCGGCGCCACCTCGACCGCGGTGCTCGCGCCGCTGGCGCTCGCCCTCGTCACCACTCTCATCGTGGTGAACAAGGTGGGCTCGCCCCAGTTCATCGCCTGGCTCGCCGTGCCGGTCGTGTTCGGTCTCGCGCTGAACTCGGCGGGTTCGGGGCGTTCGTTCCGTTTCCCGGCGGTCGTCGTGCTGGTGGTCGCGGCGATGACGCAGGCGTTCTACCCTTACTTCTACGTCGAGCTGCTGTCGCTCAACCCGGTCATGCTGGTCGTCGTCACGGCGAGGAACCTGCTGCTCTGCGTGCTGCTCGTCTGGGCGATCCGCACCGTCGTGCTGGTCGGTCGCGACGCGGCATCCGACCTGCCCGACCGCTCGGCTCTCGCCACCGAATCCGCACGATCAAAGGACTGACATGCTCGTCGCTTTCTCTGTCTCACCCGTCGGCTCGAGCGCCGACGACGGTTCTGTGCACGAGGCCGTCGCGGCCGCCGTGCGCGTGGTGCGCGCTTCGGGGCTGCCCAATCAGACCGACGCCATGTTCACAACGATCGAGGGCGACTGGGACGAAGTATTCGCCGTGGTGAAGGCCGCGACCGAAGCGGTCGCCGCGTTCGGACCGCGTGTGTCGCTCGTGCTGAAGGCCGACATCCGCCCCGGGCACACGGGCGAGCTGACCGGCAAGGTCGAACGGGTCGAGCGCGCGCTGCGAGAAGGTTAGTCAGAGGGCGCGCGGCTGGTCGGCTTCGATGAGGATGCCGTCTTCGATCGCGCGCTTGCGCAGGGCGACCTTGGTTCCCACGTCGAATCCCGCGACGCGGTACTTCTCGCGGATGCGCTTGAGGTACGACTTGGCGGTCTCTTCGCTGATGCTCAGCTGGAAGGCCACGGCCTTGACGGGCTCGCCGCCGCCGTAGAGGGCCATCACGCGGCGCTCCTGGGCGCTGAGCTTGGGCGATCCGCCCACCTCACCGGCGTTGAGGGCGAGGTCGAGTTCGGCCGACACGAACGACTCGCCGACGGCCGCGGCACGCAGCGCCTCGATAATCATGCTGGCGTCTTCGCTCTTCACGAGATAGCCGAGCGCGCCGGCCGCGAGGGCCTCGCGCACCACGTTGGGCTCGGAGTAGGTGCTCATCAGCACGACCTTCACGGCCATGGTCTTGAGCGTCGCGATCTTCAGCGAGATCGGGATGTTGTCTTTGAGGTCGAGGTCGAGCAGAACGACGTCGACGGGAAACGCGGAGCTCGACAGCAGTTCGGGCCAGCTCGCGACGGCGGCGACCATGTCGATGTCCTGCGCACTGCGGATCCACTCGGTGAGCGCCCCCAGCAGCATCCGGTGGTCGTCAACGATTGCGACGCGGATGCGCTTTTCTGGGTCAGTCACGGGTAATCCTTATCTTTTGTGCAATCGGGAGCATGCGCTCGATTTACAAGTCTGCCGGGTTGTCGACGAAGCACTCGATCTCGACCCGCAGACTCGCGTTCTGACTTGAGTCACTGTAGCGTCCCACCCGGCGGATGGCGTCCCATGTCGACGGATCGACACGATTTCGCTGCACACCGGTGGTGGTGATGACCACGGGGACTTTAAGTTTATGGGTCAGTGCGACAGGTGTTGTCGCGACGATCGGGCCGACGCTGACCTGCACGGTGCGCACGGTGGTCTTCTTGGCGTGGTCGTTGACGAGCAGCCACACGGCGGCCAGCAGGCCGTCGCGTTGGTTGGCGTCGAGCAGTCCGGCGAGGCTGCCCTTGTCGGTCAGGGTGACCGAGCGGCCGAGCAGCTCCGACTCGGTGATCGCGTGGTACAGCCAGGTCTCGCGACGGCCCTCGATGAGGTGCAGCCGCAGTTCTGTGGCGAGGGATGCGGCGACCGAAGCGGTCTTCGGACGCAGCGGCAACGCGATGCGGCCCGTGGCCACCGAGTCGAGCAGCTCTTCGGCCGCGAGGTCGAGGCGCGCCAGCTCTTCGGACGCCAGCATTCCGACGGCGAACCGCGGCGCCGAGACGGTGCTCTGCACGAGCACCCGGTCGAGTTCGACCTGCACCATGCTGCGGAACCCGCGCACGATCATCACGCCGATCACGACGGGCAGCACCGCGAAGGCGAGCGAGGTGATCTGCGCGGCGGCGTTGTCGGTGGTGAGGCGCGTGTTCACGATCATCACGGCGAGCAGGGCCGCGCCGATCGCGCCGATCGAGATGAGGATCTCCGACGGCCGCCGCAGCGTGATCACGAGCAGCAGCGCCATCGCCGCGGTGAGCGAGGCCGTGGCATACCGGCCGATGTCGTGCAGGTCCCAGATGGCGACGACGTCGAGCACGATCACCGCCGCGAGCAGGCCGAGGAAGAGCGAGAACATCCAGTCGGGCAGTCGGTCGCCCACGATGCTGGCGGTGACGAACGCGCTGGAGAGCACCACGATCAGCAGGATCCAGGCGGCGAGGGCCGGCACCGGGTTGGGATACTCGGGCCAGTACGACACGAACCAGCTGAAGCCGTAGATGGCGCGGATGCCGCAGACGAGCGAGGCTCCGATGCCGATGAAGGCGGTGCCCAGACTCGCGCGGTGCGGGTTCTCTGGCCGCACGAGTCGGCGGGCGCCGCCGACGAGGCTGCGGCTGGCGCGCACCTCGGCGAGCAGGCCGAGCGTGTTCTCTCCGACGGGGGGATAGCTCACCGGGGCACCTCCAGTACAACGGTCGTACCCGATCCGGGTTCCGAGAACAGCCGCGCGTGCCCGCCGACCTCTTTGAGACGGGCGACGACGGATTCTTTGAAACCGAGGCGCGCCGAATCGACGTCGTCGAGGATGAAGCCGACCCCGGCATCCGTGATCATGGCGCGCACCGTGGTGGCGTCGTCGACGATGGTTACGTGCGCCTCACGCACGCCGGAGTGCCGGCGCACGTTCTCGAGGCACTCGGCGAGGGCGAGCAGGAAGGCGTCGAGCACGTCGCTGGGCAGCAGCACCTGGCCGGTGCCGTGCCAGCTGACCTCGAGGCCCATGCGGCCGAACCGTTGCTTGACCGACTCGAGAGTCGTGCCGAGCACGGTCTCCTCGACCGGTTCGAGGTTGTAGCCGCCCGACGAGAGCGGGGTGGGCGTCGCGCCGAGGCGCAACTGACGCAACAGTTTCGCGTCGTCGGCCGACTGCTGCTGCAGCGCCGCCGGGGCGACACCGACTCCGGAGTGCGCGAGCAGCGTGAGCGTGGCGAGCACGGTGTCGTGCAGCAGCCGTGCCGACTGGCGGCGCTGCGCCTCGATCTCGCTGGCCTGCCGTTCGGCGCGGTGGGCGCGGCCGATGCTCGCGATACGACGGGCGGCCTGGGGTACACCGGCGCTGATCCAGATGCCGGTGACGGAGGCGAGCGACCAGCCGAGGAACAGCAGGCCGACGGTCGCGAGCGGCGCGCGCGAGTCGGCGGTGAGCCAGGTGGTGAGGGCGGTGACCACGACGAACACCCCCACGAGAACGGCGATGCGCACGCGGTCGGTCGAGAGCACAAGAGCCACCGAGCCGAGCGACGCGGCGGTGAACTGCGCGATGGCCGAGAGGGCGGCGGGGGTGAGGCCGTCGGGGTTGAGCATCGTGATGCTGACCACGATGCCGAGAACGCTCGCCACTTCGGTAAAGACCCAGAGGTAGGAGCGGCTGAGTCCGATGCGGTACTGGGCGAAGACGAGCACGAGCAGCAGCGGCACGAACGGCAGGTAGGTGGCCGGTGTCACGGCATCGGGCACGAGCAGACAGAGCAGGGCGACGCCCGCGAAACCGAGTCCGTAGATGCGCGCCGTGCGTTGCAGCAGGCGGTCGCGCTCCTTCAGAATGTGGTCCAAAATGCTTCCCCTAGCTCCCACCCGTTTGACGTGAATCGCACCGACGACTCACATCAGCATGTGATATTCCCACAGTCTGCCACCACAAGTGGGGGTGCCACGCCAGTCGATCGGGGCACAGGTCGCGGGGTACTGTCTCAAACAGAGGGACATCTCCGGGGGATGGTGAGGCCGCAGCGAAAACTGCGGCCTCCGCTCGTTAACGGGCGCGGCACAAAGTGAAAATCAGTCGGCCAGCAGGCGGGCGAGATGCGTGCCGACGACGGCGTCTTCGATGAGGAATCCGTCGTGACCGAAGTCGGACGAGATGACTGTCGCCTCGGTGCCGTCGATGTTGTTCGGCACGTGCTCGGCGATGAGCACCTGGCCCTCGACAGGGAACAGCCGGTCGCTGTCGATGCCGAGGATGAGCGCCTTGGCCGTGATGCGCCCGAGCGCCGCCGCTACACCGCCGCGGTCGCGCCCGATGTCGTGCGAGTTCATCGCCTCGACGAGCGTGATGTAACTGTTGGCGTCGAACCGTCGCGAGAACTTGTTGCCGTGGAAGTCGAGGTAGCTCTCGACCGCGTAGCGTCCCCCGTCGCCGAGCGGGCTGATTCCGCTCTGCCAGCTGCGTTCGAACCGGTCGTTCAGCTCGCCGGGGGAGCGGTAGTTGAGCAGCGCCATCCGGCGGGCGAGCGCGAGTCCGCGGTGCGGTCCGTCGCCGTCGGCGGCATCGTAGTAGTCGCCGTCGGCGAAGCCCGGGTCCATACGCACGGCCTCGGTCTGCACGAAGTTCAGCGCGATCTGGTCGGCGCGGCTCGTCGGCGGCGCGGCGAGGATGGCGACGCGCTCGAGCCGGTCGGGGTGGCCGACCGCCCATTCGAGCGCCTGCATGCCGCCCATCGAGCCGCCGATCACAACGGCCCAGCGCTCGACGCCGATCGTCGTCGCGAAGGCCGCCTGCGCCGCGACCTGGTCGCGGATCGTGATGAACGGAAAGTCCGCGGCCCATTCGCGGCCGAGCGGCGAGTGGGATGCGGGACCGGTGCTGCCCTGGCAGCCGCCGAGCATGTTGGGAGCGACGACGAACCATTCGTCGGTGTCGATCGCTTTGCCCGGACCGATATTTCCCGACCACCAACCGGCCGTCGGATGACCCGGGCCTGGTGCTCCGACGACGTGGCTGTCGCCCGTGAGCGCGTGCAGCACGAGCACAGCGTTCGAGCGGTCGGCGTTGAGCGTGCCCCACGTCTCGTAGGCGATGCGCACCGATGGCAGGCGGCGGCCGCGCTCGAGGTCGAGGCCGCCCACGTTCACGAACTGACGGTGGCCCACGGGATCGCCCTCGCGCCAGGCACCCGTCGCCGCGGGCTTGCCGATCATCGACCGGGTGTCGGCCTCGGTGATGATCGTCGAGGGCACTGTGTCTTCGGGTGTCTGCCAGTCCATGTTCTAGCCAGTATCGCCAAAATCGGCGACACGAGTTGCTTTGTTACGACGTTGAGCTGGTTGAGTAGATCGCTCGGCGACCGTATCGAAACCCCCGCGGGGTTTCGATACGGGCCGTAGACGGCCCTACTCAACCAGCGTGATTGCTGCTACGCGTGCGCGTTCGCCGCCACCGCCGCGCGCGCCGCGGTGAAGCCGGCCTGCAGGTCGGCGAGGATGTCGTCGATGTTCTCGAGTCCGACCGACAGGCGCACGAGGCCGGGTGTTACGCCCGAGGTGAGCTGCTGTTCGGGCGTGAGCTGCGAGTGCGTCGTCGAGGCCGGGTGGATGATCAGGCTGCGCACATCGCCGATGTTGGCGACATGGCTGAACAGCGTGACGCTGTCGACGAGGGCACGGCCGGCGTCGACGCCGCCCTTGAGCTCGAACGACAGCACTCCGCCGACGCCCTTGGGCGCGTACTTGTTGGCGGCCTCGTACCAGGGGCTCGTGGGCAGCCCCGAGTAGTTCACCGACGCGACGTCGTCGTGGTTGTCGAGCCATTCGGCCACGGCCTGGGCGTTGGCGACGTGGCGTTCGACCCGCAGGCTCAGCGTCTCGATGCCCTGGATCAGGCTGAAGGCGCTGTCGGGCGAAATCGACGAGCCGAGGTCGCGCAGCAGCTGCACGCGGGCCTTGATGATGTAGGCGATGCCGTCGCCCACCGCGGCCGTGTAGCTCGCGCCGTGGTAGCTCGGGTCGGGCTCGGTGAGTCCCGGGAACTTCTCGACGTTTTTGCTCCACTCGAACTTTCCGCCGTCGACGATCACGCCGCCGATCACGGTGCCGTGTCCGCCGAGGTACTTGGTGGCGGAGTGCACCACGATGTCGGCGCCGAACTCGAACGGACGGATGAGGTACGGGGTCGCGATCGTGTTGTCGACGATGAGCGGCACACCGTGCTCGTGGGCCACGCCCGCGACGAGCGCGATGTCGAGGATGTTGATCTTGGGGTTGCCGATGGTCTCGGCGTAGAACAGCTTGGTGTTGGGGCGCACCGCATCGGCCCACGCCTGCGCGTCATCCTGGTCTTCGACGAACGTCGTCTCGATACCGAGTTTGGCGAGCGTGTACTTGAACAGGTTGTACGTGCCGCCGTAAATGGACGACGACGACACGATGTGGTCGCCGGCCTGCGCGATGTTGAGCACAGCAAAGGTCTCGGCAGCCTGGCCGGATGCGACGAGCAGCGCCGCGGTTCCGCCCTCGAGCGCGGCGATGCGCTCTTCGACGACGGCCTGGGTCGGGTTCTGGATGCGCGTGTAGATGTTGCCGAACTCGGCCAGCGCGAAGAGGTTCTTGGCGTGCTCGGCATTGTCGAAGACGTAAGACGTCGTCTTGTAGATCGGTGTGGCGCGGGCCTTCGTGACGGGGTCGGGTGCCGCGCCGGAGTGGATCTGCTGGGTCTCGAACTTCCAGTCGCTCATGGCAACCCCTTCTTTCAGCGAGTGTTTCGGCCGCGTTTCGTGACCGGTGTGGCTCAGAGCCTATGAAGGGGCGGCGCGGGCGGCAACGAGGTGCGACACACGACGTAAAGAAAGGCGGTCCCTGAGCTTGTCGAAGGGTTGCAACGCAGGACTACTCATGCAAGAGTAGTTCGCATGTCTTCGGTACGTCTCTATATCCTCGGCGCGCTCGCTGCCGAGGGACCGATGCACGGCCACCAGCTGAAACTGCTGGCCGAGCAGGAGCACGTGCACTATTGGACGGATGTCTCGGTCGGTTCGCTCTACGGAGCGATCAAGCGGCTCGCGGCTGAAGGCCTGATCACCGAACTTCGCGTCGAACGGGAGGGCAACTACCCCGAGCGCCAGGTCTACGACATCACCGAGGCGGGAACCGCGGCCCTCGCGACTCTGCGCCACGACGGACTGAGCACCGTGGTGTTCAAGCCCGACCCCTTCGACCTGGCCATGTCGCGGCTCGACCCCGCGGCTCTCGACCAGGTGGGGGAGATGCTCGCCGGACGGCTGGCGACGCTGCACGACCTGCTCGCCGCGAGCGAGGCGCAGCGGGCGAAAGCCGACCAATACCTCACCGTGAACGAGCGCTTTGTGCTGTCGCACAAATCCGCCCGCCTCGCGGCGGAAATCGAGTGGCACAACGCGCTCGTCTCCCAACTTCCCGCCATCATCGCCGACGAGTCGGCTCGAACGAAAGCTTCCTGATGTCCACTCTCCCCGCAACGGCCGCCGCCCCGGCGATCCCCAAGCGTGCCTGGCAGGCGCTCATCGTGCTGCTCGCCGGCATGTTCATCGCGCTGCTCGACACCACCATCGTGAATGTCGCGCTTCCCAGCATCCGCACCTCTCTCGACGCCTCGGAGGCGACGCTGTCCTGGATCATCTCCGGCTACGCGCTCTCGTTCGGACTCGTGCTCATCCCGGCCGGCCGTCTCGGCGACCGCATCGGTCACAAGTGGGTGTTCTTCTCGGGGCTCGCACTGTTCACCCTCGCGAGCCTCGCCTGCGGACTGGCCCAGAACGACCTGCAGCTCATCATCGCCCGCGTCGTGCAGGGCTTCGCCGGCGGTATCTTCTTGCCCGCCGTGACGGCGTTCATCCAACTGCTGTTCCCCGCCCAGTCGCGCGGCAAGGCCTTCGCGATCATGGGCGCCGTCATCGGCGTCTCGACCGCCCTCGGCCCGATCATCGGCGGACTCATCATCGAGGCGTTCGGCGAGGAGAGCGGCTGGCGTCTCGTCTTCGGCGTCAACCTGCCGATCGGTATCGTCGCGCTCATCGCAGCGGCGATCCTGCTGCCCAACGGTGCCGACGTCAAGGCAGCCAAGGGCGCCAAGTCGGGCATCGACGCGGTCGGCCTCGTGCTGCTCTCGGCGGCGCTCATCGCCCTGCTGGTGCCGCTCATCGAGGGCGAAGACCAGGGCTGGCCGCTCTGGACCTACCTCACCCTCGTCGCGGGCGTGTTGCTCGTGGTCGCGTTCGCCTTCTGGGAGATCTCGTACACGAAGCGCGGCCTCAGCCCGCTCGTGCCGCCGCGCCTCTTCAGCCACCCGGCGTTCACCGGGGGAACGATCCTGGCCCTCGTCTATTTCGCGGCGTTCACCAGCATCTTCTTCGTCATCTCACTGCTCTGGCAGTCGGGTCTCGGCCACACCGCGCTCGAGTCGGGCCTCGTCTCGATCCCGTTCGCGATCGGCTCGATCATCGGATCGTCGCAAAGCAACCGCCTCACCGCGCGCCTCGGGCGCAACGTGCTCACCATCGGTGTCGGCCTGCTCGCGATCGGCCTCATCTCGGTCTTCGTGCTGCTTCTCACCGTGGACGGTGCCGATCTCACCAACTGGATGCTGCTCGCGCCGCTGCTCATCGCCGGGCTCGGCAACGGGCTGTTCATCGCCCCGAACGCCCAGTTCATCGTCGCCACTGTCGACCGCTCCGAGGCGGGCGGCGCGAGCGGCGTCATCGGCGTGATGCAGCGCATCGGCAGTGCCGTCGGCATCGCGGTCGTCGGAAGCGTGCTGTTCGCGGGCATCGCCGACGCGAACATCCAGGGTCCCGACGACGTCAAGCAGGCGTTCACCGACGCCGCCGCGTGGGCGCTCGGGCTGAGTGCGGCGCTCAGCGTCGTGGCGTTCGTGCTCGTCTTCGCGCTGCCGAAGTCCGTGTCATCCGGTCACGGTCCGGCGGCTCCGCCCGTCGACTAACGGCTGCGGCGCGAGCCGGTGGGGTCGATGCGCGTCTCGCGCATCGGCCCCCCTTTTTTGCCCGAATCCGGCTGGGGCACGAACAGCCAGCGCGGTTTCGGTTCGATGATGGGGCGGAAGACGCGACGCACGAGCGGCGACGACAGCGCGATCGAGATGGCGATGCAGGCGAGGATCATGCTGAGCAGCCAGGTCGCGCTGGAGTGCTCGTCTTTCAGGATGCCCGTCTCGCGCAGCGGGTAGAGGATGAAGCTGTGCAGCAGGTACACGTACATCGTCGCCGTGCCGAAGTCGGTGATCCAGGTCTCGCGACGGGGGATGAGCGCGAAGAACGCGCCGGTGAGCAGCACCGCGAGCGCGATCAGGCCGAGCCGCACCGCTCCGGCCCACCACTGGTCTTCGCCCAGCCCGCGGTACGAGTCGTCGTAGAAGAACCAGTAACGCAGGTCGATCTCGCGCCAGAACTTGATGTTCACCACGACGATCACGAGCCAGGCAGCGAGGATCGCGGCGGCGACCACACGCACCCACCAGCCGTTCTTCACCACCCGGCGCCAGCGGTCGACGACGCCCCACTCGTTGAGCTTCCAGCCGAGCACGAAGAACGGCAGGATGCCGATCGCGCGCGACAGCGAGAAGGTGCTGTCGACGTTCGCGAAGAAGCCGACGCCCACCGACGCGATCACCGCGATGAGCAGCGGGAACTTGAGCAGGGCGAGGTAGGGCAGGATCAGGCGGAAGATACCGAGCGCGAGCAAAAACCACAGCGTCCAGCTCGGCTGGGTGGGGTTGAACTCCTTTTTGCCCTCGACGATGAACTGCACGAGCGTCCAGATCGATTCCATGATCACGTACGGCACGATGATGTCGGTGATGACCTTGGTCATCTGGCGGGCGGTCGGCGAACCCGGCTTCGAGAAGTAGCCGCTGATGATCGCGAACGCCGGCATGTGGAAGGCGTAGATGAACAGGTAGACGATCAGCGCGTTGTCGGAGTCGGCGGTGAGGCGCTGGATTCCGTGGCCGATCACCACGAGGGTCACGCAGAGAAAACGGGCGTTGTCCCAGAACGGCACGCGTTCTTTCGGGGCGGCGTTCTTGGCTGTCGCGGGCGTAGTAGCCGGGGGCGACGTCAGGGCTGTCATCAGTGCCAGTGTAGCGACGGTACTTTTGAACCATGACTTCTCGACGCGTTGTAGTGACCGGTGCCAGCTCAGGAATCGGAGCCGCCACCGTGCGCCTCTTCCGCGAACACGGCTGGCAGGTCGTGGGGGTCGCGCGCCGCGCCGACCGTCTCGAGGCGCTCGCCGCCGAGACCGGCGCCGACGTGTTCCCCGCCGACCTGACCGTGCAGTCCGAGGTCGACGCGCTGCGCGACTTCGTGGCCGCACTCGGCCCGGTGCACGCGCTCGTCAACAACGCGGGCGGTGCCTTCGGTCTCGCCTCGGTCGAGGCGGGCAGCGCCGACGACTGGATCCGCATGTACGACGTCAACGTCGTCGCGGTCAAGCGCGTCACCTCGGCCTTCCTGCCGCTGTTGCGCGCGGCCGCGGCGGATGTCGACGGTGTCGACATCGTCACCATCACGTCGATCGCCGGTCACACGGCCTACGAGGGCGGCGGCGGCTACAACGCGGCCAAGTTCGCCGCGCACGCGCTGATGGAAGTGCTGCGGCTCGAGCTCTCCGGCGAACCGATCCGCGTGCTCGAGATCGCGCCCGGCATGGTCAAGACCGAGGAGTTCTCCCTCGTGCGATTCGCCGGCGACCAGGCCAAGGCCGACGCCGTGTACGACAACGTGGCCGACCCGCTCGTCGCCGAGGACATCGCCGAGACGATCGTGCACGCGGTCGAGCTGCCGTTCCACGTGAACCTCGACCTCGTCGTGGTCAAGCCGGTCGCCCAGGCCGCCCCGCACAAGGTCGCGCGCGGCGCGCTGACGACGCGCGCCTAGCTAGCCGCCGACCGGCGTGACGGCGACGGCGGCTTCCTCGGGGTCGGTGTCGACGTCGTCGTCGCCGAACGCGAACTTGGGCACGAGGAACAGCAGCACGGCGGCCAGCAGCGCGCCGCCGCCGCAGATCGCGAACACCGTGAGGTAGCCGAACAGGCTCGACGCGGTGCTGCCCGCGACCTGCACGGCGCCCGCGGCGAGCAGCACGGCGAAGACGGACGACGCGAACGAGCCGCCGATCGTTTTGGTCGTGTTGGTCAGCGCGGTCGCGATGCCGGTCTGCCCGCGTGGTGCCGCCGCGGCGGCAGCGGAGGGCAGGGCGGCGACGAGGGCGCCCGCGCCGATGCCCGAGATGATCATGTTGGTGAACACCTGCAGCGCGGTGTCGTGGAACGGCAGGAAGAGCGTGTACCCGGCGGCAACCAGGAACGCCGCGCCGATCAGCGTGATGCGCGGCGTCGCGAGGCGGGCCGCGATCGGGAAGAGCACGGCTCCGACGATGAGCGACACCAGGTACGCGCCGATGAGGTACGAGATGTTCGACGCGTCGAGCGAGAGGCCGTAGCCGGTCTCGGCGCGGTCGGTGCCCGCGAAGGTCGAGAGCGGCGCCTGAGCGCCGAGCAGGCTGATGCCGACGAGCCCGGCGGTGAGCTGCACGGGCCACATGCGCGGCTGCGCCATCACCCGCAGGTCGATCGCGGGGTCCTTCTGCCTCAGTTCGAAGCGGCCCCACGGGATGAACACGAGCACTCCGGCCACCATAAGCGCGTAGACCCACCAGGTGTCGGCGCCGTTGATGCGCAGGAAGGTGAGGCCCGAGGTGATGAGCAGCAGCCCGAGGCTGAGCACGGTGAAGCCGACGATGTCGAGGGTGCGGCCCGGCAGCGGCTCCGACTCGGGTACGCCGAACAGGATGACGAAGATCACCAGCGTCACCGCGACGGCCGGGATGATGAGAGTGAGCCGCACGTCGCCGCCGAGCGCGGTGAAGACGCGCCCGCCCGCGAGCGCGCCGAGGATCGCGCCGGTCTGCAGCGCGACCACGAGGAACCCGGCGGCCTTGCGCGTCGCGGAGGCGGCGGTGCCGGTACGGCGGCCACGGTCGAAGATGAGCGCGATCTCGAGCGGCAGCCACACCGTCAGGAATCCCTGCAGCGACCAGGCGATCAGAAAGCTGGTGAAGTCGCCCGTGAACGCGAGCCACCAGGTCGCCCCGGCGGTGAGCACCGTGGAGACGAGCAGGATGCGCTTGTGGCCGTACATGTCGCCGAGCTTGGCGAGGATCGGCACGCAGAGGGCCGCGACGAGCAGCTGCGCCGCCTCGAACCAGTTGAAGTCGGCGTCGCGGATGCCGAGGTGCTCCACGAGGTCGGGGATCAGCGGAACGTAGAAACCCTGCAGGATTCCGCTCACGATCTCGACGAAGAAGAGGAACCCGACAAGACCGAAAGTCACCGAGCCGGGCCGCGTCTTGAGAATCGTCATGAACGGATGCTAGTGGCAGGGCGACCCAACGCGGCCACGCGGCGAGATAGCGTGTCTCTTATGACTTCTCTTGCCTCCGATGTACCGCCCGCCGCCGAACTGACCCCCGACCGCGAAGTCCTGACCTGGGACCAGTTCGGTGTCGCGTCGCGCGAGCTCGCGAGAGACGTGCTGTCGAGCGGTTTCGTTCCGGATGTCGTGGTCGCCATCGCCCGCGGAGGCCTGCTTCTCGCCGGGTCGATCGCGTACGCGCTCGGGGCCAAGAGCTGCGGCGCGATGAACATCGAGTTCTACACGGGCGTCGGCGAGCGACTGCCCGAACCGATCATGCTGCCGCCGATGTTCGACGACTCCACGCTCGACGGCAAGAACGTGCTGCTCGTCGACGACGTCTCCGACTCCGGCCGCACCCTCGCGATGGTCGACCAGCTGCTCAAGGCGAGCGGGGCCACCGTGCGCACCGTCGTGCTGTACACGAAGCCGGGCACGGTTCACGTGCCGCACTACACCTGGAAGAACACCGACCGCTGGATCAACTTCCCGTGGTCGGTGCTGCCCGTCGTCGAGGTCGAGGGCTACGTCGCAACCCGCGGGGCAGACGCGTGAGCATCCACCTCGTCGGAGGCGGCTGGGCCGACGACTACGACGGCGCGGTCTACCGCGAGTTCCTCGTCGAGGCCGGGGCCCGGGCACTCGCGAGTGGACGCGACATCCCGCGCATCGCCGTGCTGCTCGTGCACGAAGACGCGCTGAGCGCTTCCGACTGGGCCGACAAGTACCGCGACCAGCTGTTGCGCGTCGGCACCTGCGAACCTGTCGTCACCGCGATCGTCGAGGGCGCACTGTTCACGTCGAGCGTGCTGTCCGGCATCGACGGCCTGTTCATCGGTGGCGGCCTCACTCCCGCCTACCTCGACGCGGTCGCTCCGCTCGTCGACGAGATCCGGATGCTGGTGGCCGACTCCCTGCCCTATGTCGGCCTGTCGGCGGGAGCCGCGATCGCCGCGGACACCGCCATCATCGGCGGCTGGAAGATCGGCGACGTTCCCGTCTCTGCCGAGGCCGCGAGCGAAGACCTCGACGACGTGACCGTGGCCGAGGGCCTCGGTCTGGTCGACCTCGCCATCGACGTGCACGCCGCCCAATGGGGCACCCTCACGCGCCTCGTCGCGGCGACCGAGGCCGGTCTCGTCGACGGCGGCATCGCGATCGACGAGTACACCGTGCTGATCGTGGGCGACGACCTGCTGAAGGTCGTCGGTACCGGCAGCATCTGGCAGGTCGACCGTACCGACGACGGCGTTCTCGTGAGTACCTTGGGGGCATGAGCCCGCACACCCTGACCGAGCTGCTCGATCCGGGCTGGGCCGAGGCGCTCGGGCCGGTCGCGCCGCACATCGCGGACATGGGCGACTTCTTGCGCGCCGAGGTTGCCGACGGTCGCGGTTACCTGCCGGCGGGAGCCCACGTGCTGCGCGCGTTCACCCGGCCGCTCGCCGACGTGCGCGTGCTGATCGTCGGGCAGGATCCGTATCCGACGCCCGGCCACCCGATCGGGCTCTCGTTCGCGGTCGACCGGCACGTGCGCCCGCTGCCGCGCAGCCTGACCAATATCTACCGCGAGCTGCGCGACGACCTCGGCGTGCAGCCGCCCGAGCACGGCGACCTGAGCACGTGGGCCGACCACGGCGTGATGCTGCTCAACCGCGTGCTGACCGTGCGCCCCGGAGCCGCCGCATCACACAAAGGCAAAGGCTGGGAGGCGGTGACGGATGCTGCGATCCGGGCGCTCGTCGCCCGCGACGCGCCCCTCGTCGCCATTCTCTGGGGACGGGACGCGCAGGCGCTGAAGCCGCTGCTCGGTGCGACCCCGACGATCGAGTCGGCGCATCCGAGCCCGCTGTCCGCGTCGCGCGGCTTCTTCGGGTCGCGGCCGTTCAGTCGCGCCAATGCCGCGCTCGTGCAGCAGGGGGCGCATCCGGTCGACTGGAGCCTCGGCTAGCCGCACACCTTGTTGAGCATGGCTCCGCACGGGTAGCTTCGAAACATGGCTGCAACCGCGACAACCATCGACGTCACCCACCTCTCCAAGTCGTTCGGCGCCGTCGAGGCGGTCTCCGACCTGAGCTTCGTGGTCGAACCGGGCAGCGTCACGGGCTTCCTCGGGCCCAACGGCGCGGGCAAGACCACGACGCTGCGCATGCTGCTCGGCCTCGTGAACCCGACCTCGGGCACGGCGACGTTCGGGGGAGTCGGCTACCGCGACCTGCCCAGCCCGCTCACGACGGTCGGCACGGCTCTCGAGGCCTCGAGCTTCCACCCGGGGCGCACCGCCCGCAACCACCTCGGCATCTACACGACCGCGACGGGCATCGACCGCGGCCGCATCGACCGCGTGCTCACGCAGGTCGGAATGGACGCCTACGCCGACCGACGCGTCGGCGGCTACTCGCTCGGCATGCGGCAACGCCTCGGCCTGGCGTTCGCGCTGCTCGGCGACCCGCGGGTGCTCGTGCTCGACGAGCCGATCAACGGGCTCGACCCCGAGGGCATCCGTTGGATCCGCGGCTTCTTGCGCCAACTCGCCGACGAGGGACGCACCGTGCTCGTGTCGTCGCACCTGCTCAGCGAGGTGCAGCAGAGCGTCGACCGCGCGATCATCATCACGCGCGGGCGGCTGGTCTACGACGGCACGCTCAGCGGGCTCGAATTCACCGCGCGCGTCGCCGTCGACGCCCCCGACCGCGCGGCACTGCACCACGCGCTGCTCGCGGCCGGAGCGCGCGTCGACGTGACGGAGGGCGGTCTGATCGTGAAAGAGCTCGACTCCACCGCGATCGGCGCGATCGCCCACCGCGCGGGAGTGGCGCTCAGCCTGCTCGCCGAACAGCAGGAGGGGCTGGAGAGCGCGTTCCTCGAGCTGACGAGCGCAGAGCCCGAGTCGCAACCCGGGGCGCACAGCGGGGGCGCGCACGCGGCGCCCGCGCCGTCCGTGTCGACCGGACGGAGCGGCTCATGAGCATCGTGCGCGCCACCAGAGCGGAGCTCGCCAAGGTCTTCACCGTGCGGTTGTGGTGGATCCTCGCACTCGTGATGCTGCTGTACGTCGGCGCGCTGTCGGGAATCCTCGCGGGGGTGTTCGGCGGCCTCGACCTGTCGGAGGCGCAGGGCGCCCCGCCGATCGACCTCTCGCAGCTGTACCTGGTCGTCTACAGCACGGCCTCGGCGATCGGCTACGTCTTCCCGGTGCTGCTCGGAGCTCTCGCGGCCACCAGCGAGTTCCGGCACCAGACCCTCACTCCGACGTTCCTCGCCAACCCGCGCCGCGCCCAGGTGCTGGTCGCCAAAGCGATCTCGATGGCACTCATCGGCGCGCTGTTCGGCGTCGTCGCGCTCGTCGGTTCGGTCGGCGCCGGTGCGATCGTGCTCTCGGCCGTCGGCAAAGACGCGGGGCTCGGCGACTCTGACACCTGGGTGCTCGTCGGACGGGTCGTTCTGGCGATGGCGCTCTGGGCGGTCATCGGCGTGGCGCTCGGCACCCTCGTGCCGAACCAGGTCGCGGCGCTCGTGATCGTGCTCGCATTCACCCAGTTCGTCGAGCCGATCCTGCGTTCGGTGTCGGCGATCTGGGAGTGGACCGCGAGGGTCGGCCAGTTTCTGCCGGGGTCGGCGAGCGACGCGCTCGTCGGCTGGAGCGTGTTCACGTCGCTCGGCGCCACCACGACCGAGGTCATCGCTCTCGAGTGGTGGCAGGGCGGGTTGGTGCTGTTCGGCATCGCGGCGGTCGTCGGGATCGTCGGCTACTTCGCGATCTGGAAGCGCGACGTCACGTAGAGCCTGAGCCTCGGGGCGCCCGGCATCTGATTGACTTGTTGCGAACGGAAGGCCAATCATGCTCGAAGAGGAATACCAGCCGCGGCGCGTACTGCCGCCGCACCTGAAGAAGGTCGAACCGGTCGCCGTCTTCGAGTACTCGATCCGCCCCGCCGTGGCCGCCGATCTGCCGCACATCCGCGAGATCTACAACCACTACGTCATGAACTCCACCGTTACCTTCGACGAGACGCCGATGACCATCGCGGCGCTGCGCAAGAAATTCGCGTCGGTCGAGAAGCTCGGCTTCCCGTACATCGTGGCGGTGAGCCCGAGCGGCCAGATCCTCGGATACGCCTACGTCTATCCGTGGAAAGACAAGGCGGCCTACCGCTTCACCGTCGAGAACTCGATCTACCTCGGCCCCGGCGCGACCGGCAAGGGCCTCGGCAAGGTGCTGCTCGGCGAGCTCATCACCCGCTCCAAGGCCGCCGGCATCAAGGAGATCATCGCCGTCATCGCCGACAAGGGGGCCGAGTCGTCGATCAAGATCCACAAGGACTACGGCTTCAAAGACATCGGCCACATGGGCAAGGTCGGGTTCAAGTTCGGCCGCTGGCTCGGCACCTACATGCTGCAGAAGAGCCTCAAGTAGCGCTGCTGCACACGTCGCGTAGGTCGCTCACGTTCCTGCCGGTCGAGTGGATGGCTGACGTTCCTGCCGGTCGAGTGGATGGCTGAGGTTCCTGCCGGTCGAGTGGATGGCTGAGGTTCCTGCCTGTCGAGTGGGTGGCTCACGTTCCTGCCGGTCGAGTAGGTCGCCCAGCGACCGTATCGAGACCCTCCGGCAGCCAGCCATCACCCCCGCCGCAGCGCCCCCGCGCCACGCCGGCGTCCCTCTGGCACACCCGCACCCGCGCCGAACGACCGCATCCGCAACCTCGCGCGGTGATTCTTCGCCGTCGCGGTCGAACATGCGGGCGCGGAAGCGAAAAAAGACCGCGCACGGTCGAAAGCCAACCGACGGATGCGCCCGCCGGCCCGCGTCCTCACGCTCCGCGCGCGTTCGACCGGTGGGCCTTGCTCTGCGCGCGGCTCGCAGCACGTATCGGATCTTGGGCAGGGTTTCGATACGCTCGCTGAGCGAGCTACTCAACCAGCAGCGGGCCCGTAGACGACGCTACTCAACCAGCAGCGGGCCCGCAGACGACGCTACTCAACCAGCAGCGGGCCCGTAGACGGCGCTCCTCGAACCAGCAACGGGCCCGACGCTCCTCAACCGACGGCGCCACTCGACCCCTAGAGCTAGTGCTTGCCGCCGAGCTCGAGCAGCGTCACGCCGGCCACCACTAGGGCCATGCCGGCGAGCTGCATCCAGGTGAGGGTCTCGTGGAAAACCAGCCAGCTGATCACGGCGACCAGTACGACTCCCACGCCCGCCCAGATGGCATACGCGATTCCGAGAGGAACGCCCTTCGACAGGGTCTGCGCGAGCATCGTGAACGCGAAGACGTAGCCGACGCCCACGATCGGGTAGGCCCACCAGACGGCCTTCTCGCCGCTCGTGAGCTTCAGGAACGTCGTCGCGATCACCTCGCCGACGATTGCGAGCGCGAGGAAGATGTAGCCCACGCGTCAGCTCGCGGTGTAGACGACGTCGTGCACTTCTTGCGCGATCTCGACCGACTGGGCGTACGTGTCGGTGCCGCCGATCGTGGCGATGACCGAGATCCAGCTCTCGCCGCGCAGCACGTTCATGATCGCGGGATCGAGCGTGCGGTCGCCCTGCACGCCGTAGGCCACGCCGTCGTCGGTGACCTGCTCGTTGAGCCCCTGCTCGGTGAAGCTCGCGATCACCGCGGGCCGGGTCGCGGCGGTGAGCGGCGCTACCGAGATGGTGAAGCTGCTGACCTCGCTGTCGGAGAAGCCGAAGATGCAGCTGATGCCCCCGGCCTGCTCCTCGGGGGTGGCATCGGTGAGGTAGTCGCTGTACTTTCCGCCCGGGCCGCCCAGCAGGATGATCCCCTCGGCAGCGAAGGCGTCGAGGCGCGACTGCGGCACGATCTCGGTGCAGTCGGTCGGCATCGTGAAGGTGAGTTTCACGGCCTCGGGGGTGGTCGTGGGGGTGGGCTCTTCGGTCGCCGTGGCGCTCGGAGTCTCTTTCGGGGTCTCGGCGGCCGTGCAACCGGCGAGTACGGCCAGCAGTACGACGGCGAGTGGCAGAACCGCCAGTGATTTCGATGAGCTCATTGGTGCCCCTTTCCCGAAGTCGAACCTAACAGTAGGCAACGGATGCCCGGTTCCGCTCGAGGAGGGAATCCGGCATCCGTCGCCGTGTCGATGAGGGTATTCAGCTTCTCGGGGTCGCCCTCCGGATGATGAAGAATCCGGTGATCGCGGCTATTGCGGTGGGCACGAGCGACCAGAGGATGATGCCGTTGGCGCCGGTTTCGGCGAACCAGGTGCCGACCGCCGGCCACGAATCGGTGAAGGTGATCAGCGCAATCGCCGCGACGATGAGCACCGTGATCGCCGCCCAGAGCGCGATCATGCCGTTCGCCCGCCAGCGCACGTAGACGGCGGCGAAGGCGGCCCCGAGAAACAGGAAGAACGCGAAGATCGCGAAGTACAGCACGAATCGCACGTACCACTCGCCCACGCCGAAGTAGACGGAGGTGAACATGTGGCCGCCGAGTCCCCAGCCGCCGGTTGCGTCTTCGATCAGTGAGAGCACCGTGAGCCCCGCGCCGAACATCGCCGACAGCAGGACGAAGTAGACCGAGGTGCCGAGGTAGAAGTCGCGCCGGGTCACACCGAAGCCCTGGGCGAAGGGAAACGTGAGATTGATCGCCTGAATCGCCACGAACGTCATGTACACGAAGATGTAGAACGACGCTCCGCTCCAGCTCAGACCTTCCTGCGCCGATGCGCGATCTGCCTCGGTCGGTACCGAGGTGAAGATGATCGCCCAGATCGCCAGGTTCACCAGGAAGATGAACCCGAGGATCATCCACGGCAGAAAGATGGTCGTCATGGGGCTGACGAAATGCAATCGGATGATTGCGAGAAAACGGTTCGGCGTCGCGGGCCGGGCGCTCGCCGCGGCCTCGCCGACTGTCAGTGTTGTCATGATTCTTCGCTCCAATCCGGGTTCGTGGTGCCGTGTGTGCTGGTCGTGACCCGCACGATCAGTTGTTGCAGGGATACCGGCGCGAGTTCGAGACCCGCGGCGGTCGCCGCCGAGCGTTCGGCGGGGGAGAGGCGTCCGACGGTGACCGACGACAGGCCGCCGAGCCGATCGGCGTGCAGGATGTCGCGGCCGGCGGTGAACTCGTCGACCGCGGCCCGCGAACCGGCGACCGTGGTGGCCGATCCGCGCAGTGCGTCTGCCGAGTCATCCATGATGATCTTTCCCTCGTCGATGACGATGACGTGTTCGAGCAGGTTGCTGACCTCGTCGATGAGGTGCGTCGACAGCACGACGGTTCGCGGGTGCTCGGAGTAGTCCTCGAGCAGGCGGTCGTAGAAGATCTGGCGGGCGACCGCGTCGAGTCCGAGATACGGCTCGTCGAAGAAGGTGAGCGGTGCGCGCGACGCAAGGCCGACGATCACCCCGATCGACGAGAGCTGCCCGCGGGAGAGCTTCTTGATGCGGCGGCCGACCGGCAACCGGAAGTCGGCGACGAGTCGCTCGGCGAACTCGGCGTCCCAGTTCGGGAAGAACCACGGAGCGCTCTTCAGCACGTGCTTCGGTTTGAAGTCGTCGGGGTACTTCTGGCTCTCTTTGACGAAGCACACGCCGGCGAGTGCCCGAGCGTTCTCGACGGGATTCTCGCCGAAGAGCCGGATGCTGCCTTCCGAGAGAAAATCCTGACCGGTGATGAGCTGCATCATCGTCGTCTTGCCCGCACCGTTGCGGCCGAGGAGCCCGTAGATCAGGTTCTCTTCGATCGAGAATGTGGCGTTGTCGACGGCGGTGAGCTGTCCGAATCGCTTGGTGAGGCCTTCGACCTCGACTACGGGGTTCACTGTGGTTCTTCCTTCCTGATCATGTCGCTCAGCTGGGCGGAAGTGATGCCGAGCTTGGCGGCCTCCGCGACCAACGGCCTGACGTACTCGGATTGAAATGTTTCGCGCCGTCCCGCCATCAGACGGTCGCGTGCGCCTTCGGCGACGAACATGCCGATTCCCCTCTTCTTGTACAGGATCCCGGCCTCGACGAGCAGGTTCACGCCCTTGCCCGCCGTCGCCGGGTTGATTCGATAGAACGCCGCGAACTCGTTGGTCGACGGCACCTGGGTCTCTTCGGCCAGCACTCCGCCGAGGATGTCGTTCTCGATGCCCTCGGCGATCTGTACGAAGATCGGCCGCGACTCATCCATGAGCGGCGGCGTTCGTTGGTTCGTTACTCATGTAACTAACCAACCAGCCCCCGACCGCGCTGTCAAGACCTAGGCTCAAAGAATGTTCGAACTCCACCACCTCACCGCCCAGGAACAGGCCGACTGGCTGCGTCGCGGCGACGTCTCGCCGACCGAGCTCGCCACGCACTATCTCGAACGCATCGCCCGTCTCGACGGCGAGCTGGGCGCGTTCACGACCGTGACACCGGATGCTGCGCTGGCGCGGGCGGCCCACGTCGAGTCGACAATGTCGAAAGCCCTCGCGCTCTGGGGACTGCCCCTCGGCGACAAAGACCTGAGCGCACGTGCCGGGGTGCGCACGACGTACGGCTCACGGTTGTTCGCCGACTTCGTGCCGACCGAGAGCGACGAGATCGTCACCGCCCTCGACGACGCGGGCGGGGTGAGCCTCGGCAAGACCAACGCTCCCGAGTTCGGTCTGCCGAGCTATACCGAGTCTCTCGTGGCGCCTCCCGCGCGCAACCCCTACGACACGACCCTCGGCGCCGGAGGCAGCAGCGGGGGAGCCGCCGTGGCGGTCGCCGCCGGCCTGCTGCCCGTGGCGCCCGGGTCGGACGGCGGCGGGTCGATCCGCATTCCGGCGGCCGCCACCGGGCTCGTCGGCCTCAAGCCGTCGCGCGGCCGGGTGCCTGCGAACGCGGGGTTCGCGTCGCTCGGCGGACTGGTCGCGCCCGGGCCGATCGCGCGCACCGTGGCCGACGCCGCGATGCTGCTCGACGCGATGGTCGAGGGCGGTCCGTACCAGTACGCGACCCGTGCACCGTCGTGGGACGGTGGGGCACTGCTCAACGCCGCCGTGCGCGGCGAGGGGCGTTTCGAGATCGGCGTGATGACCACGTCGCCGTGGGACAGCACATACGACATCACCCTGTCGCCCGAGGGCGAGTCCGCCCTCGCGACCGCGGCGTACGAGTTGAACGTGCTCGGCCACGGCCTGCAGGACTACGAGCTCGAACCGGACGACAGCTACGGTGCGGCGTTCCGCACGCTCTGGCAGGCGGGAGCCGCGAACATCCCGGCCGAGGGCGAACAGCTCGAGCTGCTCGAACCGCTCACGCAGTGGCTCGTGGCCCGCGGTCGCGAGCTGAGCGCACGCGACCTCGGCACGGCTCTGGCGACACTGACGCGGTTCGAGAGGAGTGTCATCCGTCAGTTCTCGCGTTTCGACGCGGTTCTGACGCCGGCGCTCGCGCTCACTCCGCGCCCGGTCGGCTGGTACGACCAGCAGGATCCCGAGCGCAACTTCGAACAGCAGGTGCAGTACACGCCCTACACGTCGTTCGCGAACGTGAGCGGGCTGCCCGCGATCACGCTGCCGGTCGCGGTGACGGATGCGGGACTTCCGATGGGCGTGCAGGTGATCGGACGCCCGGGCGGCGAGCACACCCTGCTCGCGATCGGCGCCCAGCTCGAGCGCCGGTTCGCCTGGCAGCGTCGGCACCCGCCGCAGTGGTGACCGGCGCGGGGCTGCTCGCTAGCTGAGCCCCGCATTGCGGCGGATCTCGTCGATACGCGCGGCGGAGAACCCGATGTACCAGTGATCGCCGGCGAACAGGTAGAACAGCTGGGGTCGGTCGTCGCTCTTCGGGCCGACGTAGAGGTCACCGTCGCCGTGAGGCTCGGCGACGAAGCCCTCGGACACGAGACGTGCCTCGATCGTCGCGGTGTTGTCCGCCGACAGTTCGGAAAGACCGTAGTACTCGGTGGCGTCGGACTGCGGATAGCCCCACTGGCAGAGCAGCCCACCGTTGGTGACGAACGCCGCCTCCGGCCGGCCCTGGTCGACGGCGCGCTGGGCGAAGTCGTCGCTCAGCCGGTACTCCCGGCCGGTGAAATCGTCGATCGACGCCTGGTCGAGCAGCGTGTCGCAGCCGAGTGCGACCGGAGTGGCAGTCGGCGTGGGCGACGGCGATGTGGGCGACGCGGACGGTCCCGCGGAGTCGGCGGGAGACTGCGCGCACGCGGCGAGGCCGAGCGACGCTGCCACCGCGAGGGTCGTGAACACTGCCTGTCGGATCCTCATAGTCGAGAGGTTATCAACTGCGAGAGGGCCCGTCCGTCACGATTGCGCAACGGACGGGCCCTCCTCTGACCAGACTCGACGAGCGTGGAACTCAGTGCGCGAGCACCGGCTCCGCGTTCTCGTCGGCCGGGGTGTCGTGCAGCGACAGCCCCTGGCCCTTGCGGCGGAACAGCAGCGCGGCGATGAGGGCTCCGGTGAGGAAGATGCCGGCTCCCCACCAGTAGGCGGTGTTGTAGCTCGTGATCGCGGCCTGAGCGGCCACGGCCGCCGTGTTGGGCTGGTGCGACGTGAGGTAGTCGGTCGCGGCAGTCGCAGCGAGCGTGTTGAGCAGCGCGACGCCGATCGATCCACCGACCTGCTGGCTGGTGTTCACCATCGCCGAGGCGACCCCGGCGAACTGGCGGTCGACGCCGAGCGTCGCGGTCTGCATCGCGGCCGGCATCGTCGAGCCCATGCCGAAGCCCAGGATCATCAGCGGGATCAGGATGTCGGGAACGTAGTCGCTGCCGAGGTCGAGGCGCGTCAGCAACACCATGCCGATCGCCGAGACCGTCATGCCGAACGGCACCATGACCTTGGGGCCGAAGCGGGGGACCAGCAGGTTGGTGCCGAGTTGCGCGGCGACCACGAGCATGCCGATCATCGGCAGGAACGATAGGCCGGTCTGGATCGGCGTGTAGCCGAGCGAGGCCTGCAGGTAGTACGTGACGAAGAGGAAGATGCCGAACATTCCGGCGCCGGCCAGCAGCACGGCCGTGTAGGCGGCGCCGCGGTTGCGGTCGAGCACGATCGACAGCGGCAACAGCGGGTGGGCCGCGCGGCGCTGCCAGAGCACGAAGGCGACGATCAGCACGACGAAACCGGCGAGCATGCCCCAGGTGAGCGGGGAGTCCCAGCCGTCGGTCTCGGCGTTGGAGAGGCCGAAGACGAGGCCGAAGAGGGCGCCGGAGACGAAGATCGTTCCGGGGATGTCGAGCTTCGGGCGCGGGCCGGTGCGCTTGGTGTTGGTCACGAAGACGAGCGCTCCGATGACCGCGACGACCGCGATGACGACGTTGATGTACAGGTTCCAGCGCCAGTCGAACTTCTCGGTGAGGAAGCCGCCGAGCAGCAGGCCGACGGCGCCGCCGGCTCCGGCGATGGCGCCGAAGACGCCGAACGCGCGGGCGCGCTCCTTGGGGATGGTGAAGGTCGTGGTGAGCACGGCGAGCGCGGTGGGCGCGAGCATGGCGCCGAAGGCTCCCTGCAGGGCGCGGGCCGCGACGAGCAGGCCGAAGCTGTCGGCCGCTCCGCCGAGCGCCGAAGCGACGGCGAAACCGATGAGGCCGATGATGAAGGTGCGCTTGCGGCCGATGAGGTCGGAGAGCCGGCCGCCGAGCAGCAGCAGGCTGCCGAAGGCGAGCGAGTAGGCGGTGATGACCCACTGGCGGTCGCCGTTGGAGAAGCCGAGGTCGGCCTGGGCGGCGGGGAGCGCGATGTTCACGACGGTGGAGTCGAGCACCACCATGAGTTGCGCGAGGCCGACGGTGATGAGGGTCCACCAGCGCCGGGACGGGGCCGCGACGACCGCGGCAGGAATGGTCTGTGTCATACCGACGACTATATACGGAACTAAACAGTTTCGGATACCATTAGTTTCGGAACTGATCCTTTACGGTAATGATCAGTTCCGAAACCGCTCGTGGTCTACAATAGACCCACCGAGAGTAAGGAGTAAAGCCGCAATGACGCAGCTTGATGTTCCCCAAAAAGAGGCCGCTCCCAAGGCGAAACTCGGGCGCAAACGCGACCACACCCGCGATCCCGAGATTCTGGATGCGGCGTTGGAAGTGCTCGCCGAGACCGGCTACGACGGTATGACCATCGACATGGTGGCCACCCGCGCGAAGGCCGGCAAGGCCACGCTCTACCGCCGGTGGGCATCGAAGGGCGAACTCGTCATCGACGCCGTCGCCTGCATGAAGCAGGTCGATGCCGACGACATCCCCGACACCGGCACCCTGCGCGGCGACCTGATCGCGATGATCAAGCCGCACGCCCTGCACGACGCCGAGAAGAAGCAGCGCATCATGGGCGGGCTCACCTCGATGATCTCGCGCGACCCCGAGCTGGCCGACGCCGCCTATGCGGCGATCGTCGAGCCTCGCGCGTACGTCAACCGCCTGCTTCTGCAGCGGGCGATCGACCGCGGCGAGATCGCGGCCGACACCAACATCGAGCTGATCTCGCTCGTGAGCCAGTCGATGGCGACCTACCGCACGGTGATGTTGCGCAAGCCGATCGACCGGGAGTTTCTGATCTCCGTCATCGACGGCGTGCTGATGCCGGCCCTCGGACTGGCAACTCCCAAGGCGACCTCCTAAACCGAGGGATTGACGCGGTCGCCCTTCGACGAGAGGTCGGAGGTCTCGCCGACCTCGGCCGTCTCCAGGCCGGAGGCCAATACCCGGTCGACGAGCTCGCGCGAGCCGCCGACGATCGTCGAGTCGAAGTCGATCTCGCTCGCGACGAACCAGCTGTGGTCGTCGGGCCACGCGAGGTTGAGTGTCTCGCTCCAGCGCCAGGCCCAGCCGCTCGCCTTCGGCCACACCGGGTCGCGCAGGGTCGTGAGCCGGCCGCGGAACAGGCCGTACTCGCGGCCCGGCAGGCCGAGTGTCGCGCTCGACGGCAGGTCGACGTCGAACGTCGGTCGGATGCCGGCGCTCGGGTCCGGTTCGCTCTCAGGCCCCGCACCGGCCTCGGCGGTGAACGAGAGTCCGATGCTGCTCGTGCCTCCCTCGTTGTACTGGCCGTAGCCGGTCCAGACGCCGATCATGATGGGAGCATCACCGCCGATCGACGTCGCGAGAGTGGCAAGCCCGTCGACATCGAGGGCTCCAGTATCGGGATCGCTTTCCTGCCAGTCGGAGCCGGAGATGCGTCTCCACTGCATCAGCGAGTGCGGCGTGCGGCCGGTCAGCGCGCAGACTTCGGCCCAACGCAACCGCTTCTCTCCCACCGGATGGAACACCCGCGCGTAGGCCTCGAACCCGGTGGGGCAGACGCGTCCCACGGCGCCGAAGTCTCCCGCGAGCCGTGGCGCGATCCAGTCTCCGGCGGCAATGTCGGTGCTGTGCTCGAAGGCGCGCACGTTACCCGCGGTCGGCGAACTGGCGGGTGCGGTCGAGTGCGTCGGCCGTGCTGCCGAAGAACCAGTAGTCGCCGGTGAACGCGTAGTAGTGCTCGAACCCGTTGCTGTCGGTGAGCGAGTACCGGTCGGCCCCGTTGTGCTCGTCGAGCACGTAGCCCTCGGCGTCGAGCCGGGCACGCTGCGCGGCCTCCTGGGTGTCGTCGATCGCCGATCCGCCCAAGACTTCGGTGTTGTCCGTGCTCGGAACGCCCCACATGCAGAGGGCGCCGCCGTACTCGACGAAGGCGGCGTTCGGCTGCCCCTCGGCGATCTGGCGCTCGGCGTAGTCGTCGCTGAGCGTCCACCCCGCTGCGGCGTACTTGCTCTTGTTCTCGGGCGAGACGAGGCTGTCGCAGGTGATCGCCATGGGATCGGCGGGGGCCGTCGCCTCCGTGGGCGTGGGTGTCGCCGACGGCGGGGTGGCCCCGCTCGGCTCCGTCGGCGCGATGAGCACCGGCGTGCAGCCGACGAGGGCGGCCGCGGCTGCAATGCCGACGGCGAGCATCAGTACGATCGAAGAGCGCTTCATGCTCGACATTTTATCAATTTCGGCACTCGGGCTGGATATCGACTCGATAACGACAGGCCGTGCCGCGGGGGCTCAGCGTGCGTCGGCGAGAGCCTTGCGCACGCGCGGCACGACCTCGGTGGCGTACAGCTCGATCGACTCGAGCATCATCGCCTGGGGCACGCCCGACCAGTCCATCTGCAGGCCGACGCGGTCCATGCCGAGGTGGCCGTGCACGTAGACGATCTTCGCGGCGACCTCGTCGGGGCTGCCGGCGAAGATAGCCCCGCGGGTGTTGACCATGTCTTCGTAGGTCTCGCGGGTCGGTGTCGGAAAACCGCGCTCGGCCGAGATGCGCGCCATCGAGTCGATCCAGTACGGGTAGAACGCGTCTTTCGCGGCACGCGCGTCGGTTCCCACGAAGCCGGGAGCCGCGATCGCGGTGCGCAGGGCGGCAGGGTCGTGCCCGTGCTGGGTGGCAGAGCGGCGGTAGAGGTCGAAGAGCGGCGCGAAGCGTTCGGGATGGCCGCCGATGATCGCGTAGCTGACGGGCACGCCGAGAGCGCCGGCACGGGCGGATGACTCGGGGTTGCCGCCCGTCGCGATCCAGATGTCGAGCTTGCCGGGGTAGTCGCCGTGCTGGCTCGGGCGCGGCAGAATCTGCTGGCTCTCGAGCGGCGCGCGAAACCGGCCGCTCCAGGTGATGAATTCGAAGTCGTTGAGGGCGAGCAGCAGGTCGAGCTTCTCGGCGTAGAGCGCGTCGTAGTCTTCGAGGCTCGCACCGAAGATCGGGAACGACTCGATGAACGAGCCGCGTCCCGCGACGATCTCGGCGCGGCCGTGGCTGAGCAGGTCGATCGTGGCGAACTGCTGGAAGACACGCACGGGGTCCTCCGTCGAGAGCACCGTGACCGCGCTGCCCAGTTTGATGCGCGAGGTGACGGTGGATGCGGCGGCGAGAACGG
>Ga0247811_1000121_pt1 | contig 27140 bp, 26 predicted proteins | sample UWRJL134311R1_FD_189018 | JGI IMG/M metagenome (GOLD analysis project Ga0247811, IMG submission 189018) | Plant litter microbial communities from Arlington Agricultural Research Station in Wisconsin, United States - UWRJ-L134-311R-1 | ecosystem: Environmental > Terrestrial > Plant litter >...
ACCGTGGCAATAACACATAAAGGATACTTTTTTAAACTCTTCAATATTATCCAAAAGTTAGGTAATCTTAAAGCTAATTTTAATCAAAACATTAAATTATAATAAGTGAATTAACAAAAATGATAAAAATAATTCAAATTTTAACCTATAACGGTTTCGTAAATGAGAATACAGCATAGAAATTAGCTAATAGGGTTGTGCAAATAACCTTTTTTCATAAGTAATTTAGCATCAGAGAATTAGAACTATTAATTTAAAAACTAAGATTATGAAAAAGATTGTAAAATTGAGTTTAGTATGTGCTGTACTTTTCAGTGGAATGACAAGTTATGCAATTGATGGAAATGAAGATTTTAATCTTCATGTAATAAAAGCTAATGGAAAGCAAATTACGTTTGCTGTAAACAAATTACAAAAAGCGAACTTAGCGATTTATGACAAAGACGGATCTTTAATTTATTCTGAAAATGCTTCAGGCAAAGACGGGATTTTAAGAACTTTCAGCCTGGAAGAATTTCCTGAAGGAACTTACTTCTTACAAGTTGAAGATAATGTGAAGACAGTAAGACACGAAATTACAGTTACTGATAATACAACCATTTTGTCAAGAAAAGCAATTTCATCTGTTTACAAAGCAGGTTTCGCTGCCGAAAATAGCAGCGTGGCAGCACGTTAATTTTATACTCTGGTACAGTATAAAAATGAGGTTAGATAGTTAGTAAAATTTTAAAATTAAATTTTTGAAAACAGCTCTTTGTGGTTATAGAGCTGTTTTTTTTGTTTGTTATTTTACCAAAATTTTACTTCTCTAAAAATTTTGAGAAATTATTCTTAATAAATGTATCACACTGGTACTTATGTAATTAAAAAAATGCTTAAAAAATAAATCCAAAACAGAAGTAAATACGTACATAGCGTAAACAAAGTACCGAAATAGTTTGGATTCAGCATTTTATCTCTTAAAAAAGGTGATTTTTTTGCATTAAATTAAATTTGTATTTGTAGTTTTGAACGTTCCACATTGAGTAATTAACAATTTAAAAAAACATTAAAAAAACATGACAAAATTTACCAAATCTGGCTTAGTTGCGGCCTTTTTCCTAGCAACAATTTTCACCTACGCCATTGATGGAAAAGGGGATTATATTTTGAATATAAAAACCGGAAACGGAAAAGTAGTTAGTTTTACTTTAGACACCGTTGAAAAATCATCTTTTTCTATCTATGATGAAAACCACAATTTACTTTATGCAGGAGAATCTGCAGCAAACAAACTTGAGATTTCAAAAACAATAAGTTTAGAAGGTTTTCCAGCCGGAACTTATGTTTTAGAAGTGAAAGCAAACGAAAAAGTTGCGACACACGAAATTAAAGTTGCTGCAAAAAAGGTAAAAACTGTAAAGTTAGACGAATCTGTAAACGATAGTCCAGGATTTCGTCGTTAAACCACCTTTTTTGCCCTAAAAAGTTAAAGCAGTTCCGGGATGGAGCTGCTTTTTTTTCTTCACAACCTAACCTATGAATGCTGTGCGATGTCTCCGACTTGTATTTATACAAATAAATTATCGCGTCTCGAATGAGCTTATTGAAATATAAACCTGTTCTAAAAGTGAGACATCGTATTTACATTCATTTATACCGTTTTTAGTGATTTTTACAAAATTTGACTAAAAACAAAAAAAGGCTTTATTAACTATTGCAAAACTCAGCATTAATAGAAAAAAATATGCATAAAAAAAACCTCCCATTTCTGAGAGGTCTTCCTAAATCTATAAATCATAAAAAATCTACATATTCCTTCTATACTGCCCTCCAACTTCAAACAACGCCGAAGTAATCTGACCCAGAGAACAAACCTTTGTGGCTTCCATTAAATGGTCGAATAAGTTTTCGTTTTTAATAGCGGCTTCTTGCAGTTTGTTTAAATGCTCGTTTACTTTTTCTTCGTGAAATTGATGCAAATTATCCAGCATCGTAATCTGATATTGTTTTTCTTCTTCGGTGGCGCGAATTACTTCTGCCGGAATTACCGTTGGAGAACCTTTTGAACTTAGAAAAGTGTTTACTCCCACAATTGGAAAATCTCCGTTGTGTTTTAAGGTTTCGTAATACAAACTTTCTTCCTGAATTTTAGAACGCTGGTACATCGTTTCCATTGCTCCAAGAACACCGCCTCTTTCTGTAATTCGGTCGAACTCTTGTAAAACGGCTGCTTCAACCAAATCAGTCAATTCTTCGATGATAAACGATCCCTGAATTGGGTTTTCGTTTTTCGCCAAACCTAATTCTTTATTGATAATCAACTGAATCGCCATTGCACGACGCACAGACTCTTCTGTTGGTGTTGTAATCGCTTCATCATACGCATTGGTGTGCAATGAATTACAGTTGTCGTAAATCGCGTACAAAGCCTGCAAAGTCGTTCTTATATCATTAAAATCAATTTCCTGCGCATGCAGAGAACGTCCCGAAGTCTGAATGTGGTATTTCAGCATTTGTGCTCTTTCGTTGGCTCCGTATTTATTTTTCATGGCTTTTGCCCAAATTTTACGTGCCACACGACCAATAACCGAATATTCCGGATCTACTCCATTCGAGAAGAAGAACGATAAATTTGGTCCAAAATCGTTGATGCTCATGCCGCGGCTCAAATAGTATTCCACGTAAGTGAAACCATTAGAAAGCGTGAATGCCAATTGCGTAATTGGGTTTGCTCCCGCCTCTGCAATATGATATCCTGAAATGGAAACCGAATAAAAATTACGAACGTTTTTGGTAATAAAATATTCCTGAACGTCGCCCATTAAACGCAAAGCAAATTCGGTAGAAAAAATACAGGTGTTTTGCGCCTGATCTTCCTTTAAAATATCGGCCTGAACCGTACCACGAACCTGTGATAACGTTTTGGCTTTTATTTCATTATAAACATCCATTGGTAAAACCTGATCTCCGGTAACACCCAAAAGCATTAATCCTAAACCGTTGTTTCCTTCCGGTAAATCGCCTTGGTATTTCGGTTTTTCGATACCTTTTGCTGCGTATATTTCGTCGATTTTAGCTTCAACTTCTTTTTCTAATTCGTTGGCTTTAATGTAATACTCGCATTGCTGATCGATTGCCGCATTCATAAAAAAGCCCAGCAACATTGGCGCTGGTCCGTTGATGGTCATACTAACTGAAGTTAAAGCATGCACCAAATCAAAACCGGAATACAGTTTTTTAGCATCATCTAAACAACAGATCGAAACTCCTGCATTTCCAATTTTTCCGTAAATATCAGGACGAATATCCGGATCGTTTCCGTATAAAGTCACACTGTCAAAAGCTGTCGAAAGTCGTTTTGCCGGCAAACCTGCACTTACATAATGAAAACGTTTATTGGTTCTTTCCGGTCCGCCCTCGCCCGCAAACATTCTCGAAGGATCTTCGCCTTCGCGTTTAAACGGATATAATCCTGAAGCAAACGGAAATTCTCCAGGAACATTTTCCTGTAAATTCCAACGTAAAATATCGCCCCAGGCTTCATATTTAGGCAAAGCAATTTTCGGAATCTGAATGTGTGATAAACTTTCGGTATGTGTTGCGATTTTAATCTCTTTATCACGAACCTTAAAAGTATAAACCGGGTTTTTATATTTATTTACTTTCTCGTCCCAATTCAGGATAATTTCCCAATTGTACGGATCTAAGTCCATTTTTACTTTGTCGAATTGATTGAGTAAAAGGTTCAAGAAAATTCTGTTTTCGTCGTGTTCCTGAATTCCAGCAGGCAAAACAGTTGCATCATCAATTCCTGCTTTATTAATTTGTGGAATTTTTCCAGAAACTGATTCTATCGTTTTTAAAATTCCGTATAATTTCTGCGCTACTTTTTGCTGCGAAAGCGCGATTTCATCATAGCTTCTGTTGTTCTCTGCTATTTCAGATAAATAACGTGTTCTGTGTGGCGGAATGACGAAGATTTTCTCGCTCATTTCGCGCGTAATTTCAAAAGTCGAATGCAATTCTGAATCGGTTTTTTCGACAATTTTATCCATGATTGCTTTATAAAGCGTGTTCATTCCGGGATCATTAAACTGAGAAGCAATGGTTCCGAAAACGGGCATTTCGTCCGGATTTTTATCCCATAAATTATGATTGCGCTGATATTGTTTTTTAACATCACGAATCGCATCTAAAGCACCTCTCTTATCAAACTTATTCAAGGCTACCAAATCAGCAAAATCAAGCATGTCGATTTTCTCTAATTGTGTTGCCGCTCCAAACTCCGGTGTCATTACATATAAGGATACATCAGAATGATCCATAATTTCGGTATCTGATTGACCAATTCCTGAAGTTTCCAGAATAATCAAATCGTATTTCGCCGCTTTTAGAACCTGAATGGCTTCGGCAACATATTTCGATAATGCTAAATTCGACTGACGTGTTGCCAGCGAACGCATATATACACGTGAATTATTTATGGCATTCATTCTAATCCTGTCTCCTAAAAGTGCTCCTCCGGTTTTTCTCTTAGAAGGATCGACAGAAATTAATCCGATTGTTTTTTCGGGGAAATCAATTAAAAATCGGCGAACCAATTCGTCTACCAAAGATGATTTTCCGGCACCGCCCGTTCCGGTAATTCCCAAAACAGGAATTTTAGAATCAGCATTATTTTCATGAATCTGATCAAAAACCGGTTTTGCTATTTCCGGAAAATTCTCAGCTGCAGAAATTAATCGTGCAATGGCAGTTGGTATTTTATTTTCGATGTGATCAATTTCTCCGTTTAGTTGATCTCCAATAGGGTAATCTGATTGCTGAACCAAGTCATTAATCATTCCCTGAAGTCCCAAAGAACGTCCGTCATCGGGAGAATAAATTCTTGTAATTCCATATTCATGTAATTCTGAAATTTCGCTTGGCAGAATTACTCCCCCGCCTCCGCCAAAAATCTTGATATGTCCTGCACCCTTTTCCTGCAGCAAGTCATACATATATTTAAAATATTCATTATGACCGCCTTGATAAGAGGTCATCGCAATCGCATTTGCATCTTCCTGAATGGCGGTGTTTACTACTTCTTCAACGCTTCGGTCATGGCCTAAATGAATGACTTCGACACCTGTCGACTGAATAATACGACGCATGATGTTAATGGCTGCATCATGTCCGTCAAAAAGAGAAGCTGCGGTAACAATTCTTACTTTATTTTTAGGAATATATGGTTTTTGTTGTTCCATTTTATGAATATGATAATTTTAAGGGAGCAATTTACAAAATATTTTAATATTCAGTTATTCTTATAGCGTTATGTTAACATAAAAACTAATTATTTTTTTAGTTCGTGGGTAACAATTTAAAACCCAAATGTATTTATTGTAAAGGATCCTTAATAACATGGCAATTTTGAAAGATTTAAATTGAATACAACAACTTGTTTGCCAGCATCATAAAGTAATTTAGCAGTGTAGAAAAGCCCCAAATTTTTACCGGAAAACTTACCATTAGAGTAACGTTAAAAATTTAATACAATGAAAACAATTTATCAATATACACTAATTATAGCGACTGGTTTTTTAATCTCTTCTTTCACTTTAAAAAGCGATAGAAAAGATAATCAAAATGCAGTAAGCACCAGCCTTCTTTTAACTTCTAATTCTGATATAGTAGATACTGAAGTTATAAATGATTTTTTCAAAAGATATTCTAACCTGAAGAAATATCAAAAAGAAGTTACAGCGTTATACAAAAACAGATCGTACGGAACTATTTGGTATAACGATGATAAAGTAACTGATTTTGGAAAATTATTATATGAAAAATTAAAACAAACCCATCAGGAAGGTTTAGAAATTTCGTTTCCTTATGAAAACGAAATGGATCAGATTTTCGCGAATCACTCCACAGAAAAACCTTCAAAAGCAGATGCCGATATGTTGTTAAGTGCCGCATACATTATATATATGAGTAATGTTTATGAAGGACTTGATGCTGCAACCGTAAAAAAAACCGGATGGCTTTTACCAAAGAAAAAAATATCTTATGAAACCTTATTAGATTCTCTAATGGTTAATCCTACTTTGTTAGAGAAAAATGATGAGCTTTTATTCAATCAATATTACAAGCTTCAGGAAATTTTGAAAAAATACAGACAAATTCAAAAAGACGGCACCTGGAAACCTATTACAACTGCTTCTCCTTATAAAGACATCAGACCAGATGCTACCTCAATTACAGTTGCGCAGGTCAGAAACAGATTGTTTGTGATGGGAGATTTACAAAACGATTCTAAAAGTGAATTTTATGATCGTGAATTGATGGATGGTGTAATGAAATATAAAGTGAGAAACGGATTAAAACCAAATTATATCATTACAGAAGATCATATTAAAGATTTGAATACTCCAATTGCTGAAAAAATAAACACTTTGATGATCAATATGGAAAGATGCAGATGGATTTCTCCAAAATTGGTTACTGATACTGAATATATTATGGTAAACATTCCATCTTTTGAATTGGTTTATGTAAAAAATGGAAAACCTGAATTAGTTTCTAAAGTATTTGTGGGCTCACAATTGACTAAAACCACTATTTTTAATGGTAATATCGACCGAATCGTTTTCAGCCCTTATTGGACAGTTCCTCAAAGTATTGTTGACAATGAATTGAAATTAAAAATGGCTGCTGATAAAAATTATTTAGCTGATCATAATATGGAAATGGTTAAAGGTCAGGTAAGACAAAAACCGGGACCTGAAAATTCCTTAGGTTTAGTAAAATTTATTTTCCCAAATCCAGACGATATTTACATGCACGATACACCGGCTAAAACATTATTTGAATTCGAAAAAAGAACATTCAGCCACGGCTGCATTAATGTAAAAAAAGCGAAAGAATTAGCCATTGCCATGTTGAAAGATTATCCTGAATGGACACCGGAAAGAATTAATAAAGCGATGGATGGCACTGAAGAAACTGCCTTTAAACTGCCTAACAAAGTGCCTATTTATATAACTTATTTTACTTCATGGGTAAATGATGCGGGAGATATTAGTTTTTATCAGGATGTTTATGACAGAGATGCCGAATTAAACAACTTTTTATTTCCTCAGGAAACTAATGCCACTGCGTTTAATAACTAGTAAAAATATACCAATCAACCTGAAAAGCTTAGCATTTTTTTGCTAAGCTTTTTTTTTAGTGTAAAATTAAAAAAAACGACTTTCAAAAAAAACCTTAAATTACTAGTAATAAACCTTTTAGTAGTAAAAAAATCATTGTTTCAGAGAGACCTTTGCCAAATAATAATACCACTATTTGTAACTTAAAATCTTTGATCATGAAAACAAATAATACTGAAGGATTATCAATGTTTGAAATAAACGTATTAATCCAGCAAGGAGCAAAATTTGTTAAGTTCCCATACATGAATAAATTCAAAAGTTCGAACATTTATTTTATTCGTCCGGGTGAAAAACCTTTTAAATATGCCTTAAATCATTTGTTCCTGAATATAAAAAATGGGTGGAATAAAAGTCCACTGCTGCCAGTTTACCTTTTAAAATCTTTGTTTTATTTATTGATTGGCGGTATCGATTATACACAGGCGATTTTAAATGATTTACGACAAAATAATCCGGAATACAATACCGATTTACAGTATTTACAATACACCTAAAAATAGTTTTAAAGCAATTTGAGCAAGCGGAATCTAATTTGGATTACCGCTTTTTTTGATTATTTTAGATTTAAATCTGATTATTTTAAATGTATATTGCATCACTATTATCAACTTAAAATTAACTTAAACCTATGGAAGATTCAAACGAATTAATTACGAGAAAAAGCTGGTGGGAAAGAAACTGGAAATGGTTTGTTCCAACAGGCTGTGTGGGTCTTTTGCTGCTTTTTGTTTTATTTATAGCCGGAATTTTCTTTGGAGTTACCTCGATGATGACAGATTCTGATGCTTATAAAGAATCGCTCATGAAAGCACAGCAAAATAAACTCGTAACTGAAAAACTGGGAAGTCCCATTGAAGCAGACGGAATGACTTCCGGCAGTATTAATATACATAATGATACCGGAAATTGTGATTTGCAGATTCCGATAAAAGGCACAAAAGGAAAAGGCACTTTATTTGTAGCCGGCGAAAAGCGGGGCAGCTGGAAATACAGTGTAATGTCTGTTTATATTAAGGCAACAAAAGAAGAAATTGATTTATTAAAGAAGTAATTCAGAAGCAAAATAGGCTTAAGGACTTGTTTTAAAATGCTAGTATTAAGTTACTGTTTTTTTTCTATTAAATACGGCATCCCGTATTAAATTTAACGGCTATATCAGTACATTTGGCAAAAATTAATTTATGAGAAAAATTACATTATTCCTGCTGTTAACTGTAATTAGCAGCAATTCTTATGCTCAAAAGGCTGACACTAATAAGAAAAAAATTAAAATAACCATTCCGAAGTCAGAATTTTTCAAGAACATTAAAACGTATAATATTATTGTTCAGGGAGATGACACCTGGAATACAACTTATGCTGATAAAAATACCAATACTTATGAGCATAATGTTGTAAAAAACACCATTGAAGATTACACTAAAAAAGATGTGGCCAATCCTGATGTTCGTGTTTTAATGGGATATAAAGGAACTCCATATCAAAAAGCAAGTAATGGCCAGTATCTTTTAGAAGGAGATTTTAAATATTTGGTTTTAGGAAGGAATAATGAAATCATTTATGAAAAAGGCACGAATGCTAAATTGTATTCTCCGACTTATATTAATGGAAAACCAAATGAAAGCCTTGCGGGTGATTTGAATAATATTGGTTATAAATTCCTGAATGACAATACCATTTTTGCAACCGAAAAAGAATATGCACTAAACTACGGCTTATTTGAAAAAGCAGAGGAGTTTCCTGAATTAGTAGAATTTAATACTAAAACAGATGAATTTTTAAATAAAATAGCCGGAAATTCTTTAGATGCATCTTATTTGACTGAATTAGAAAAATTCTATTTGGGTTATGCCGGAAAAGAATACAAAAAGCTGAAACCAAAAGATTACAACAAAGTGATTTACTTAAATTTAGCTTTAACAGAAATGTTTCTTTTAAATTTTGACAAATCATTAGAATATCTCGAAACTGCCAAACAAGGTGCCGGGATGATGAGTATGTGGCCAGATGAAGCGAAAGCAAATATTACAAGTTTAATGACGGTAAATCAAAAGAATTTTGATGCTAAGGTAGAAAACCCCACGTTTGATTCTGCTTACTATATTCACTTAACTGGTTCAGTAACTCAAAACGGAGAAGCAAAAACCGGAAAAATTAAAACAGATCGTTTTCCTAACCTGCAGGCAGGAAGCATTATGAAATCTGATGATCCTACTAAGGCGAAGGTTTGGATTTATAAGGATAACGGCGATGTAGATTTTATTTATGTAGACAACAAAACTACAATCTCTACTGATAAAGGTGCAGCTCTGCAATTTATTTCATACAATGGCACTTTTATTTTAGTTGAAAAAACAGCAGATTCATGCTTTAAAAAATACGAATCTAATGCAACAGAGATTTACTGTGAAAAAGATGGTAAATTTGAGATTAAGAAATAAATTTGATTTTATAGTGTCTCGTCCTAAAAAAACGATACTGATTATTAGATAAAAATAATTAATTAAACAGTTGCAAGAACGTTCTTGCAACTGTTTTTGTTTTTATAGGTTCTTATCTGCATTTGATTTTGACAATGCATTTGATTTGGTGTTAGCATATGATTAGAATAATGAGGTCTTTGCTCATTGTAAATATTGATTGATTCCTTTATAATTTGTTTTGTGATATTTATTTTTTGATGATATTTATCAATCATAAATTCTTGTTTTAAGATTCCATTAATTCTTTCAGCTACGGCATTTTCATACGGATCTGAGTTTTGGGTCATACTGCATAAAACTTTGTTTTTGATCAGTTCCCTTTGATATTCGCTGGCGCAGTACTGTAAACCTCTGTCTGAATGATGGATTAAGGTCAGTATTTTGGATTTCCTGTATTTAAGAGCCATTTTCAATGCCTTTAAACTACTTTGGGTATTAAGGTTTTCTGCAACATAATAGCCCATTATCTTCTTTGAATAAGCATCTGTAATCAAACTTAAATAACATGGATGATCTCTTTTTCCGATGTAAGTAATGTCGGAGACCCAAACTTGTTCAGGACGATTTATCTCCAAATCTAAAATTCTATTTTTATGCTTTCTAAAACGATGATGTGAGTTTGTTGTTACATGATAGCGCCGTTTTGGCTCAATTAATAAATGATTTGCTCTAAGTATATCAAAGAATTTATCTCTGCCGATTTTTAATCCCTTAAGTTCTACTGACAAAAGGTAATATAATTTTCTAGTGCCTATCTTAGGCATCTTTTTTCTAATATCCTCCACTAGCAAAACAATCTCTTGAACTTTGGTTTGCCTGGAGTTTTTTCTTTTAATTCTTCGATAATAAACCTGTCTGTCTATCCCGAACAAATAACAGGTAAATGCTACTGTTTGTTGCTCTTTTTGCTTGAAGTAGTCGATTGTTCGGGTGCAGAGTTTTTTCGGATATCAATTCGATATTCCTTTTCAGCCAAATCAATCATCATATCGAAAAGAATAGCTTTTTTGTCTGCAACAAAAGCCTGTCTCTCCAATAATGCTTTTTGCTTTTCCAATAATTTCACTTGGGCTTCAAGCTCCATTATCTTTTGTTCAGGTGTTTTTGCCATTTGGGTCGGGGTTTGGTTCTCCCAATCAAAGTTACCAAATTTTCTTAACCAATTTAAAACTGTCCCATGACTCTGTATGCCATATTGTTTCCTTGTTTGAGTAATCGAAATATTACCCTTTTCAATCTCACTAACAATCTGAAGTTTTAGTGACATACTGTAATCTCGTTGACTACGCTTTACATATTTTATTTGATCTTCCATAACGATGGCTTTTTGTGTATCGCTATTTCAGGACTAGACATAGATTGAAAATAAAAAGAGATTCGGCTTACGCTGCATCTCTTTTTTTTTATGGATTATTGTTTTTATGGTTCCTGAAAAAACGAAAATATCTTATCTAGCCCCGATGGAAGCGGTATCCTTTTTAGCCGCTTTTTTGCGGATGAAAAGATTTAGCGGACAGCGGGACAACTGGTGTTTTGGAAATTGTAATGGTGCTCCTGAAAAATATATCCCCATGAATTTTAGCTGTACTTTTTTATTTTTTTAACTGAATAGTGCGGTCAATGTTAATTATGACACAAATTGTTTATTGTGTTGGAATAAAATTGTGGCTTTGTTTTTGAATAAGTAGTATTTTTGAAACTTAAACAACTCCCAAATGAAAAAGATTTTAATTTTAGCGATTACATTTTCTCTTACGTCTTGTGCTCAGGTGCAGCAAACATTGAATCAATTACCTCAAATATCGTCGCAGATTCCCGGAGTTGGCGGTGTCGATATCGCTTCTGGTTTAAAAGAAGCGCTTAATAAAGGAATTACGCAGCAGGTTAGTAAATTAACGGCTGTTGATGGTTTTTATAAAAATGAAGCGGTAAAAATTTTACTGCCGGCTGAATTACAAAAAGTAGATGCAACGCTTCGTAAAATTGGCCTTAGCTCATTAGCTGATGAAGGAATTAAAGTACTGAACCGTGCGGCAGAAGATGCGGTGAAAGAAGCAACTCCGATTTTTGTTACAGCTGTTAAAAATATGTCGTTTACCGATGCTAAAAATATTTTGTTAGGAAATGACAGCGCTGCAACAAGTTATTTGCAAGGAAGCACTACCACGGCTTTGTACGGAAAGTTTAATCCGGTGATTAGAAGTTCTTTTGAAAAAGTTGGGGCCGATGTGGTTTGGACGAACATTATCAACAAATACAACACTATCCCGCTGGTTAAAAAAGTAAATCCTGATTTAACAGATTATACTACGAATCAGGCTTTGGCAGGTGTTTTTAAAATGATTGCTGTAGAAGAAAAAGAAATCCGTAATAATATCAGCGCGAGAACGACACCTTTACTGAAAAGTGTTTTTGCAATGCAGGACGGAAAATAAATTAGTTAACCGCAAAAGTTCGCAAAGGTCTACACACAGAACGCAGCAATTTTTATGGCAGCACAATGTAACCTTTGCGAACTTTGCGGTTAAGTTTTACTACCATAAACTATAACCAACCAAAAACAATGCAAAAAATTACCATTCTGATTCACTGCAAAGACCAAAAAGGAATTATTGCCGCAGTGACCACTTTTATTGCTAAAGTAGAAGGAAATATTACCTACATTGACCAGCATGTTGATGTAGAACAAAATGTATTTTTTATGCGATTGGAATGTGAATTGACCAATCATACTATTACAATTGAAAACCTGAAAACGGATTTCGATCAGACTATTGCTGCTGATTTTAATATGTCGTGGGATTTATACAATCAGGAACAGAAACCAAAAATGGCTTTGTTTGTATCTAAATACGATCATTGCCTTTTTGATATTTTAGGACGTTACAGCGCTGATGAACTCAATGTTGAAATTCCGGTTATCATCAGTAATCATAATGATTTACGATCTATTGCGGATCGTTTTGATATTCCGTTTCACTGTGTTCCGTTTACAAAAGACAATAAAGAAGAAGGTGAGGCGAAACAAATTGAATTATTAAAAAGATACCAAATTAATTTTATCGTTCTGGCGCGTTATATGCAGATTATTACGCCGAGTTTGATTTCACTTTACGAGAATAAGATCATCAATATTCACCATTCGTTTTTACCGGCTTTTCCGGGTGCAAAACCGTATCATTCAGCTTTTAAACGCGGTGTAAAAATTATTGGCGCAACAAGTCATTATGTAACAGAAGAATTAGACGAAGGCCCGATTATCGAGCAGGATATTGCCAGAGTTTCTCATATTCATTCCGTAGATGACTTTATCATGAAAGGAAGAGATTTAGAGCGAATTGTTTTAGCTCGTGCTATAAAATTGCATGCAGAGCGTAAAACAATGGTTTATAGCAACAAAACAGTTGTTTTTTCTTAAGGTTTTTTTCTAAGATACTAAGATTCTAAGTTGCTAAGGTACTAAGGTCTTCTTAATTGAAATTATATAAACCGGACTGAAGTCCGGTCCTACAATATAGTTCGAGCCAAAGGCTCTTTGATAGTTCCGAAGGAACAAATGATATTGTAGAGCTTGGACTTCAGTCCAGTTTAAACAAAAGATTATAAAATCAACAAACCCGACCGGTTTTAAAAACCTGTCGGGTTTGCTATTAAAAATCTTAACTTAGAACCTTAGTGCCTTAGCACCCCAGACCCTTTTTACCTTACTTCAATCAACAATCTTGGATCAGAGAAATTATTTACCTGCTCCATTGTTAAGCCTAAAGCATTTGCTACACCTTCTCCGTAAGCCGGATCTGCTTTGTAGCAGTTTCTAATATGACGGATCTGGATAAACGGCTGTGCCCCCCCTACTTGTCCGGCTGTGTTTTTGAACAGTAACTGTTTTTTCTCCTCTGTCAACAAACGAAACAGCAAACCAGGCTGCGTGAAGTAATCGTTATCATCTTCTCTAAAATTATGTGCGTACGCATCGCCGTGAAGTTTCAACGGTGGTTCTTTGAATTCCGGCTGTTCCTGCCATTCTCCAAAACTGTTTGGCTCATAATGTTTGCGCCCTCCGTTATTTCCGTCTACGCGCATGGCGCCATCACGGTGAAAGGTATTGTACGGACATCTTGATGCGTTAACCGGAATTTGAAAATTGTTTACGCCCAAACGGTAACGGTGTGCATCTCCGTAAGAAAATAAACGTGCCTGAAGCATTTTATCTGGTGAAAAACTAATTCCGGGAGGAACGTGCGCCGGATTAAAGGCTGCTTGTTCTACCTCTGCAAAATAATTTTCAGGGTTTTTATTCAGTTCGAATTCTCCAACCGGAATTAATGGAAAATCGCCTTTTAACCAAACTTTAGTCAAATCAAAAGGATGAAAACGATAATTTTCCGCTTGTTCTTCTGTCATAATCTGAACAAACATTTTCCATTTTGGGAAATTTCCTTCTTCGATTGCATCAAATAAATCTCTTTGATGGCTTTCGCGGTCGCCTCCCACTAACTTAGCGGCTTCTTCATCAGAAAGATTGTCAATTCCCTGCTGGGTTACAAAATGGAATTTCACATAATGTCTTTGGTTTTGATGATTAATAAAACTAAAGGTGTGACTTCCAAATCCGTGCATTTGTCTGTACGATCTCGGAATTCCCCTGTCGCTCATTACAATTGTAATTTGGTGCAACGCTTCCGGAAGCAAAGTCCAAAAATCCCAGTTATTATCTGCACTTCTCAAATTGGTTTTTGGATCACGTTTTACTGCATGATTCAAATCAGGAAACTTCATTGGATCGCGGAAAAAGAAAACTGGTGTATTGTTTCCTACCAAATCCCAATTTCCTTCGTTGGTATAAAACTTCAAAGCAAAGCCGCGAATATCTCTTTCGGCATCGGCAGCACCTCTTTCTCCTGCAACAGTTGAAAAACGCGCAAACATTTCTGTTTTCTTACCAATTTCCGAAAATATGTCAGCTCTTGTATATTTTGTAATGTCGTGAGTTACTGTAAAAGTTCCGTAAGCGCCAGATCCTTTTGCATGCATTCTTCGTTCTGGAATTACCTCACGGTCAAAATGAGCCATCTTTTCTAAAAACCAAAAATCTTGTAACAAAACCGGTCCGCGCGGCCCTGCAGTCTGAATATTTTGATTGTCAGGAACCGGAGTTCCCGTTGCAGTTGTTAATTTCTTGTTTGAATCCATAATCCTGATATTTAATGTTTTATCAAATATACGAACTAAAAGTTATGATATTAATAAACAAAATTGATTGTTATTATATTTTAATAACCAAAAGTTATTTAACGCTGTAGAATGCTCAAAATGCAGTTGAAAAAAATCTTAACTTACTTTCAACAAAGTAATAACAAAACCTTAACAGCAAAACGTTGATATATATCTGATCTTTGTAGTGTAATAAACTGGTTATTTATTATTTTGGTTTTGGTTAGTTAAATGATGCCGGCGTCTTCGAGATGCCGGCATTCTTTTTTTATATCAGTTTTTTTTGGTTTCAGGTTTCAGGTTTCAGGCTGCCATACTTTGAACATAGATTTAACCGCAAAGTTCGCAAAGGTTTTTTTTACTTATCATCATACATATAAACGTAAAGTTCGCAAAGCTAAATTCTCTCATGCTTTACGAACTTTGCGGTTAAATTACACGTTCCGGCGAACTTGAAACCTGAAACAAAGAAAACCTATAACAAAAACTCATTTTGGATACAACTACACGAGATTGGGATACTTTATAAAAGTATTGCTATCGGATCTTTGCTTTATCAATTTTAATCTAAATAAACAGTAAGATGAACACGATAAAAAAAGTCAAATTAGGAAATCAAGGACTTGTAGTTCCCAATATAGGTTTGGGCTGTATGGGAATGACACAAATTGCCGGAATGGATATTTACGGCAAAGTCGATGAAAAAGAAGCTATCGCCACTATTCACCGTTCCCTTGAATTAGGAGGAAACTTTTTAGACACCGCAGATTTATACGGTCCGCTGCACAATGAGAGATTAATTGCAAAAGCCATAAAAGGCAATCGCAGCGCTTATACCATTGCTACAAAATTCGGTTACGAAATTGACGATAACGAACAGCTTACCTGGCAATTTAACGGCAAAAAAGAATATATAAAAAAAGCAGTAGAACGTTCGCTTAAAAACTTAGGAACAGATTTTATTGATTTGTATTATTTACACCGTTTGGATCCGAATACTCCAATCGAAGAAACTGTACAAGCTATGGCAGCTTTAGTAAAAGAAGGAAAAGTGGGTTATATAGGATTATCTGAAGTTTCATCAGAAACGATTCGCAAAGCACATCAGGTTCATCCTTTGACGGCTGTACAAACTGAATATTCTCTATTTGAAAGAACTGTCGAAGAATCTGGCATCCTAAATACTTTGAATGAATTACAAATTGGGTTTGTAGCGTATTCTCCTCTCGGAAGAGGTTTTATTTCAGGAGATATTCAAAGTCCGGATGATTTTCCTGAAAATGATTTTAGAAAAGCAATTCCGAGATTTCAGGGCGAACAATTTCAGAAAAACATTGCGCTCGTGAACGAAATCAGGAAATTAGCCGATGAAAAACACATTACTGCTTCACAACTAGCTCTTGCTTGGATTGCTTCTAAAAATATAGTATCCATTCCGGGAACAAAACGAGTAAAATATGTAGAGCAAAACATTGCAGCGGCTCAAATGGTTTTAACTTCAGACGAAATGGATCGATTAGAAAAAATTATGCCGCTTGGCACTTCAACCGGCGCCAGATATGATGATGCTAATATGGCCGGCATCGATCAATAAAATGCTTAGGAAAAGCTATCTTTACGACAGCTTTCCCTCTTTAATATTTCTTTAAATATTTGGTTATGAAAAAAGAAGTCTACATTCCGCATACCATACAGTCGATAACCGAATTGCATGCTTTGCTTAAGATTCCAAAACCGGAACATCCTTTGGTTAGTTTTGTCGATTTAAGCAAAATCTCATGTCATTTCGATGATAACTTAAAAAGTGTAATCTACTCTTTTTATACGGTTTGTATCAAGAAAGGATTTACGGGAAAAATGAAATACGGACAAAATTTTTATGATTTTGATGAAGGTGTAATGACTTTTATGTCGCCCGGACAAGTAATTTCAACAGAGGTTTCTGTTGATACTGCGGTTTATGGGGCCATGTTAGTGGTTCATCCTGATTTTATTCAGAATTATACTTTGGCTAAAAAAATTAAAGAATTTGGTTATTTCTCGTATGCCGTCAATGAGGCACTGCACCTTTCTGAAAAAGAAGAAATGATGATTACCGGAATTATGAAAAACATTGAGCAGGAATATCGTTCTTCGATTGATGCTTTCAGTCAGGACGTGATGGTTTCTCATATTGAACTGCTCCTTAATTATTGCAACCGCTTTTATAACCGTCAGTTTATTACCCGAAAAAGTGCTAATAATACGCTTTTAGTTAAACTTGAAAATCTATTGTCTGATTATTTTGAAAGTGATAAAGTGCAACAATTCGGACTGCCTACTGTAGCGTATCTTTCAAACGAACTGAATGTTTCTGCTAATTATTTGAGTGATATGCTGCGTTCTTTAACGGGACAGAGTACACAGCATCATATTCACAATAAAATTATTGAAAAAGCCAAAGAACTTCTTACCACAACTTCTTTGAGTGTCAGTGAAACTGCTTTTCAATTGGGGTTTGAATATCCGCAGTCTTTTAATAAATTATTTAAAAGTAAAACCAATGTTTCGCCTTTAGAATTTAGAAGTTCGTTTAATTAAAGCGGATTTGTCTAAGGTTGTGTGAGATTTGAACATAATTTTTTACCACAGAGATTCGCAAAGTTTTTTTACAGAGATTCGCAAAGTAAATTATTTTTCCTTCGTGAAACTTTGCGTAACCTTTGTGAATCTCTGCGGTAAAGTCTACATCCGGATTCTACAAACTGTAAACTAATTTTTTAATCTTTCGTGCAGTAATTTGAAATACGGAAAAGCTTTTAAAAGTCGGCTGCCGTGCCAGGAGAACATTTTGCCGTCTACAAAAACCGTTTTGGCGTGGTGTGTAAATCTTCCAATTTCAAAAGCATCTTCTTCTTTAAAAGGATACGGTTCTGACGAAAGAAAAACAATATCAGGATCGCCTTCCAGACGCATTTTTTTGAGTTCGATTTCAGGATAACGCCCTTTGTCTTCGTAAATATTCTGAAAGTGATTCAGTTTTAATAGCTCATTGATGTAGGTATCTTTTCCAGCGGCCATATAGGGATCTTTCCAGATAAAATAGGCTGCTTTTTTTACAGGGATATCGTGAATATATTTTTTGAAATCGCTCAGGGCAAAAGCCAATTTATTGTTCCACTTTTGAGATTCGGTTCTGCAGTTGAACAATTGACCGAAATCTGAAATCATCTGAAAATTATCTTCTACAGCAACTATATTCGTTACCCAAACCGGACAAATTTCCCGGAGTTGCTTTACGATTTCTTCTGTATTTTCTTCTTTATTACAAATGACAATATCTGGCAGTAATAACTTTATTTTTTCGAAATGGATTTTTTTGGTACCGCCAACAATTTTTTTTGTCGACTTTAAGTGGTACGGATGAACGCAGAACTTTGTGATTCCAATTATTTTATCTTCTAAACCTAAATCAAATAACAATTCGGTTTGAGAAGGCACCAGCGAAATAATTCGTTTTGGGGCTGTTTCAAAAGAATGTAAAGTTCCTATTTGATCTTTTAATTGTTTCATTTGATTTTAGTTTCAGGTTTTCTTTGTTTCAGGTTTCAAGTTTGTTAGAATATGAATTATACCACAGAGATTCACGAAGATCGCGCAAAGTTTCGCAAAGGGTAATAAGTAACTTTGTGATTCTCTGTGAAAAAACTTTGTGAATCTCTGTGGTAGAAAATTATGCTCAAAGTAAAGCAACCTGAAACTTTAAACCTGAAACTTAGAATTTAAAATATCTTCCATTTCTCGTTGCACTGTCAATGCTTCTTCTCGTGCCTTCTCAGCAAAATCAGTTTCTTTTGAAGCGTAAATAATTGCTCTTGCAGAATTTACCAATAAGCCAATTTTATCGTTCATTCCGTATTTACAAACTTCTGATAAGCTGCCTCCCTGCGCTCCAATTCCGGGAACTAATAAAAAGCTGTCAGGAACAATTTTCCTGATTTCCGCAAAATATTCGGCTTTTGTAGCGCCTACAACGTACATTAAGTTACCGCTGTTTTTCCAGGATTTAGAAGTTTCTAAAACCTGTTTGTATAATTCTGTCCCGTTGGTAGTTAAAGTCTGAAAATCGAACGCCCCTTCGTTAGACGTTAATGCTAGCATTATAGTATGTTTGTTTTCGAAGGCAAGAAAAGGCTCAACAGAATCTTTCCCCATATAAGGTGCAACAGTTACACTGTCAAAATTCAAATCTTCAAAAAAAGCTTTTGCATACATGCTGGATGTGTTTCCGATATCACCTCGTTTAGCATCGGCAATCGTAAAAATTTCAGGAAATTTCTCGTTGATATAGTTGATCGTTTTTTGCAGCGAAATCCATCCTTTTATCCCGTATGCTTCATAAAAGGCCGTATTCGGTTTATAGGACACTGTCAGGTCGTGAGTGGCATCGATTATTGCTTTATTAAATTCGAAAATAGGGTCTTCTGTTTGTAATAAATGGGATGGAATCTTTGCTAAATCGACGTCTAAACCAACGCATAAAAATGATTTTTTTAAAAGAATTTGTTCGTGTAGTTGTTGTGTTGTCATAGTTAATTGCTTGTGCGGCAAAATTACAAATAATATTATTGGTTTACGAATTTAGCCAAACATTGAATTCATATAAAATCTGATGAAAATTATATAAAACAAAAGATTTGCCAGTTATTTACTTTTGACCCCGAATATAACATACATTATTATGAGCCCAAATATCGGAATTACGCCTAAAAACCTTAAAAAGAGTACCACTATATTAGCCACGATTTTATCTAACGAAATGACTTTGTATGTTAAGACCAGAAAATTTCACTGGAACATTTCAGGAAATAGTTTTATGGAACTGCATAAATTATTTGAAGAACAATACCGAATTCTGGAAGCAAATATTGACGAAGTTGCAGAACGCATCAGCCAGCTGGGAGAAAAAACAATTGGAACCATGACAGAGTTTATTGAAAACTCAACTCTTAAGGAATCTCCTAAACAATATGTATCTCAAAAACACATGCTAGAAGAGCTTTTAGAAAACCACGAACAGCTGGTAACTGAATTTAGAGATTATATTCCTGTTTTTGACAAAGAAAACAACGATATTGGGTCAGCGGATTTTGTTACAGGTTTGTTGCAGCAACATGAAAAAATGGCTTGGATTTTAAGACGTTATCAGGTTTAAGAGTTTTAAATGTGAATTATGCAGCAGTTTTAAAAATTGATGTAACATGAAACTCCTCTTAAAACAGGAACTTTACAAGACATTAATTAATTAAAATAAAAATATCATGAATACTACTGAACTAAAAGGAAATTGGAACGAGTTGAAAGGGAAATTGAAACAAAAATATGCAGATTTGACCGATGACGATTTGTTATATGAAGAAGGAAAGGAAGATGAAGTATACGGAAAAATCCAACAAAAATTAGGCAAGACTAAAGAAGAAGTTCAACAAATCTTTTCAGATTTGTAAAATCTTCTGAGTCAGCCAAGATACCGTCTAGTAAAAAATATATTAGACGGTATTTTTTTGATTTTTTGCTTTAATTTTAGCATTCTTATGATATGAAGCAGCGTATTAGTACAATAACCAAAAATAAATTAAGTATCTTTAACCCAAATTTTTTATAAAATGAAACTATTTATAAAGTTTGACATTAACACCATTTGCTCACTTTTTTTGAAACACAACCTGGATCAGCAAAATATAAATTTTACGACCTTGGGATTTGGTGAGATTGAAATTGCAGATAATCTGGATGCTGATGCACTCGAAACTTTAAAAAATAATTTGCTTCCGTGTGGTTTTGAGGTAGTTGAAAATCAAAAAAGTGTTTTAGTTCAAAAAATTAAAGACGCTATAATTGAACTTGTCTTTATGGAAGACAATAATAATTATAAAAGTTCTGTATTTTTGGCTGAAAAACTGAACCACAGTTACGGTTATTTATCAAATGTATTTTCAGAAGTTACCTACTCTTCTATTGAAAATTTCATCATTTTACAAAAAATTGAAAGAGCCAAACAATTAATTATTATTAATGAAATGAGTTTGACCGAGATTGCTTTTTTACTAAACTATTCGAGTGTTGCCCATTTGAGTACGCAGTTTAAAAATACAACCGGAATTACGCCATCGGCTTTTCAGAGGATTATAAAGAAACGAAGAGAAAATTTAAAATAAAAACCAAATACCTAATTCAAAATGCAAAAAAACGCATTATACATTTTATTGGCTGATGATGATGAAGATGATCGTCTTTTTTTCAAGGATGCCTTTGAAGAAATTAAAATACAAACCAACGTAGACTTTGTTCATGACGGAATGCAGTTGATGGATCATTTGATGAATCCTGATACTAAACTGCCGGACATTTTGTTTCTGGATTTAAATATGCCTAAGAAAACAGGAAAGGAATGTTTGATCGAAATCAAAAAAACAGAACACCTTAAAAATATTATTATTGCCATATACTCTACTTCCTCTTCTGAAGAAGATATAGAAGACACTTTCATTCAGGGAGCTAATATCTATATCAAAAAACCAAGCGATTTTAATACGCTTAAAAAAATAATTAATGAAGTCGTGACTGTAAACTGGCACTATCATACCTCTGGGTTAAATCGTGATAATTTCTTGCTGCGACTAAAATAATAGCATACCATGAAATGGGTTCCCAATTTTAATTCTTCAAACTCTTTGAGAGTTATTTTTGTAATCGCAGTTTTCATCCTGTTATTTCTATCTTCTATTGGTTACAAACACAATCAGGATTTAAACGAATCCAGTAAGTTGGTAATGCATACGTATGAAATAAACATTCAATTAGAACGATTAATGTCGGCTGTTAAGGATGCCGAGACAGGGCAGCGCGGCTATATCATTACGCGAAATGCCCGTTTTCTTACTCCTTATATTTACTCGCGAGACAAGGTAAATACTTCTTTTATTACCTTAAAAAAACTGACTGCTGATAATCCGAAACAGCAGCAAAATCTTCGAAATTTATACAAACTGATTACTCTTCGGTTTGTTTCTTTCGAAAATTGCCTCAAATACAGCAATCCACAAACATATGATAAAAGAAAACTTGACAATCATATGTTTGGAGGCAGAATACTGATGGAAAACATTCGTTTTAAAGTAGACGAAATGAACGGCATCGAAAAAAATTATTTAGCAAAAAGGCTGAAAATTTATGATGACGAGATTTCTTTGAGTCCGCTTTTTTCTATCTCATTATTTTTAGCGGCCTTACTTTTTATTCTATTGGCTTACAGACAAATCAGCCGTGATATAGAACGTTTGAAAATATTCAATAAAAAACTTTTAATTTCTAATGGCTTAATTTCAGAATCTGAGGTTATTGGTCAATTCAGCACCTGGCAATGGGATTTGGATTCCGGCAAAATCGATTATTCTGACAATCAGTTTCGTTTATTAGGTTTTGAGCCGAATGCATTTGTTCCCGAAAAAGAGACTTTTCTGGAGTTTGTTCATCCGGATGATAAAGAAGCGGTGGCTAAATCGATGGAAGGTATTCTCACTAAAAAAAATCTACCTTTTATATATTACAAAATTCAGCGCCCAGACAATCAGATACGGTATTTTAAATCTACCGGAAAATTATTGACCGATCAGCAGGGAAGTAAAATATTACTCGGAATTAATTTTGACATTACTGATGAGCACCTGCAGAACATCGAACTTAAGGAACGTAATGGAGAATTGGTCAAAAGCAATCAGGAACTGGCCTCTTTTAATCATGTAGCAAGTCACGATCTACAGGAACCTTTAAGAAAAATTCAAACTTTTATTTCAAGAGTTTCTGAAGCTGATAAAGCGGTTTTATCAGACAGTGCAAAAGATTATATTTCGAAAATTGAAGTTTCGGCAAAAAGAATGCGTGTTTTAATTGATGACCTTCTTTTATTCTCGAGAACTAACACTACCAAAAAAGAATTTATAAAATCGAACTTAACGGAATTGCTCGAAAATGCCGAATCTGAACTGACTGAAATCATCGAAGATAAAAAAGCCGTTATTCACGCCTCAAAACTTCCTAAACTTTCTGTAATACCATATCAGATCGAGCAGCTTTTCATCAACCTGATTGGAAATTCTTTAAAATACAGCCAGCCGGATGTTATTCCTGAAATTTCGATTGTAAGCGAAAAAGTGCACTCATCAGATTATCCTGAAATTTTAGAGCAAAGCATAAAAAAATTCCATAAAATTGTTTTTTCAGATAACGGAATGGGTTTTGATCCGCAATTTAAGGAAACCATTTTTGTACTCTTTCAACGACTCCATTCTAAGACAGATTATCCCGGAACCGGAATTGGTTTAGCGATCTGCAAAAAAATTGTAGAAAATCACAAAGGTCATATTACTGCCGACAGTATTCCTGAGAAAGGCTCTGTATTTACAGTGTTTCTGCCGGATTAACACTTCACAAACCACTTTTAAAAACACATAAAAAACGTTATATAAATCCATTATGGGAATTATATAACGTTTCTTTTTTATGCTGTAAAGAAAAAACTTTCATTCGTTAGCATCTTTGTAATGTAATACTTTAACAAGTAATAATGAAAGCGAAACCTGTTATAAAGGCAGCATTTTTAAGAGTCTCTTTTTTATTGATAATAGTTTGTTCAGCATCGTGCAAAAAACATAATCCGATAGAAAGTGCTTTAAAAAATGAAACTTTTACTAAAACAGAAAAGGAAGAAATCGAAGCCTTCTTTTTTATTGCAACAGCAAACGTAAGTTCATCAATTATTTCGAAAAGTCAAATTGCACAACAAAAATGTTCTGAAATTTCAATACAGGAATTAAGCAAAAAGATCGAAGCTCATCAAACAGAATTGCTGCAGGAAATAACAAAAATTGCCAATAAAAGGCTTGTTATTATAACTGAAATAGATGCAACTCATAAAAGAGATTTATACAAACTGATTGATGCCGGCGATACAAATTTTAAAGGCGCTTATTTGAATTCTATAACAGAATCTTTAGACGAACAGATAAAATTGCTTGAATCGATTTCTAAACAGACAAATGACAAAACAATTTTAAGTTTAGTATTGAAGTATTTACCAGAACAAAAAAAGCTCTTAAGTGAAACGGAGAGCCTTAAAAAAGTAATGAATTAAATGCCTATATATTTTAACAACTAAATTTTAACTAAATTTTTTAACTATGAAAATGCAATCGAGAATTTTATGCGCCTTAACCCTTTTTATGACAGCATCATTTGGAATGCTGCACGCTCAAGATAATAATGTAACTACTGAGTTTGGTATAAAAGGAGGATTTAACATGTCTAATTTCTTATCAGACGATGATGAAGCAACTGATGAAAATATCCTGTATGGTTTTAATGCCGGTGTTTATGCGACATTACCAGTGTCAGATTTTGTAGCTATTCAGCCAGAAATTTTGTTTACTACAAGAGGTTCAGAATTGGAATACAACAGCGATGTAGCTAGTGGAAATGCAAAATTCAAATTGAACTATATTGAAGTTCCATTATTGGTAAGAGTAAACATTACTAAAAACTTTAATCTTCAGGCTGGTGGATATGCATCTTACCTTGTAAGTTCTAAATTAACCGGAGACGGAAGTGCTGATTTTGATGAGGATATCGATACAGATGACTTAAACAAATTTGATGCCGGTATTGTAGCAGGTGTTGGAGTAGATTTTAGTCCGGTTAGTATTGGTTTACGTTACAACTACGGATTAACAACTATTGGTAAAGAAAGAACTGTTTTAGGACAAACTTACACTTTCCCAGACGCTAAAAACAGCAACTTATCATTATACGTATCGTATAAATTGAATTAAAAATAATAATTAACCCCCTAAATAATAAAAACCATGTCAAATTTATTATACACAATCGCAGTTATTCTGGTAATCCTTTGGGCTTTAGGCTTCTTTGTTTACAGCTTTGGAAGTATCATTCACATACTGCTTGTTATCGCGATCATCGCAATCTTGTTTAGACTTATCAAAGGTCGTGACATTTAAAAAATTAAATTATTAAAACAAATTATATTAATCACTAAATCAAATATTATGAAAGCAAGTAACACAATTTTAGGAATTTTAGGAGCTGCAGCTGCAGGAGCATTTTTAGGTGTATTATTCGCACCGGACAAAGGGTCAAACACAAGAAAAAAAATCTCAGATAAATCAAAAGATTACGGAGATAATTTAAAAACAAAATTTGATGGTGTAGTTAGCACTATTACTTCAAACGGTAAAGATATTATCGAAGAAGGAAAAGCAAAATTCAATCAAGCAAAAGAAGACTTCAACTCTATTAAAGACGAAGCAAAAACAGTAAAAACTAACTACTAAGGAGTGACCTTTTTAAACTATAAATACCCTATATCATGGAAACAAATGCAACAACAAACGAGAACTTAAATCTTTACGAAAAAGCAGAGAATTATACCAAAACGAGTTTAGAGTTACTCAAACTTAAAACGGTCTCTGCGGTAGCAGATGTTGTGTCATCATTAACATCAAAGATAGCTGTTGGAGCTGTTGTTGCATTTTTTACCTTGTTTCTTAATATTGGGTTAAGTTTATGGATTGGGAAAGAACTTGGAGAGTATTATTACGGTTTTTTTGTAATTGCACTTTTTTACTTAATTGTAGCTATTGTAATGCATAAAATGCACCACAAGCTGATTAAAACACCTATTGGAAATTTAATTATTTCCAGTATTTTAAAAGACTCAAAAACTGATTTAAGCTAATTGATATATAAAAATAGACTGTTATTATGGAAACTATTTACAATCTTGATAATTTAAATCAGCATATAAAGCAGCTTGAGCTCCAGCAGGACGCTGAATGGGTTGCTATTAAAGATGAAATTGATGAAATTAAGCATAATTTAAAGCCTCTTAACCTAATTCGAAATACGGTTGAGGAAATAAATGAAAGTGTTGGTTTTAAAGGACACCTTGCCCAATCAGTACTAAGCATTGGAATAGGATATTTGGCAAAAAAATTAGTGGTAGGAAAAAGCGATTCTATGTTTAAAAGCATTTTCGGCTCGGTACTACAATTAATAATTACAAATATTGTTTCTAAACCCGCTGAACCTTCATCACAGGAATCATCACAACAAGAATCATCAGAAGAGGAATTGTATAACTAAAAATATAATTTTTATGGAAAAGTTAAGTGAAATAGTATTGAAAAATGGTGTATACATGTACTCTAATCTATATAAATGTTTTGAATTTACAAGAGTATTTCTAGGTATCTAACTTGCTTTATACGTTTTATAAACAAACGGTTAAACAGTTAATATCCTTCACTATAATTAAGGTTTAAGATACTAAGAGTCTAAGCTGCTCAGGCACAAAAGTCGTAAGATATTTTATTAAACCTTGCCCTCAACTAAAAAGAGACTGTTTTACATTAGTGAAACAGTCTCTTTTCTATTTTTAAAACATCATAGCCTAGCGTATTAGAATGCTACTCATAATTTTGATAAATAGGCAGTTTTAATCCCACATAAACATTACAGGCTTTAGAATTGTTGGCAAAGAAATTAGAAACAATAGAGCCTGAACCCACAAATAAAGGTCCTGCCCTAAAACCGGCTCCAATTTGAGTACCGCTGTATTCCATCCAGGTCACCGGAACATAAAAGCTAAACTGTCTGGTTTCGTATCGGGGCGTAAATGTGAGCGAATTGGCAATTGCTGTCGCATTTATTTTCTTAGCATCAACCAGTCCGAAATCGCCGCTTAAATTCAGATAAAATTTATTGTCTATATTCCAGTCAATGCTGGTGTGTAAAGCAGTTGGCAAATTAGCCTGCACTCCTTTTCTTGATGCAGTCTTTGTATAATTGTTGTTAAAAAACTCGAAAATATCATCCGCATTCTCAATATCATCCTGTGTAATCCGACCGGTTAAATCATACGTGTTTTCGATTGCATTTTTATAATTTATCCTGCCAATATCTGTCACAGATGCCGCTGCCTTAAGCTTATATCTATTTCCTACGCAGGTATGGCAATTGGTTCGATACTCATAGGTAAAACCCAAATCGATACCCACACCGGCCGAGGCCGCATCGAATTCAGGATCTTGTCCGTTTTCGTAATCATAACTTGCCATTGTTTTGAGAGTTCCGGTCGAGTAATATTCGCTCAACAACGGGCTAACCTCATTTTTATTAAAGGCAATGCTCAAATTATTTCCGTTGATATAACCGT